>Ga0247841_10005989_pt1 | contig 19201 bp, 20 predicted proteins | sample LaCruzMarch2015__2_FD_192410 | JGI IMG/M metagenome (GOLD analysis project Ga0247841, IMG submission 192410) | Freshwater microbial communities from meromictic Lake La Cruz, Castile-La Mancha, Spain - LaCruzMarch2015_18m | ecosystem: Environmental > Aquatic > Freshwater > Lake | place: Spain... | reverse complement strand
TCCCCTTTTTCTGAATGATTTTTCTTTTTTGCTTATCCATTTTTACACTTTTTAGTGTAAACCTATTTCAGGACGAGTCAAGGCTTAGGTGGTGTGTGTGTGTGTGTGTGTGTGTGTGTGTGTGTGTGTGTGTACAGCCGCAAGGGTTTGCGGAATAACAACTTCTAAAGAATGAAGGAATGTGTTATTTGATATGCTGATGTGCATAAAGTAAAATTGAAGTTTATAGATTCCTGACAAAAGTATAAAAAAAAAACAAAAAAACGTCAAGCCCTGCAGATAAAAAAACAAATTACCGGCTAAATCTTTTTTTGAGGTGCTACAAATGAAAAAATAGTTAGTTTTGGGTTCTGAAAATATCGGAACATTAAAATTAACTCCGCCTTTTAAGGCGGAGAGAGAACGTTAGAACTAACAGCAGGGCTTTAGCCCTGAAAAAAATACTAATATGTCTTTTGTAAAAGTAATGATTCATGCAGTATGGGGAACCAAGAGCCACTATCCTTTTCTAACAAAAGAAGTCAAGCAGATGGTAATATCTCATATAAAAGATAATGCACACAAAAAACAGATATTTATTGACAGATTGAATGGTCATACCGAACATTTGCATTGCCTTTTCGGGCTTAATGCTGATATTAGTATTGCCAAAACATTGCAACTTATTAAAGGTGAATCTGCTTACTGGATTAACAAGCAGAAACTGACTAAATCAAATTTTGAATGGGCAGATGAGTATTTTGCTGTATCAGTAAGCGAATCATTATTAGATAAGGTAAGAGCATACATTGACGGACAGGAAGAACATCATAAAAAAGTTACATTTACGCAGGAATGTGATGAGTTCCTCAAGAAATATAAATTAATAATCATGGCTAAAGCCGGATGAATTGAATTATTTTACAACTCCGCCATAAATGGCGGAGTTATTTTTCACAGCACCTCAAAAAAAGATTTAGCCAAATTACCTTTATTTTTCTTTTACATCAACCTTCAATTACCTTTATTTTTACTTAATAAAATGAAAATGGATTATTTATAATTTATAAAATCGTATTTTTCATCCGTCAGATGACGCGGATTTTGGCACAATATCCTTCATCACTATCAAAAAAAATGTTTCGGCACAATTTGTTCCGATTTATCAGGATCAAAACAATATTTAGTCATGATATGAACGAATATCGTAACAAAAAAACATATAAAGGCATTTAATAATCAGCCGAAAACTTTTTTTAGAATATCCGAAATCCTGGCAGCCGGATCTTTTCTTATTTTAAATTCTTCATCGGCAATAAGCTTGAAAAGCCCTTCAATTGCTTTTTCTGTAACATAAGCATCAAGGTCGGGATTTACTTTTGTAACTAGAGGAATTTTATTATAAGTGGTTGCCAGAGGATTCCAATATTTTGTTAATTCCACTTTTATCAAGGCATTGTGAACAATGGGTTTGAATGATGTTTTTAATTGTGTTGCGGTGTTGTTCTTCAGGTATGTGGTAGCCGCGTTATCAGCACCTTTCAGAATGTTTAACCCATCGGAAACAGTGAGTTGTGTTATTGCATTCAGAAATATTGACCCCGCTGATTTAGTTGCTTCTTCCGCTCCCCTGTTGAGTGTTTCGATAACTTTATCTACTTGTGTACCCATACCCGACTGACGAAGTTTTGTTTCCATAGTTGCAGCATCCGCAGGCCAGGGAATTTTGATTTTGGTATTTTTATAAAATCCATCCCGTTTGGATGCGCTTGCCGTAGAATTATTTGTTCCAACTTTCAGAGCTTCTTTCAAGCCTTTTATGATCTCGTCGTTGGTTAAAGCGCCGCTGTTCACATTATTTGATACTGTATTTAGAACACTTTGTATTGACTGTGCTTTACACGCTACAAGTCCTATCAACAAAAGACATCCTGCAACTAATCTTAAATTTTTCATGATTATAATTTTTTAGTAAAACGTAAATTTAAAAAAAAATTGTATTGTTTTAGCAAAAATTATACCTTTTCATACAAGTATTATTTCATACTTTTGAATCTGAAATGAGCCATATTCCAACAATATTTGTTGCATTGCCTGTTATGGATGAAGCAGACGCCCTGCCCTCCTGTTTGTCTTGCATAGAAAATCAGACCTACCGGCATTTTAAAGTAATCTTATGTGTTAACCAACCTGATGAATGGTGGGAAATCCCTGAAAAAAAAATTATTTGTGAAGACAATAAAAGGACATTTGAACTACTTTCAAAAAAAGATAAAAATGTTTATACCATTATTGATAAAAGCTCTAAAGGACTTGGATGGAAAGGAAATAAGAAAGGTGTTGGATGGGCAAGAAAAATTATCATGGATTATATTGCCGGAACAGCCGACAACAAAGATATTATTCTAAGCCTCGATGCAGACACTTCTTTCAATCAGGGATATTTCTCTTCTATCATTGAAACCTTTTCAACATGCAGGGATGCGGTTGCTTTTGCAAACCCTTACTACCATAAGCTCACCGGCTCTGAACCCGAAGACAAGTCGGTTCTTCGCTATGAAATCTATATGCGAAATTATGCCATCAATCTTCTCGTAATCGGGTCGCCATACTCATTTACTGCATTGGGAAGCGCTATTGCATTGCCTGTTTCATCATACAAAGCCATAGGAGGTTTATCGCCAAAATTGAGCGGAGAAGATTTTTACTTTATTCAGAAACTCAGGAAATACGGAAAAATCATTATTCACAACAGCGAAAAAGTATTTCCTGCTGCACGTTTTTCCGACAGGGTTTTTTTTGGAACGGGGCCGGCTATGATCAAAGGTAACAAAGGCGACTGGGACAGTTACCCGATATACCATCATTCATTGTTTAGCAAAATCGAAAAAACTTATGCACTTTTTAATACTTTATTTCATTACGACTGCCAAACTCCAATGACAGAGTTCCTGCAAGAACAGTTTGCCACACAGGATATATGGAGTCCGCTCAGGGCAAATTTCATAAATACTGAAAGTTTTGTAAGAGCCTGTCACGAAAAAGTTGACGGACTAAGGATATTACAATACTGTAAATCAGAGCAGCCTTTATTGCATAAAACAGACGAAACCTGCCTGTTAGAAAACATTAAAGATATTTTTCATTCCATTATACCTTTTGACACTTTTTTACTACACAAAGATTTTCATTTCAACGAATGTCCCGTAAATCTGCTGAATGAACTCAGGGATTATCTTGTAACAATAGAGGAAACTATACAGAAACAGTTAAAGATTATATGAAATTGATTACGATACTCGGACCCACTGCAACAGGAAAAACAAAACTCGCTGCACACCTTGCTTTTCGTGCAAATGGTGAAATTATCAGCGCTGATTCCAGACAGGTATTCAGAAATATGAATATAGGAACAGGTAAAGATTACAATGATTACATCGTGAATGGAACGAATATCCCTTTTCATTTAATAGATATAGCAGAACCTGGCGAAGAATTCAGTGTTTTCGATTTCTATAAAGGGTTTATCAGTGCATTCAACGAAATTTCCGGTAAAAGGAAACTTCCCATTTTATGCGGAGGGACAGGATTATATCTGGAATCCGTTTTGAAAAGATACCTGTTTTTAGAAGTTCCTGAAAATATTGAACTTCGGAAAGAGCTGTCAACAAAGGACAAAAGCGAACTAATTCAAATTCTTTCTAATTTAAAATCACTGCATAATACTACTGATACGGTATGCAAGGATCGATTGGTACGCGCAATAGAAATTGAATATTTTCACAAAGAAAATCCTGCAAAGCAGCCACAGTTGCCGGAATTTGAATCTTATGTTTTTGGAGTAAATTATGAAAGATCCGTTGTAATGGAGCGGATCACATCGAGATTAAATGCCCGATTAGATAATGGCATGATTGAAGAAGTGGAATCCCTTATCAGAAGCGGTGTTAAAAAGGACAGGCTGAAAACCTACGGCCTCGAATATAAATATATTACACTATACCTTGAAAAAGAAATTAATTATAACGAAATGTTCCGCTTGCTGAATATTGTCATTCATCAGTTTTCAAAGAGGCAAACAACCTGGTTCAGGCGAATGGAGAGAAACGGAATTAATATTATTTGGATAGACGGGAATATACCTGTTGAAGATAAAGTGGATTTAATTGTTAAGAAGGCTAAATTGATAAACTGTTGAATTGTTCATTCCGAATCCTTCACTCTGCTTTCATTATTAAAAATTTAAACAACCTCTTATTAAGGTTTTATTTTTTTTATTATTTCATACGCTTCATTAAATCCAGCAATAATAATGGGGGCAAAGTTTGTTCCATCATAATAACCGGCTAAATGTAATGCTTCATAGGTTGCATTTAATGAATTCAGTAATTTTTTGTTTATCATTGTTAATGAACTTTGATAAAATTCAATATTTTTACGTCCTTTTTTCTTTTCAACTCCTTTCAATAAAAAATATCCGTCCAATGCTAACAAAACACCACTATAAGCGGTTCCGCATGCAGTTTTTACATATTTAACATCTTTGTAAAAATTATCTTCTTTGCCTGCTTTTTTCAATGTTTCTTTTGCATTGTTCATGTAACGAATAGCTTCGTTATAGTATTTTTCTTTTACTTCTTGTTGTTCTTGGATACTCATATTACATTTAATTTAAAATGTGATAAATAACTGTTGCAAATATACAATAAAAATTCAATAATTTTATGTAAATTTGGTCAATACAAAATAACTTCAAGAGAATTGATTTTATGGTTATCCTGCCACAGGGTTTTTCATGATTCCGTGTATATCATAACAAATATGTGAAAACGATGTTAAAAAAAAATCCCCTCCGAAACCGAAGGAGATTTTATGTTTTAAAATAATTTAATTATTATTGTTCATAAGTCATAGTGCCGGTGGTTGTAGTAGTAGAACCGCCGCTAACACTTGTTCCATCAACAAGAGTAATCATTTCTTTATTCTTTAACTCATCAATAAGAACAGTATACGTAGGACAACTGCCACCTTCATAAGTAGAAGTTCCATTGGCCGTTGTATATGAAGTGCATATACATACAACACTTTCTCCACCTTTTAATTCTAATTCTTTATTCTTGCCGCCAAAATACCAAGCACCTTTTTCCGTGCTAATATCGCCATCCATATTGACAACTTTTTCATAAGTTCCATCTTTATCAATGGTTATTTTTTCGGTATATGCAACAGAAGCAGATTGACCTGAAAATGAATAAGAACATGTACTACCGTTATATGTATAAGTAACAGTTGTACTACCACTTGTTTGGGTTTGAGTACCTTCTTTAAGTTCCCATTCACCAACTAATCTGGCTTTTCTCGATTTCAGAGACAGGAAAGGATCGTTTTCACCTTTTTTACATGCTGGCAAAACTAATATAGCTGCCAATAACATTAATAATGCAATTTTTACTTTTTTCATTGTGTTATTTTTTTAGGTTAATAATTGGTTTAATTTTCAAAAAGCGCGACAAAGGTATAAATATATTTCATATGTTATATAAAAATTTTATTAACTACCTTGAAAATGATGTTGATAACGACGTAATTGCCTGTCTATCATAAATATATATTCTTAATTCATAATTTTTATTTTTTTATTTTTAATGTTTTTTATCTTCCAGAAGAGGCACAAATCGAAAAGAACCCCATTGTTTTTTTATAATATTGGTTTCGGAAATTTTTGTAATGGTTGTCATCTCCTGAATATCACCCATTCCAACCGGAATGACAAGGATGCCACTTGGCTTTAGTTGTTTTACCAAATCATCCGGAATATATGGAGCGCCTGCAGTAACAATAATCCTGTCGAAAGGAGCATAAGCAGGAAGCCCTTTATAGCCATCGCCATAAAACAATTTAGGGTGATACCCGATGGAAGGTAAAAACAGTTTTGTTTTTTGATAAAGGTTCCTGACTCTTTCAACAGAAAACACTTTAGCCCCCATTTCGATTAGAACACAAGCCTGATATCCCGAACCAGTGCCGATTTCAAGCACTTTATACCCTTTTTCAAGTTGCAGTAACTGTGTTTGGAATGCAATAGTATAGGGTTGAGAAATCGTCTGCCCGTCACCTATGGGAAAAGGTTTATCCTGGTATGCATATTTCAGAAATGAAGAATCAAGAAATAAATGTCTGGGTATTTTTTCTATAGCTGAAAGGACTTTTTCATCGATAATTCCTTTTGCTCTGATTTCTTCAACCAGATTTTTTCTAAGTCCTTTATGCTTGTATGTGTCTGTCATTTTATATTAATAAGTGATGATACGCAAAAATAACAAATGAATACTAAATTCAGAGGTCAGGCAGAGCCGTCCCCATTTCGGGACGTGTCGAAGCCCGACCAATACATAGTCCCTCTTCGACACAGCCGCTTCCTCACAAGCCCACGCAATGGCTGGCTCTGAGTGACACTAACAAACAAATATATAATATGCGTAACATCAGTTGAAATCTTTTGCGAAAATAATTAAATTCGTTTATTATAAAAATTTACTTTTGTAAAAAAAGGGTTATGTTAAAAATCGGAGTACTTGGTGCTGGACATTTGGGTAAAATTCATATCAAATGTATTAAAGAAATTGAAAACTATCAATTTATCGGATTTTTCGACGCTGACAATGAAATTGCAAATAATATAGAAAAGGAATATGGTATCAGGAAATATGCATCTGTAAGCGATTTGATAGATGCTGTAGATGCAGTAGATATAGTTACGCCTACAATTTCACATTTTGAGTGCGCTTCAATGGCACTAAGGAAATCGAAACATGTTTTCATTGAAAAGCCACTCACCACAACAATTGTTGAAGCCAAATCGCTTATTAAACTGGCTAAAGAAGCAAATGTAAAAGTACAGGTTGGCCATGTGGAACGATTTAATCCAGCCTTTCTTGCAGCCATACCTTATTTTGATAACCCGATGTTCATTGAAACGCACCGCCTCGCACAATTCAACCCACGCGGAACAGATGTTCCGGTTATATTAGACCTGATGATTCACGATATTGACATCATACTGAGTGTTGTAAAATCGAATATAAAAAAAATAAGTGCAAGCGGTGTTTCTGTGGTGAGCGACACACCTGATATAGCAAATGCCCGTGTGGAATTTGATAATGGATGCGTGGCTAACCTTACAGCAAGCAGAATATCATTGAAGGACATGCGTAAATCAAGGTTTTTTCAGCGCAATGCATATATTTCTGTTGATTTTTTTAAAAAAAATATTGAAATTGTAAGGATGAAGAGTGTGGAAGGAGAAACAGATCCTATGGCTATTATTATAGATCTCGCCAATGGGAAAGGGAAAAAACAGATTTTCTTTGAAAAACCAGAAATAGTTGCTGTTAATGCAATTAAGATGGAATTAGAAACATTTTATGATGCTATTATTAACAATTCTACTCCACCTGTCACTATTATCGACGGATATAATTCGCTTGAACTGGCGTATAAAATTATTGACAAATTGAATTCAACCGCTAATATGTTGTAATTTCAAGCCCCAAGCCCCAAGAACCAAATTCCAAACCCCAAATTCCAATACCAAGATTTTCTTTTCTTTGAATTTGAAACTTGGGGCTTGGGACTTTGTGGCAGAAATATTCAAACATGAGCAGTAACTATTTTTTTATGTTTATACAATATTGATAAGGTACTATCGTTAGTATCTTCTATATATATGTGCAAATATTAACGCTTATTATGAAAATGTCTTTACAAAAAGTTCTCTGTATCCTTTCTATCGTTATTTTCACAGGCACATTTATTTCCTGCAATCTCATTAATCCTGAAGAACAAATTCCTTCTTATATCCGTATAGATTCAATAAGTCTGAGCATTCAAGATTACTCTGAATATGGTTCCAGTTCTAATAAAATTACTGATGCCTGGGTTTATATTGACGATCAGCTTATCGGAGCATTTGAGCTACCGGCAAAATTTCCTGTTTTATGGGAAGGTACGCATACCGTTACTGTCAAAGCGGGCATTAAAGTTAACGGGATTGCTGCTACCAGAGCCATCTATCCTTTTTACCAACCTTATGTGATTTCAATGAACCTTATTAAGGACAGCATCATCACACTGAATCCTACGGTAACTTATTTTCCTTCCACAGTTAAATGGAATGAAGATTTCGAAGTCGGGATATCTCTTGTAAAAACATCTTTTAGCGACACAACGATTGGAACAACACTGGCTGGTGATCCGGAGGCTTTTGATGAAGGCATCTCAGGAGTTGTCCACTTAGATGCCGCCCGCGATTTCTTTCAATGTACGACCATAAATTATTATGAGCTTCCAAGAGCCGACAATCCTGTTTTCCTGGAAATGAATTACAAAACAAATGAAAAGATAATGGTTGGACTTTATGCTAACAGCACTACTCAATCCGAGCGACTTGAAATACTTAACATTAACAGTTCAAACACATGGAATAAAATTTATATCAACCTGAATAATGCTATAAACAGAACTACTATTAATCCTGACAATTTCTATGTGTTTTTTGAAGTGCAGAAAAGTTCAGATGTCTCAAGCTCGAAAATATTGTTTGATAATATAAAACTTGTACATTTTTAAAATATTATGAACAAAAAACTTCAGGTATTAAAATATGTAATTGCCGATCTGATATCGGCTTTTCTTGCCTGGGGTCTATTCTTTTATTTCCGTAAGATAACCATCGATCATCAAACAAAAGAGCAAATATTAATTGATAACAACCTTTGCCTCGGGCTGATTTTAATTCCCGTTTTCTGGCTTACACTTTATTTGCTGGTTGGTACATATAGTAAAATTTATCGTAAATCAAGATTGCGCGAACTTGGACAGACACTTCTTATTACAATTATAGGCGTGGTATTAATTTTCTTTGCTATTCTGCTTGATGATGATGTGAGATCATACAAAGACTATTATTTCTCTTTTCTTATCCTTTTCATTTTTCACTTTTGTATTACATTTTCTTTCAGGCTTGCCCTTACTTCGATTACTGCATACAGAATTCACCATAAGTTCATTGGATTCAACAGTATTATTGTAGGAAGCGATAAAAATGCCATTGCAATTTTTAATGAAATTGAAGGACAGAATAAATCTTCAGGAAATAAATTCATCGGGTTTATTCATGTGAATAATCAGGGCAAATATCCACTTAACGAATTTCTTCCACACCTTGGCCATTACCAGAACATACTGAACGTAATCCATAATTATCAGGTAGAGGAGGTTATAATTGCAATCGAACCATCAGAACACAAAACCATTGACAAAATTTTGTCGGAAATAAATGGTGCTAATGTGGTTATTAAGGTAATCCCCGATATGCAAGATATTCTCCTTGGGTCAGTAAAAATGACAGCTATCTGGGATGCCCCGCTTATTCAGATTTCACCTGAACTGATGCCTGTATGGCAGCAATCAATTAAAAGAGTTATCGACATTGTTGTTTCTTTGATAGGTTTATTTGTTTTGTCACCCCTTTATCTTTTTGCCGCTATAGGAATAAAGTTATCTTCTAAAGGACCTATTTTCTATTCTCACGAAAGAATAGGGATGCATAACAAAGCTTTTAAAATGCACAAGTTCCGGTCGATGTATGTAGATGCTGAAAAAAATGGGCCACAACTTTCAAGCAAGGACGATTCCCGTATCACTTCTTTTGGAAGATTCATGCGAAAAATCCGGCTTGATGAAATACCACAGTTTTACAATGTACTAAAAGGCGATATGTCGCTTGTGGGATATCGTCCCGAAAGACAATTTTTCATTGATCAAATCATAAAAACTGCGCCTCACTACAAGCTTCTCTTTAAAGTAAAACCGGGAATAACATCATGGGGTCAGGTAAAATACGGTTATGCAGAAAATGTTGAACAGATGATAAAACGCTTAAAATATGACATCCTTTATCTTGAAAACATGTCTCTTTCTGTCGATTTTAAAATTCTTATTTATACTATTCTGATAATAATTCAGGGAAGAGGGAAATGATTACCTCAAGATATTTGGTTGATAAAGAAAAAATAAAATATGACCCCCAAAAGGATGACAATAAATCATCCTTTTTTTTATCAAAGCGGTTCGAATAATCCATAAACATAAGGATTGTATTCAGTCACTTCAATTGAAAAATCATTCAGGATTATGTTGTTTTTACAGCGATTCCAGATATAAATGCCTAAAGTTGCATCAGTATATTGTAATAAATCATTTTTAAAAATCATTTGCGATAATATAACGGTATTGCTATCCTTATTATTCCGATAATTTTTATAATCGGAACCTGCCCATTTAATTGATTGTTCACCATTATGAAGGTCAAATACCAAAACAGGATTGGCTGCAGTATCTTTAGCCGTAATACACGCACTCACGTTGACAAGGTTGTATGAACCTGATATTATATCTCTGAGCTTTATATTCATCGGAACAGAACAATACTCATTATTACTGTCAACAGAACAGGTACCTTTTCCAAAATAAAACATTTTCATGGCGCTATCATTTATAGCAAGTATTTTGTTTTTCTGATCATCACTGTTTTTGTTTGAAAAAACTATTTTTTCATGAATTAAATCATCGGATTTCTTCCTGGAAAAACAATAGAAAGAATAGGTAAATCCCTCATCTTTGCACTTTATATAGGGATAGGATTTCCTGATGATTTGAACATATTCCAAAGGTAAATTTCCGCAAATAAAATAATCGGTAGTCTGGCTGCTTACAAGTTCATTGAATTTTTTTGGATCAGGTTTTTTGTCATAATAATTATAGTATATATAATTGAATTTTTCATTATACTTTTTGAAATAATAATCCCTGGATGGTGGAGGCACAAAAAGTTCAATTGTGCATTTGTTGATATCACCAATTTGATTAATTGTTTTAAAGGTATTTATCACCAGTTGTTCAAAAGGTTGTTTGTAAAAAACTTTATAATGCTTTCTCTCAAAAATTAATGAACAGGACGTACAGCTCAAAATTATAACGGTGATTATTATTTTAAATCTTGCATCCATTTCTTTTATAAGAGAAAATAAAAACATTAATAAGAAAGGAAAAACAAAAATGAGGGTTGAGTACTGTAAAACAGGATTTATTTTTATTGAATAAAAATATCCTATAAGAAATTGTATAAAAAACCAACTGATTGCAATAACACGGAATTTCTGCTTTTGAAGCAATTTATCGGATTGTTTTATTAAACTGATTAAAATTAAAATTATTACAAGTCCATAGACCCAGTAAGAAAAGTGAAAAATGTATTTAATGTATGATATTATCCAATCGGGGTTGGGTTTTCCAAGCCATTCACCGACTCCACTCATGTTAAGTTGATAAAAGAAAATATTTAAATGAGGCAAGTAGAGAATAAAAATACTTGCACCTGCCAATATATATGCTTTCCAATTTTTCTTGTTTAAAAAAAACAATCCTGTCATGCCGACAGTTGCAGCAAACAGCAATGCAAAATGATGATCATATGCACAAAAGGCGCTTGAAATAACATATCCAAACCACCATTTCTTCTTTTTTGTTTTTGTATTAAATAAATAATTACTCCAGAACCATACCATCAGTAATGAAAAAAACATACCACTTATATATGGCCTTGCTATCTGGCTATACATTACCATATATTGCAAACCCGTCATGAATGCTGCGGTTATTAGTCCTGTTGTACTGTTAAACCAGAATTTAGCAATCCTGTACGAAAAATAAATGGATAAAATGCCGAATGCAATAAAAGGAAGTTTTACAATCAGTTCAGTATTTCCAAATAATTTTACCCAATAAAATAAAAACACCTGAATACCTACCGGATGTCCATCAATTCTGGCGCCTTTATTAATTAAATCCTGAAAAGTGTCGAAATGTGTACGTGATAAAGCGCTCAGTTCATCTGCGGTAAATGGGATATTTGAAAAATTCCAAAAACGTAATATCGTAGCTACAATAAGTATAAAGTAAAGAATAATATCATCGTTTTTTTTCATCTGTATATTTGTTAAAATTTCAGTAACCATTCTATAATTCAAATTAGCCTTTGGACAAATTTGAATTAAGAATTGGTATAAACTGTCCAGATACTTTTTGTTTAACTTTGATATTTCGAATGACTCTTTCAGATGCATTATTATCTGGCGGCACATCCGGAAAGTATAGAAAGATAAAAATGCAATTTCTATATTTGATCAAAGCGTCCCGTTTTCTATCTGCTTTACGATCTCTTCTATTGCCTTGTCATCACCGGCAGGATCGTATTCAATCTTCAGATTGGCGCCAAAAATTCGCGCTAATGTTTGCCAGAAAATAGCTCTCAGGGTTCCACGTAATTCCTTTACAATTTCATACGAAGTCACGCCGGTTTGTCTGTATATTAATTTAAGAAGAATTTTACCCTGGGTGAACGTCATATTTTTTACATCATCAGTAAACTGTTTTTTAATGTCTTCTTCTGCCTGTTTCATTAATTTTTTCCTTTCACCTTCATCAGGTGTATTAGCTAAAATATCATTGTATTCCTTGAGTTTTATTCCGGCAATAACAGCATAAGGGTATACCTTTTTCACGTCCCTGATAAGTTTACTGTCCCTGGGTTTGTTCTTTATTTCTGTAATAAGGTTATTCGGAGTAATAGTAACTTCATCAAGTACAATAAAAGGGATTGTATCTCCATCTATAACCTTAGCAGGAACAACATATTCATTAGTTGACTGCGCTAAAACCTTTAAACAAATCAGAAAAAATAAAACCAGTATAGTTGTTATTCTTGTCATTTTGGGAAAAATCAGGCTACTTTTAGCCTTTCAACATTGGTTTTCCTGAGTTTATCTTCGGCAATTGGAACAGTGATATGGATTGCAGTTGTTTTGCTATCAGAAGGAAGATCGAACATGGCATCCATCATTATGGTTTCACAAATGGAGCGAAGGCCTCGTGCACCGAGTTTAAATTCAATAGCTTTATCTACAATAAAATCATAAACATCTTCATCAAATGTCAACTTGATTTTATCCATTTCAAATAACCTGACGTATTGCGTTATTAAAGCATTTTTTGGCTCTAAAAGAATCCTGCGCAATGTATCACGGTCGAGAGAGTGCATATAGGTTACCACAGGTAAACGTCCGACCAGCTCAGGAATAAGACCGAAACTCTTCAAATCTTGAGGGGCAACGTATTTTATAAGATTATCCTTATCTACCTCTTTCCTGTCTTTCACGCCATAACCGATAATATTGGCTTGCAGGCGTGAAGCTATTTTCTTTTCAATTCCGTCAAATGCTCCACCGCAAATAAAAAGGATGTTCTGAGTGTTTATCTGTATCATTTTTTGTTCAGGATGCTTCCTCCCTCCCTGGGGTGGAACATTCACAATTGAACCTTCCAGTAATTTCAGCAGTGCCTGCTGAACTCCTTCACCAGAAACATCACGGGTAATCGATGGATTATCACTTTTGCGTGCAATTTTATCAATCTCATCAATAAAGACAATACCTTTTTCAACCGCTTCGACGTTGTAATCTGCTACCTGCAATAATCTAACAAGAACATTTTCTACATCTTCACCAACATAACCGGCTTCTGTAAGCACAGTAGCATCGGCAATGCAGAAAGGAACATGGAGTATTTTAGCTATGGTTCTTGCGAGCAAGGTTTTTCCGGTACCTGTTTCTCCAACCAAAATGATATTAGATTTATCAATTTCTACCTCATCCTTGCTTTTCCGATCTTTTTGGTTAATGCGTTTGTAATGATTATAAACAGCCACAGATATTACTTTTTTGGCCTCATCCTGCCCGATAACATACTGATCAAGATGACGTTTGATCTCAACTGGTTTCAGGAGCTTAATATTTGAAACGAACTTGTTTTTTTTAGTCAAAAGTTCTTCGTTAACGATAGTGTATGCCTGATTTACGCAATTATCACAGATATGACCTTCAAGGCCGGCTATCAGCATATTGGTGTCTTTCTTGTCGCGGCCGCAAAAAGAACAACGTGTATTATCCTTTGCCATGAGTAAAATTATTTCTTAGTATTTCTGACCAGTATTTCGTCAATCATTCCGTATTCTTTGGCTTCCGCAGCGGTCATCCAGAAGTCCCTGTCAGAATCCTTCCATATCTTGTTATACGACTGTTTGCTGTGCTGGGCAATAATTTCATAAAGTTCTTTCTTCAACTTCATAATTTCTTTTGAAACAATTTCAATATCGGATGCCTGACCTTCAGCGCCACCCATTGGCTGGTGAATAAGAATCCTTGAATGAGTTAATGCTGTTCTTTTCCCTTCTTTGCCTGCGCAAAGCAAAACAGCCCCCATGGATGCAGCCATACCTGTGCAAATGGTTGCCACATCAGGTTTGATATACTGCATGGTGTCGTATATACCAAGCCCTGCGTACACTGTACCTCCAGGAGTGTTCAAATAGATCTGGATATCCTTACGGGAATCCACTGATTCCAAAAAAAGCAACTGAGCCTGGATGATATTTGCCACATAATCGTCAATAGTTACACCAAGGAAAATGATCCGATCCATCATAAGGCGTGAAAATACGTCCATTGTAGCGATATTTAACTGGCGTTCTTCAATAATGGTAGGAGAAATGTAGCTGCCGTAAACTGAAGTATACCTATCGAGGTTTATGCTGCTGATGCCTCTGTGCTTTATAGCATATTTCCTGAATTCGTCGTTATTGTGAGCCATGATTATTTAGAATTTGAGATTTATGATTTAAGAATTATACGTTATTGAGTAAAATTAAAAAATTAATAACTAATCAGTGCCTAAAGTTTAGAGTGCCTAAAGTACTTTAAGTACTCCAACCTTTAGTTCACTTTAAGTACTATTAGTTACAAGGATTAATGGTTGTGCTGGTGATCATGTCTATGTTTTTCAGATGCTAATTTAATAAAATCTTCGTACGTAATCGAATCTTTTTTCATTTTAACTTTATTTTTAAACAGTTCCTTCAATCTTTCATCATATAATTTGTCGTAAATCCGCTTGGATTCCTCCTTGTTCTGAAGCATGCGTTCAGCAATATCATTCAGACGGTCTTCAGGGAATTCGCCATTTTCACCGGGAAGCATTGTCTTGCGGAAGTAATCTTTAACATATTCCTTTACATCATTTTCTGTTACTTCTATATTATTATCTTTCAGCAACTTGTTTTCAACCAACTGCCATTTAAGAGAATCTGTATAAATTGTATATTCTTTTTCTATCTGTTCTTCGGTAAATTTATCACGATTTGATTCGAGCAGCCAACGTTTTAAAAATGCATCAGGCAATGCTATCTTTGTTTTTCCCAGAAGTATCTCAACAATATCACTTACATATTTTTTATCGCTTTCCGAAAGAAAAGAAATCAGGGCATCCTGTTTTATTCTTTCTCTTAATTGTTCTTCGCTGGTAATATTCTCTGCTGTATACACTTTTTCAAAAAGTTCGTTATCAAGAGCTGCCAATTCAACACGGCTGATAGTAAGAACTTTGACCCTGAATAAGGTTTTTATTTCTTCAACTTTCGATTGTTTAATGCCCAGCATATGAGATATTTCATGATGATCTTCGAAAGTTTTTAAAATATCAATATCAATTGAATCGTCTTTCTTAAGCCCGATGAATTTTTTTCCGGCAGTTTTATTTTTAATCAAATCAATAGCTACAGAACTTTTATTTTTTATGCCGTTTTCTTTGGGTTTTCCATTTTCATCAAGCTCTTCAAATTCAGCATAGATAAGGTCTTCAGCATCTGTTACTTCCGGGTTGGAATATTTACCGTACCTTTTGCGGATATCATTCAGGTATTTATCAACCACCTGCTCGTTTACAATTATGTCATAATATTTAACCTCTATGCTTTCCAATGGTTCTATTTCGAACTGAGGACCTAATCCAAGGTCATAATAAAATTCAAAATTGGTTTGTGTATCCCAATCAATGTTATTTGATTTTTCCTTGTTTGGCAGGGGATTTCCAAGAATATCGATATTGTTTTGACCAAGGTATTTATACATGGAGTCAATAACCAGTTTATTAATCTCATCAAATAATACTGCTTTACCGTACATCTTTTTCACAACGGAAAAAGGTACTTTACCGGGGCGGAAGCCCGGCAGATTCATTTTTTTCTGGTTTTCTTTCAACACTTTTTCTACACCTGACTGATAGTCTTCCGCAGATACTTCAATTTTGAGAATTGAATTCAGTCCATCAATTTTTTCATGTGTAATATTCATCTTTTTCGGTTTGATTAATAAAACTTCCCCGCAAATATACTAAAATTCCAAGCTCCAAATTCCAAGCCTGGTATTTTCATAACTTCAGCAATCTTTCACAAAGGTCGTTTTTTAAAACTATTATTTTATTTTGTTTTTTTTCTTTGCTCCAATAAAATCGGGATGGAATTTGGGGCTTGGGACTTAAATCAAAATGTGGTAATTTATCCCTTGTAAAGTATAACAGTATTCACAGAAAGGTACTTTGTGCGGATGAAGGGACTCGAACCCCCACTCCTCTCGGAACCAGATCCTAAGTCTGGCGCGGCTACCAATTACGCCACATCCGCGTTTTTTCAATTGAGTAAGCAAAGATAGACATTTTTACTTGTCAGAAAAAATATGTAAAGCCTGCTAAATGAAAATTTATTTATAAATATTATATCTTTGCATAGTAATTACAATTCTCATATATAAAAATCAGGAATACAAATATTCATTCTGTGACACGCTTTTCAAAGATTGGAAAAATAAAATATGCCGTTTTTCTGCTGTTGCTGATTATAGTAATCGGCACAGGGGGTTTTATAATCATTGAAAACTATTCTTTTCTGGACTCTCTTTATATGACTGTCATTACAGTTGCTACAGTCGGTTTCCGTGAAGTTCATCCTTTGTCCGATATAGGTAAGGTGTTTACCATATTCCTTATTATTACCAGTATGGGAATTTTTATTTATTCGATATCCTTAATTACCACAGCAATTGTGGACGGAGAATTAAAAAATTATTTCAAAGATTTCAGAACAAATGCAGAAATAAAAAAAATGGAAAATCATGTTATTGTTTGCGGATATGGACGCAACGGAAAGCAGGCTGTTGAAGAACTTGTCCGATACAACCAGCCCTTTGTTATCATTGAGCAAACCCGCGAAGTGATCAAAGAATCAGAAGTAAATTCGGGAATGCACTTCATAGAAGGCGATGCAACGATAGATGCAACACTCATTAAAGCCGGCATTAAATCAGCTAAGGCGGTTATTACAGCACTTCCCATCGATGCTGATAATCTTTTTGTGGTTTTATCTGCCCGATCGCTAAATCCAAATCTGATCATTATTAGTCGTGGCGCAAATGACAGTTCGGAAAAGAAACTTAAGATTGCAGGAGCAACCAATGTGGTGCTTCCCGAAAAAGTTGGGGGCGCACACATGGCGACATTGGTGCTTAAGCCTGATGTAGTGGAGTTTCTCAGAAATATTTCTGTTTATGAATCGTCGTCAGTAAACCTGGAAGAAGTATTTTGTAAAGATATGCCCGAAATATTCCACAACAAAACTCTTGCAGAACTTGATATCCGCAATAAGACGGGAGCTAACATCGTCGGCTTTAAAACCAACGACGGAGAATATATTATCAATCCGCTTTCGGAAACCCGTATGCTTGCTGATGCCAAACTTTTTGTTCTCGGAACTCCGGAACAAATTATTAAAATGAAAGAACTTTTTAAAACTGAATTATAAAATCATGTCGGGTTTAAAAATTCCCTGCCTGCGTGCAAGCACGGTCTTTTCTGTTTCCATTATCTGTATCTTACTAAGTAATTGCGGCATTTTCAACTCAAGCCATGTTGTTTTCGATAAAATTGTTTTTGGCAAAGGTGGCGGCTTTACAGGGAAATACGATGAATACTTCTTGAATAAAAATGGCGGACTATATAAAAAAGATCCGTCAACCAAAGCATTTATAATGCTCAAAGAACTTTCGCATAAAGAAACAAAAAATATTTTCAAAGAAGTTGAATCAAACAAATTGTTTGAGATTATATTTAACCATCCATACAATATTACGTGTTACATGGAAATTGAAAAGGGTACTGTCTCTGACCGTATCGTATGGGGAGATTCGAAAAACCCTCCACCATCCTCTGTTGTTATAGTGTTTGATAAACTTATGAGTTTAACTAAAACGAATTTAAATTCAGGGGTAAATAAGAACAAAAAGTGAAGCGGGGTCAAAATACAGGCAAATAGCCAATGCACGCATACTGGCACATTCTCAAACCCCCACAAGCTAATGGTACAATGTAAAGCACATTTGCAGCTAATAAAAAGAAGCAGTCTGTGTTTTATTATAAAATTATTTATCTTTGTTTATATATTATGGTAAGCAATAAATACAAAACATCAAAGCACGAATCCGAAGGTGATATTCTTCCTAATAAATTAGGTCTTTCAACCATTCACGAAATTGAAAAGGCAGAGATGGAAGGATTCTACGTTGCATATAAGCTTTTATTTGAAGAATTGAATTCAAGAACAAAATTTAATCTTAAATATATTCTCGAAATTCACAAAACAGCCCTTGGACATTTATATTCATTTGCAGGAAAACCTCGCACAGTTAATATGTCGAAAGGTGGTTTTCTTTTCCCACCTGCTAAGTTAATAAATGAAACTCTTGTTCAATTTGAAAAAGATATTTTATTAACTGATGTTACGCAAATTTAAATATGCCATAGGCATAACCGCTTGGTAAAAAAAGCAGAACAAACACGGAAAATAATGTGCCATAGGCACAACCCGTTATTCAAGTTCTTTGAAAATATACTGTTCATTATAATCAATTTCAAATTTTTTCGACATTTCCTTATATTCTTCCATGAATGTTTTTTTCCGATGATGATCTTCCTGATTAAGGATGTATTTAACCACTGCGTCTGTTTGTGATTTTGAATATGAAAAAGCCATATCCTTCTTGCCACCGGAATTTCCCCAAGACTAATTTTTGCTTATTAATCCACTCGGAGGAATCCCCTTTAACTAATTGCATTAAATCAGATAATGACTGTTTGGGCCTCATACCAAAAAACAAATGCAAATGATCGGGCATACTGTTTATGGCGAGTGCTTTATGTCCGTTGTTGTTTACGATAGCAA
>Ga0247841_10005988_pt1 | contig 19201 bp, 16 predicted proteins | sample LaCruzMarch2015__2_FD_192410 | JGI IMG/M metagenome (GOLD analysis project Ga0247841, IMG submission 192410) | Freshwater microbial communities from meromictic Lake La Cruz, Castile-La Mancha, Spain - LaCruzMarch2015_18m | ecosystem: Environmental > Aquatic > Freshwater > Lake | place: Spain... | reverse complement strand
CAGCCGGCACGCTGATCAACTTCACTCTGAATGTCACCAACACCGGTGCAGCGAATCTTCCCCATGTCTTCGTGAATGATGTTTTGCCAATCGGCCTGACCTATGATAGCTCCTCATCAGGCGGCGTTAACATTGGCCAGACCGTCTACTGGTCCGACATCGGTCCGATGGCATCGGGCAGCATGAGGTCTCTGTGGATCAAGGCAAAAATTGATGGCTCAGCCTACGGTGCACTGATCAACCAGGTGGATGTGGAGGGCAGTCCGGAGCACGGCAACAATGTTACCGATAGTGCCAAGGCCAGCGTGCAGGCCAGAAAGGCCAAGATCTCAGTCACCAAGACCTCCGATCCTGCCTTCGGCTCAGCCGGATCTCTGATTAACTTCAGCATGAATGTGAGCAATAACGGCGTATCCCCGCTTCACCATGTATTTGTGAGCGATCTGCTGCCCGCAGGCCTGACCTACGACAACTCTTCCCCAGGCAGCACCCGCAGTGGCCAGAACGTCAACTGGTCCGACATCGGCCCCATGTCATCCGGCAGCATGAGGTCTCTGTGGATCAAGGCAAAAATTGATGGCTCAGCCTACGGTGCACTGATCAACCAGGTGGATGTGGAGGGCAGTCCGGAGCACGGCAACAATGTTACCGATAGTGCCAAGGCCAGCGTGCAGGCCAGAAAGGCCAAGATCTCAGTCACCAAGACCTCCGATCCTGCCTTCGGCTCAGCCGGATCTCTGATTAACTTCAGCATGAATGTGAGCAATAACGGCGTATCCCCGCTTCACCATGTATTTGTGAGCGATCTTCTGCCCGCAGGCATGAGCTATGTTTCATCATCAGAAGGCAGCACCCGCAGTGGCCAGAACGTCAACTGGTCCGACATCGGCCCCATGTCATCCGGCAGCATGGAGGCTCTGTGGATCAAGGCAAAAATTGATGGCTCAGCCTACGGTGCACTGATCAACCAGGTGGATGTGGAGGGCAGTCCGGAGCACGGCAACAATGTCACCGATAGTGCCAAGGCCAGCGTGCAGGCCAGAAAAGCCAAGATCTCAGTCACCAAGACCTCCGATCCTGCCTTCGGCTCAGCCGGATCTCTGATTAACTTCAGCATGAATGTGAGCAATAACGGCGTATCCCCGCTTCACCATGTATTTGTGAGCGATCTGCTGCCCGCAGGCCTGACCTACGACAACTCTTCCCCAGGCAGCACCCGCAGTGGCCAGAACGTCAACTGGTCCGACATCGGCCCCATGTCATCCGGCAGCATGAGGTCTCTGTGGATCAAGGCAAAAATTGATGGCTCAGCCTACGGTGCACTGATCAACCAGGTGGATGTGGCAGGCAGTCCGGAGCACGGCAACAATGTCACCGATAGTGCCAAGGCCAGCGTGCAGGCCAGAAAGGCCAAGATCTCAGTCAGCAAGACCTCCGATCCCACCTTCGGCTCTCCCAGCACCAACGTCAACTTCACTCTGGTCGTGAATAATACCGGCAGCACACCGCTGCCTCATGTCTTCGTGAGCGATCTTCTGCCCGCAGGCATGAGCTATGTTTCATCATCAGAAGGCAGCACCCGCAGTGGCCAGAACGTCAACTGGGGCGACATCGGTCCCATGGGTTCCGGAGCTAGCAAGGTGCTGTGGATCGTGGCCCACATCGACGGCCCGATCAGCGGTATCCAGACTCTCACTAACCGCGTGGATGTGGAGGGCAAGCCTGAGCATGGCCAGAATGTGACCAACAGCTCGACCGCCGATGTGAAAGCAGAGGGCGCGAACATCATGGTCCGGAAGACTGCTGCCCCGATCTTTGGCTCAGTCGGCGCCTTGATCAACTTCACCATTAATGTGACCAATAATGGTGCCGCCTGGTTACAGAATGTATCCGTGAGCGACAAATTGCCAGCCGGCCTGACCTATGACTCTTCCTCAACTGGAAGCGTGAATAGCGGCCAGAACGTTAACTGGACTGAGATCGGCCCGATGCCAGTGGGCGACATGAAGTCTCTGTGGATCAGGGCCAAAATAGACGGCACCTTCTATGGCACTCTGACCAATCTGGTGTTTGTCACCGGCAAGCCGCACCTTGGTGATCCGGTCACGAACACCACTACAAAAGATGTTACTGCCCTTAACTTGAGGTCTATCTCCGGTCGCAAGTTCAATGATCTGGATGGCGATGGAACACTTGATGGCGATACTGAGCAGGGACTGCCCGGCTGGAAGATGGAGCTGCTCAATGAGAGTGGCCAGATCGTAGCCGTAGCCCTTACCAACGAAAGCGGTATCTATGAAATTGAAATTGCATCTGAAGGGATGTACACTTTGCGAGAAGTGTCCCAGGTCGGTTGGAATCAGACCGCTCCCGCACAGGGTTATTATGCTCTAAACGTTGCCGATTCAGACGCAAAGGGGATGGACTTCGCAAACCAGTGGTGGGAAAATACCAATTCAACCCCTCTTCATAGGATCAACGTGACTAAGGTTGCTTATCCCACCTCTGCGTCTCCTGGTGCTGAGATCAGCTTTGTAATCATTATACTCAATAATGGCAGAACGCATTTAATCCATGTAAATGCTGTGGACACTCTGCCCTCCGGAATGAGTTATATCTCAGATAACCGGAGCGAATCCGTATCTGTGTCGGGAAGAGTCGTCTCCTGGAATGACCTGGATGACCTCGATCCCGGTGCCTCGATTGCTATTCATCTTGTGGCCGGGATTGATAGAGACATCTCCGGCATGCTCTCCAATGTAGTTTACGTCAATGCCACTGATCCGGCAGGCGGAGAGGTGAACGACTCGGCATGGGCCGAAGTGCAATCTCTTTTGCCAAATATTGCAGTTACCAAAACGGTTAGCAAGGAGCCTGTGCAGTACGGCCAGTACTGCGAGGCCAAGACCTTAAGTGGGGTGGGCATCATCGAGTCCAGAACCTCAATAGAGGACAAGACCATCGCCCTTGAGTATGATAATGCCCTGGCAGGCGAAGGCAAGGTCGAGCTGGAGTCGGCAGAGGTCATGTCAGAAACTGCCGAAAAACTGCAAAGAGATGTCCCTTCCCTGGACCCAGAAAACCAATCCAGCCTGAATTTCTTTGAAGAAACCAAGCTGGCCTTTCAGGGGGCCAAACCGCTGACCGGTGGAAAATCAATCCATTCCATGGCGTTCTACGGGGGATCCGGTGCCGAGATCAAGGATATTTTCAGCGTCGACGAGATGGAGAAGGAGCAGACGACCTATTTTGGATCTACTGACCAGGCGTCGTCTCCTCATACGATAGGCACAGATCTGAAAAGCAGCTTTAATGGAACCACGGAAACTTATTCAAAAATGCATAATATGTTCAGCCAGGACCAGAACATCAAGTCCCGGCAGGTATTCTCCGGCGTTTTCAATCTGGTTAAAGTAATCAAGTTCCACACGAACGCGACGACGGATGAACCCAAAATGGGCTGCGAGGGCATTGATTGCTAGGCGAAGAAATATATAGATGATAGCTCCAATCTAGTAAAATAGTAACCAAGACATAACTAAGGTGGTATACATCTGCATATTAATCACGTGACAGAATCGCATACCTGCGCAATCAAAATAGTAACTGATAATAGGCATGGGGTATCGGTTAGATACCTTTTGGCCTCATTAGTATTTATCTTCGCCTTCATTTCAACTTCTATGTCTTCTTTAGACGTAACCACCACACCTGCGCATCTGTTCCCCCGCGACATTGCGACCTTCACCATTAATATAACTAACACGGGAGAGACCCCTCTCGACCCGGTCAAGGTACAGGACATATTACCTGTGGGAATAAGCTACGTCTCTGATAATGATAACTACGGTGACCTGGTGCAGCAGGGACAGAAGATCACATGGCGCAATATCGGCCGCTTGGAGGTAGGGGCATCGACTCAAATTAAACTGGTCACGCGCATCGGCCCGGGCACCAGTGGATGGCTGGAGAATTTTGTCACGGTTACGGGAACCCCTCCCACAGGATACAACGTCATGGATAACGATACGGTGGATTTATTCGTCAGAGCTTCTGACAAGAAGCGCGCTGTGAATGAGGAGTCACTCGTGTTGGGAGATCAGTCGGCCCTCGCCGTGCATCCTTTCGGAGGGAGGGGGTTTGGCAGCGACGCCTCCGCAGAGAATTACAATGATATCCAGAAAATTCAGGTCCGAAATGGCAGCAGTTCCAATCGGATGAGGATATGTGCGGGCGATCAGTTGGCATCAGCCCTTTTTTCGGCAAGCGCGATTAATAAACGCAAGATCAGGTCAATGCAAGGGTGAGGTGATATTCGTATGGAACCCAGGATCCTGAAGATCGGCGAGAAGGTAACCGGAAGATACAGGGACATGGAGATGGGCAAGAGCCGGAAATTCTTCTGCGTTAGATTGGACAACGGGGAGTTCTATCTGCCCAAAGATGTGGGCAACTCCCTGCTCACAAGCCACCAGAAGGGCTACGATCTATTTAAGATGGCGAACAAGCGTTTCTTTCCAGATCCCTGACCAGTGCCTCCGCCCGCCTTCCTACCAGGGCCGGGTCCATGGGAACGCGGGCCACGCCCGTCTCTATGGCGGCGCGGGCCACGGCTGCGGCGACGGCGGGAACGACCCTTCGGTCCAGTGGCGAGGGAATGATGCACACCTCGGATACATTCTCCACCAGGCCGGCAATGGCTCGCGAAGCTGCCACCTTCATGGCCTCATTGATGTCGGAGGCCCGCACATCCAGGGCACCGCGAAAGATCCCAGGGAAGCCCAGCACATTGTTGACCTGATTGGGGAAATCGGATCGGCCGGTGGCCACCACTCGCGCCCCGGCTTGCAGGGCCAGATCGGGCATGATCTCGGGCACAGGGTTGGCCATGGCAAAGACAATGGCGTCAGAGGCCATGCTCGCGACCATAGCCGGAGTTACAATGCCCGATACCGACAGGCCCAGGAATACGTCAGCTCCTTCAATGGCATCGGCCAGCGTGCCTGTAACATTGCGAGGATTGGTCATTTTGGCGATCTCCTGCTTGGCAGGGTTGAGGTCGGTCCGGCCCGTATGAATCACTCCCCGGCTGTCGCATAGTATGGCATCCTTTACCCCGAAGCTGTAGAGAAATTTGGTAACGGCGATGCCAGCCGCGCCCGCCCCGCTCACGGCCACGCGCACGTGAGAAAAGCTCTTGCCCACCACTTTCAGGGCATTGATGAGAGCAGCCAGGGCGACCACGGCGGTGCCGTGCTGGTCATCGTGAAAGACAGGTATCTCCAGGATCTTCTTGAGCCGCTCCTCTATCTCAAAGCAGCGAGGTGCGCTTATGTCCTCCAGATTGATTCCGCCAAAGACCGGCTCTATTCTGGCAACTGTTTCCACGATGATCGATGGGTCCTTGGAGGTTATGGCTATGGGAAAGGCATCTATGCCCGCGAAGTTCTTGAACAAAATGGCCTTTCCCTCCATGACCGGGATGGAAGCCTGCGGCCCAATATCGCCCAGGCCCAGAACGGCAGTCCCGTCCGTTACCACGGCCACCATATTGCCCTTGGCGGTGTACTCATAAACGTCGTTTGGATTCTTCTCTATCTCGCGACAGGGTTCAGCCACGCCCGGAGTGTAAGCTAAGGAGAGGTCACGCACGGTAGCGCAAGGGACCTTGCTGTGTACGGCAATCTTGCCCCTGGCATCTTTATGAAACGCTAATGCATCATCTCTTAGAGACATAAACAACTCCTGTTTTTAGGGTCCTGCGGCAACAAGGAGGAGCAACAGATATAAAGCATGGGTCAGACGGAGAATTGCAAGGGCCGGGGTGGCAGAGCGGACAATTTCTGCGGCTTTTAGGCCGCGGGAGTTCAAACGCGGCAGGCTCGAGACCTGTTGTCCCTTCCAGGGACGCTTGGGTTCAAAATGGCGGGGGCGCTAGAGCTCTCTCAGGAAAATCCCAACCCCGGCGCTACTTAATTATATAGAAAAAGGCGATAAAATTATGGCTAGATTTCCAGAAGCAGAAAAGAGAATCTTGAATCTCAAGATATGCATGAGCTGCAACGCACGAAATCCCGTAAGAGCGACTCGCTGCCGCAAGTGCGGTTATAAAGGACTGAGGATGAAGTCCAAGGAAAACAAGACCGCTTAAATGATGTTTGAAAGGGGCAGAGTCGAGCTGCTGCTGGCCGCCGCAGTAGCCGAGCGCGGCGCCGGACATCTCACTTTGATTGATCCGGATTCCCAGAGCCCGAGCGAGGCCGGCACAATGGCCCTGGCCGCGGCCAAAGGCGGCACAGACGCCATCATGGTAGGCGGCTCTGTAGGCGCCGCAGGAATTCTCCTTCATGAGACGGTGCGAGAGATCAGGGAGTTGACCGATCTGCCGGTCATTCTCTTTCCCAGCAGCGTGGCTGGCCTTTGCGAAAATGCCGATGCCGTCTTTTTTATGAGCCTTTTAAACTCCCGCTCCCCAGCTTACATCGTGGAAAACCAGGCGCTTGGGGCTCCGTTGATCCTGCGCTACGGTCTGGAGCCCATACCCATGGCCTATATCATCATTGAGCCGGGCGGCACCGTGGGATTTGTGGGCGATGCCCGCCTCATACCGCGGAGAAAGCCGGAGCTTGCTGCCGCCTATGCCCTGTCTGCCAGGTTCATGGGCATGAGAATGGTGTATCTCGAGGCGGGCTCAGGTGCAGACTCGCCTGTTCCTGCGGGCATGGTGTCCCTGGTCAAGAAAATTTTGGGGGACGTCCTGCTCATAGTAGGCGGCGGGATTCGCAGCGGGGCAGTAGCGGCAGAGCTGGCGGCCGCCGGAGCAGACCTGATTGTCACTGGAACTGGCGTGGAGAAGAGCCAAGACGTCACCTCTTTTGTCTCTGAGCTGACAAACTCCATTAGAAGGTAGTTATTCGTGCCTTCCTCCATGCAGATGTTTCTAGATCAGTATAATCTGGACGGTTTTCTCTTTGTCGGCGACAGCATCTGTGATGCCGACATGTATTACCTCTCTCACTTCCTGGCTGGCGACAGATTCGCCCTTCTTGCCCAGGAGAAAACCACACTGCTCGTATCTTCCATGGAGATGGGCCGGGCCGGGAAGGAGTCCATCGCGGATGAGTGTCTGAGCACCTCCCAATATCAGATTATGGAAAAGCTGAAGAGAGGCGATAAGCCGGAAGAAGCCTATTGCCGGGTGCTGGTGGAATTTTTGCAGGGTCACGGCATAAGGCGCCTGGGCGTGCCTTTTCGCTTTCCGGCCGGTGTTTACCAGCCTCTTCTCCAGGATTTTGAGGTCCTTGTCCTGGAGAGCCCAGCCTCACGCTGCCGAGAGATAAAGAGGCAAGAGGAGCGCGACGCCATCGTATGCACACAGAGGGCCTGCGAAAGGGCCATGCGTCAGGCGGTACTTCTAATCGGCAACAGTGAGCCGCGCGGGGAGATGCTTTATCGCGATGGTCAGCCACTTACCTCGGAAAAGGTGCGCGCCGCAATTGATGTATCTCTGCTGGAGGACGGCTGCGAGGCTATGGACACCATCGTTGCCGGCGGCCCACAGGCCGCGGCCCCTCATGCGCGAGGCACAGGGCCGTTAGCTGCCAATGCCCCTATTGTCATCGATATCTTTCCGCGCAGCAAGAGCAGCCGCTACTTTGCCGATATGACGCGCACCGTTCTCAAAGGCGAAGCTGCGCCCGAGGTAAAAGAGATCTACGAGGCGGTGCGTCTGGCGCAGGCCGAGGGGCTTCTGGCCATCCGGGCGGGCGTTTTTGGCAAGGAGGTCCATTTTCGGGTCTCTCAGGTCTTCCTGGATCAGGGATATCCAGAGAAGGAGGGCTCTGGCTTTACCCATTCCACCGGGCACGGCGTGGGCCTGGATGTGCATGAAAAGCCTTCCCTCAGCGAGATTGGTGAGGACCTGCAGGTCAATCACGTGGTAACTGTGGAACCGGGGCTGTACTATCCAAAGATCGGAGGCGTGCGTCTGGAGGACCTGGTAGTTGTGAAAAAAAACGGCTCTGAGAACCTCACTCATTTCGAGAGGCAGCTCGTGCTTTAGGTGTTGTCAATGGAAGCGGAAATTTTAGAGAAGTACCGAAGGGCAGGGCGAATCCTGGCCGAGGTGCTGGCCGAGGCAGGGCCGCGGGTTGTTGTGGGCGCGTCCTTGCTTGATGTGGCTAATTTCGTGGAGGATGCGATCAGATCAAGGGGCGCAAAGCCCGCCTTTCCCTGCAACATATCTCTGGATAGAAACGCGGCCCATTATACGCCAACGCCCAATGATGCCACCCGTTTTGCCGAGAATATGGTGAAGCTGGATGTGGGTGTGCACGTGGACGGCTATATTGCCGATGCCGCCATCACCGTTGACCTGGGCGGCCATGAAAGCCTGGTCGAGGCCTCACGGGCCGCTTTAGAGGCGGCTTTAGAGATAATTAAGCCGGGCGCTGACACGGCCCAGATCGGCAAGGTCATCGAAGAGACCATAATCGGCTACGGCTACAAGCCGGTATATAACTTGACAGGTCACGGCCTGTCCCGATATCAGGCCCATGACGAGCCCGCTGTGCCCAACCGGGCTATGGAGAAGGGCACCATCTTGAAGGATGGAGATGTCATAGCCATTGAGCCCTTTGCCACCAACGGCTCGGGCAGGATCAGCGAGGCGCTCATCAACGAGATCTACGGCTTTTCCGTCTCCCGGCCGGTGCGGCTTCCTGCGGCTCGAGCGCTCTTAAAGGAGATTTCGGAGAGCTACAAAACGCTTCCCTTTGCCCGGCGCTGGCTCAAGGGCGAAAGAGCGGAATATGCGCTCATGCAGCTCCTACGTAGCGAAGCCGTGCACAGATATCCTGTGCTCTGGGAGGTAGAAGGGGCCCTGGTATCCCAGGCCGAGCACACCGTTGTGGTTCTCGAGAAGGGATGCGAGGTAATAACCGGATAAAGCTAGTCGGCCCCGCCTGTATCCACAGATCCATCGTCTTCTTTGTAGCTATCATCGCCAAGCATTGCTGCCGATATGGCATCAATTCCGTCCATAAGCTCTGCAGTCATGCAGTAAGGTATGTCGCCAATCTCTGGAAGGCTCTCTCCCCCTATCACTCTGGCCCCTACCTGGCTGAGCAGATCGAATGCTTCATCCAGGTCCTCCTTCTGCTCGGCAGCAATCGCCTTTGCCACCATCTCTTTAAGGGGACTTTCGCGATCAAAAATTCCTATGATATAGCGCTGGCTGGAGACGAATACTGCGGCTAGAGATGTCTTGAGGGATTCAAGCATCAAATCGGCATCTTCTCCCATGGATTCGTTCTCGGCAAAGACAATCGACCTGATGGTCATGATCTCGGCTATGGCCGCATCGGGAGCTATAACGGTGTGCTCACATCGGGCGATTACCTTGAGACAGGCCAGCACCACGTCATCCATAATGTAGATGAAGACGGCGCCCGAGTTATTATTATCATCCTCCTCGGTAAGCTTGAAGTTGCTGTCCTTGACCTTATTCATCCAGTTGAGCCATCGCTTCTCTGTGTAGAATTCTTCTTTCATTTTACAACTCATCCTTCTTTTTTGCTGTTTACCGGTATGTATCCACCAGGGCCACTCTTTCTATGACCAGATCTTCTATCCTTTCCTCGCCCACTGCTCCCAGCTCCTCGGAAGAGATATTAAAAGCCTCTTTTACGGCCTTTGCACAAAACGAAAAGCCCTGTTTGTCCAGCTCTATGATCCGGGATAGCTCGGAGGCGTCCGGCCAGCTGCACCCGGAGCCGGCGAGGACAAGTGCCATTCTCTCTGTACGATCCGATATTCTCAGGAAAAGTGCTCTTTCAATTTGCCTCTCTCCGGAGGCGTAACGCATGATCTCCATTCCTGCATCTTTAGCGATGTTTCTCGATTCGGAAAAAGCTGCCAGCGCCTTCTTTGCGGCAAAGCGGATATGTCTTTCACCGGCGATCTTATCTGCGTCGAGGGCCTGCACTATGCAGCCATGCCGGTATTGCAGATCCTTAATCGCGGATAAAAGCCGCCCTCTGTCCTGGATTAAGGGCTTTCCGAAGAGCAGGCGAATCTCATTCATCTTTTTCCGATCTGATGAGGAAGCTTAAAAGCTTGCGGTCTTGCCTGCAGATATAAATAAAAAATCATAAAAATCCCACAGTAATTGAAGCTCAGGCTGAAAGAAGCATCTAATGAAGTCCTGCAAAGAATATGCATAAAATCTGAGAGGGGGCAGGTTCACTGCCCTAAAGTCACGAATTTTAAAGCGAATCAAACCAGGCCGGCACGTTGCAGCCTCAGTAGGTCGACTGTGTTCAGCTTCTCGCCCTGCCTGAAGTGGGTAAGGATATCCTCGGCCTCGCGCTTGGCAACCTCTTTGGCGCGATCTTCCTTTATGTCCCGGTTCTTCTTCTTCAAGCCCACGATGACCTTTTCGAAGTCGCGAACCTCTCGCTGGGTGCGGATGAACTCTTTGTGCTGTTCATCGGCGGCCTCCTGGGCCTTCACGAACTCCTTGTGAGCGGCATCGGCTTCGGCACGAGTCTGATCGGCTTCTTTGAAGGTGCCTATCATCTGATCGTGATATTCCTGGGCCAGTTCCGCGAATTTGGTAACCTGATCGTGGTGGTTAGAAGCCTGATCTCTCATGGCCTGCGCTTCGTCGAGAAGCTTCCTCAGCTCTTCGTTCTTCTCAAGCTGCTCTTTTCTGCCTTTGAACTCAGCATGCAAGGCGGCGATCTTATCGACCAGTTGCTTCTCTTTATCCGGACTTAAAACCTCAGTCTGCTGCCGAAATTCCAGGTGATCGATCTCGCGGCGCAGATCCCTTATGGACCGCTCCCCGGTGAGGTTGTACTTCTTGCGGATATCGTCTATCCTTGCATAGAGCTGATTGGTATTCTCGTTGTACTCATCCCTCTCCTTCTTGGACAGTGCCACATTCTTGTTATTCTCATCCCGCAGCTTCTTGAGCTCCTGGGCGCCGTCGATCAGCTCTTTGGTGGCCTTGTTCAGCTCATTTCGCTTGGCGGCCCACTTGCTCGCTTCGGCATTCAATTGGCTTCTTCTATCCTTGAAGGCAAGGGACTCCTGTCTGAGTTTGCCTCTCTTATCTTCCAGTTCTGCCAGCATCCCCCGTTTGTCCTCCTGTTCCAGCCTGCGGCTGGGGTTTGGTTCCACTTTGGAACCAAAAAACCCGGGAATCCTTCGCCTGGGTGGCGAAGGGCTTCTCTTTTAGCACTATACTCGATTTTCAGATCTTATGATCGATGTCAATCTCGGTATATAATTATTAATCCCATTGATTCTCGTGCAAAATGGTTATAACCAAAAGATGACCTTCTCATAAGATCGATAGGAGCGAGCATACTACTATATATCGAGAAACGCTTTACGTATTAACCTTTTGGTTATGCGACTCTTGGGTCCAATTCTCTCTCTTATGCCGCTCTATGGATGGTCTCAATATAACCTGATTGCGGCAAGGGAATAATCCTTTTCATCTTTATAAAAAAGGCAATCAACAGATTAAAATAGGTGCGTTGACTTAGGGAATGCAGGATCATAAAGAATAGTGTTATTCGCTTTAGATGGAGGGATTGATCTGAAGAAGGCTATACTAACAGTATTAGTAGCAATGGTTTTAGTAGCTCTTACAGGGTGTTCAATGACTAATGTGGCTGCTGGATTTCCGACAGTAACTTCGACCTGGAATAAAGACTTAATGTTCCCGGCAGACCCGAAGTATGTGAATGGATATGTAGAGAGCAATAGGTCATTTGATTTCGAGCAGAGCGTGCAGGGAAATGGTTACTTCGTAACTTACCTGTATGCCAAGGCAGGTAATACTGCGATCAAGAATTACGCTCACGGCTCAGGCTCCTTAAACAGCGAGGCCACTTTGACCTACCAGAACCTGAGACGCTCGACACATAAAGTAACCTCCGACTACAACGACTTTGCACAGGATTGCATCCAGTTCAAAGAGGATGTAGCCATGGTTTATGCGCCCATGAAGATCGCTGTCGGAAACGGCTATTATGCGGCAAATCCACTGGATTACAGCTCTCTGCTCAAGGAAAAGACCTGGGTAAAGAACTATCTTGCCGGCACCAGCATGCACCATGAAGTCGAGTATGCTCATGCCCTGGATAAACAGTTGGAAATCAATGTCAAAGATAAGAGGAACATGACCTGGGACCCGGAGCTCGAATCCGTTGGTTACACTCAGATGAAGATAGTTGAAGATGTTACGGACGGCAAGGCCCATATCGGCGTACTGCAGGCAAATGAGAACTTCTTGAAAAATGCTGACCTTATTAACCTGCCTGATTACACGAATACCAATACGTTGAACAGCTTAGGCCTCATCAAAAGCGCCTGGAAGAATCCCTCCGTCGAGATCGATGAGGATTACTGGGGAACCTATCACATCGAGAAGAACATGACTCTCGATGTGCCCTACCACCTGATTCAGAAAGGCGAGGACTGGCTGCCCTGCTGCTTTGGAGGCTACCTTACCATACCACTAACCTACCTGGGAGACTCGAAGCTTAAAGGCGCCAAGGGCGTCTTCGACTGCACCTGCTTCAGGGCGCAACCCCTGGCTGAGTTCCCGAGAATCTATAAATAAGAGAGAGGGTTTTCCTTTCTCTTTTCATTTTTCTCAGATTTTCTGCAGTACGCTATCTCACATTTAAAAGATTTTACGTCATGAGGAAAAGACCTTTAAAGTCGCAGCTATCAATTCTCAGCATGCAATTCGCGACCTGGGAGCCCCTTTACCAAACCATCCTGCAGGACTTCGGCTTTTCTCCAGGCCGAGATGTTGACGCGGCAATGCTTCTGGCTGATCTCTTGCGCGACCGAAAGACGCCGATGCGCGCCGCAGAGGAAAAAGTTGGCGGGAATAGGGTAGTAGTATGCGGCAATGCCCCCTCCCTCGATAAGGAGCTGGCCGGGCTGCAAGAAAGAGATGCCGTCTTTCTGGCTGCGGATGGGGCCACAGAGTTTCTTTTAGGGCGCGCCGTTGTGCCCGATATTGTGGTCACTGACCTGGACGGACCCTTTCCTGCTATTCTAAAGGCCAATGGGATGGGCTCTATCGTGGTGGTGCATGGCCACGGAGATAACATGGATGCTCTGAAAAAATATGTGCCGCAGCTCGATAGAGTCATAGGCACAGTGCAGTGCCGTCCCATGCCTGGCCTCTATAACTTGGGAGGGTTCACGGACGGAGATCGATGTGTGTTTCTGGCCAAAGAGCTGGGCGCGGCTTCTATTAAGCTGGTAGGTTTTGACTTTGAGGATGAGAGCGTCACGCCGCGCAAAAAAAGGAAACTTGAGTGGGCCAAACGGCTGATAGAATTGGCTCTTGCCGGATCAAGGAGCGAGTGATGCGCGAATTTTCCCTCATTTTTATATGAGCTTGAGGATCGCTTTTATGGCCTCTTCCGCCACGTTTTCTGCATCCTGCCCTGCATCTATCTCCACAAATCGTTCCGGCTCGAGGGCGGCCATGTGCCGGAAGTTCTCATCCACCGTTCGCAGGAACTCGAGCCTCTCGAACTTCTCCCGTCCCCGGCGCGACTGCATTCTCTGCAGGGCGGCGTGTGGATCTACGACGAAGAGCAGTGTTTTATCGGGGCACAAATTCCAGGGGCGGTAGATGCTCTGGATCCATGATACCGGATCGGGCACGATTCCCTTCAGCGTCACACCCTGGTAGGCGGCGGTGGAGTCGGCATATCTATCGGACAGGACAATTGCGCCAGCCTGCAGGGATGGGAGAACTATTTTGGTGAGATGATGGGCATGGTCCGCCATGAAGAGGAAAAGCTCTTGCATATGCTTTGCGGCGGAGGGTTTCGTCTCGTCGCCGCAGGCTTTAGCCAGCTCCGCTCTCAGGATATGGCCCACCTGTCCGGTGGTAGGCTCGGCGGTAAGCACCAATCTCCTCTCCGGCATTGTCTCCGCGAGCCGTGAGGCAATATGTTTGGCAGCAGTGCTCTTTCCCGAGCCGTCGATGCCCTCCAGGGTGATGAGCAGTCCCTTCACACTTACAGGTTTGAGGCAGGAGAGTGATTAAATTATCGCTGGCGATGGAAAATAGATGCTGTCGCCCGATACTAACTCTGGTACGTCATCCGATGGGTATCCGCAGTCAGTCCAGCAACCCTCGTAGCGGGCGTCTGTACCGCATTTGGGTTGTCTCATGGTCATAGGTAGACAGATAGTCAGTATCCTACCATAAGGACCTATCAACGCGGCCTGTAGTCCCCTTCTTGCACCAGCATTCACAGCAGAACATATTCCAAGCTCATGGCAGCCCTCTAAAGGGACGTTACTTGAATGCAGCCGGAATTTATAAAGTTTTCCCAGCCTGATACAACAATTTCCTGATGAGTGTCTTTGCCGCCCAGTAAGCTTTAAGTTGGAGTTGTACATTAACAATGCTGAGGTGTTTCATTTGACCGACAAGATCTACGTAGTTGGACACAAGAGTCCCGATACCGATTCTGTAACATCTGCAATAGCTTATGCCAATCTGAAGAACGCCCTGGGTATGAAAGAGGTCGTCGCTGCCGCCGCAGGAGACATCAACGACGAGACCCGTTTCCTGCTGGATTACTTCAAGGTTCCCTATCCCGAGAAGCTCACCGATGCCACCGACAAGAAGGTCATCCTGGTAGATCACAATGAGATGGCGCAGGCTGTGGACAAGCTGAACATGGAAAACATCGTGGAGATCGTAGACCACCACAAGATCGGCGGCCTTGCTACCGGCAAGCCCATATTCTTCCTCAATGAGCCGGTGGGCGCGACGGGCGGCATCATCGCGAACCTCTATCTGCAGAACAAGATCGAGATCAGCAAGGAGATGGCCGGCCTGATGATGTCAGCCATTCTCTCCGATACGGTGCTCTTCAAGTCCCCCACCTGCACCCCTCGCGACAAGACGGACGTGGCCAAGCTGGCGGCCATTGCGGGCGTCGACCCCATGAAGTTCGGCATGGAACTGCTCAAGGCCAAGAGCAACATGTCCGCTAAATCCGCCAAGGAGATTCTCCTGGGCGACTTCAAGGAGTTCACCTTCTCCGGCACCAGGTCCGGCGTGGGCCAGGTCGAGGTCATGGACCTGGCCGATCTCGCCTCCAAGAGAGCGGGCATACTGGATGAAATGAATAAGATGAAAGAGGATAAGAAGCTGGATATGGTCGTGCTCATGCTCACCGACGTCATGAAAGAGGCCAGCGATCTGCTCTTCGTAGGAAATGATGCGGCTGCAGCGGGCTTTGAGAAGGCATTCGGCGGCAAGCTCGCCAACAACTCCATCTACAAGGAGAAGTGCCTGTCTCGCAAGAAGCAGGTCATCCCGCCCCTGGAAGGCGCTTTTAAGAAGTGATCCTGACGAAGGGTAGGCCCTACCCTTTCAATATTTTTTCTAAATTATATATTATTAGCGGAATTTTTAATAAATAGATATATCATATATTTTCATGAACTTCAAAATCAATACGTTATGACGAGTTTATGGGACGGAATGCAGATGCGAATATATACATATATCATTATAATATTAGTCATGTGCAGTAACGCAAGTGCGCAGAGTTATCAGAGTAAGACTCTTTCCAACAGTTCGGTTGAAGGTACTTTCTATAAGGCAGATTTAGGTGAGTTATATCCGTTCGAGAGGTATGAGATATCGATAACTTGCGAAAATTTGATCCTACCGTGGGGATATAAAATCTATAAAATAAATCCTTCTGCACCATCCGACACAGGACTTGATTTGGTCAACGAACAATGGCTGGCTCTAAATTGGGGAACGCCAGTTGAAATAAATAGCATAACATCCGATTCTATTTGGGGCCCTGGCCATTATTATCTGCTTCTTGCATCATGCATGGATATTGGTTTGAGCGCAACAACCGGAATTGTCGCAGTCGATATTGAAAAATGCGTCGGCCCATCAACTAAATGGAATCTGGCGATAACAAAGCTTACGGATATGGCAGCAGAGCAATACTGGATCGAACAGGGCAAAAGGCTTGGCCAGCAGAATCAACAACGAGAGGCCATTGGATGCTATGATTATGCCCTCTGGATTAATCCAGGATCTGCAGAAGCCTTGGTTAATAAAGGCATAGCCCTTTTCCAGTTGGGAGTATTTAGTGATGCAATTGATTGCTTTAACGCAGCTTTAGTGATCAATCCGCGGTCTTCTGAAGCATTGAAGAATAAAGGCGTAGCATTAGGCAAATTGAATCGTCATATGGATGCATTGGATGCCCTTCATAGAGCAATCGAGATTCAGCCAGATTATGGTGTTGCTTGGTTAGAGCTCGGTGTTGAATACTATAGCATAAACGACTGCAAAAATGCAACTATTGCATTTACCAAATCCCTAAGTCTAAATCGCGACTTTAAAAATAGTCACAAGAAAGTGATATCTGATGCATGGTATTGCTGGGGCAAGGCTCTCTCTGATGAGGATATGTATTGTGAAGCCACCGAAGCATTCGCAACGGCCTTTAATATAAATAAATTCAATATTGCTGCACGAGAGAAAAACGTTGCTGCTGAAGTTCGCTGTCATGCCTTGCAGCCATTAGCAAATGCGAGCAGAAATTTAAATAACTCTAACAATGAAGTGCATTAACCTTGCACTTCATCCCCATTTTATCGAGCAATATGGGTTTTTTGAAGTTGCATGCGCACCAGCGGCTTGGATAAATGTCTGCGGGCGCAGGGCGGCACCTCGTAGTAGCCCGTCTTTAGATCGCGGGGGAGACGCCAGCGCACCCGGCCCCCGGCATGTGTCTTGCAGCGGCGGCAACGGTAGCCCTGGCCCTTGCCTGCGGACTCCATTCTCCTCTGGCACTCAGGACAGATCGGGGCCTGTGTCACCACTTTATCTGCCAGATGCAGGATGTTGATCTTCTCAAGGTTTAGCGTTCCCTCTTGCACTGAGCCGTAGACCTCCAGCTCATCGCCTGAAGTAAGCTGATTAACTATGGAGCGAAAGTTCTTGGTAGGCTCAAAGGCGGCGCAACTCATGCGGGCAGTGCCGTTTTGCAGGGGGAAGAAGAGGTGGCCGCCGGCAATAGCCTGCGCCGATTCAGCCACAACTCCACGAAGCCGGTAGCTCTGGCTGTCTTTGACATTTCCCATCTCTCCATTCAGGATGTGGGCGTCAGTTCCCTGGTTGGTCTGGTAGAGCACGCTTCTCTCCACCGGCTCCGATTCTATGGTTAGGAAGGCCTCCATGATCGCCTCCGGGTCAGCGCCTCTTATGCCAAACAATACCGGATCTCCTGAGTGGGGAGCAAAGACGATTCTATTGTTAAGATGATCTACCGTATCCCAGGTGCACGGATAGGTGAGGGCATCCGCTCTCCAGACGGATGCGGCATCTATGCGCCGCAGCGTGCCCCAGCGCGCTCGATCCCGGTAGGCGATCAGCTCATAGGTGAAATCGGGGAGCACAGCACCTACCGCCGCCAGGGCTCCGATCAGGCCGCGCCCCTTCTTAAAGCCCCGGTACCAGACACCCTCTTCATCCAGCAGTTTTTTGGCATCTTTTATCTCCAGGATCTCGGTGACGGCGCGCCGGTAGAAGGCCGTCATCTGCGGCGTTCGCCGCGGCGCGATGACCAGGCCGGGATTGGTATTCATCCCAGAGAAATCGGACAGCTCCAGGAGCGTCTTCAAGGCCATCTCCCTGACCTCTTCCAGGAGATCGCTCTCCAGCTCAATGGCTATGGCGGCATTGCCGCGCGTTTTGTATCGGGCGCAGGGATTGAGGCGAATCAGTTTTGGTCGGCCTACTATCTTTCCCAGGGGCTGCAGCCTCTCCATGAGCACTGCGGCGAGGTAAGTGGTGCACAGTCCCCTTTCAGAATCGGTATCATCAATTCCAATGAACATGGTCAGCCTTAAATAGCCGTCAAACTGAGATATATAATGATGGATAAGGAACTTCTCGCGAAGCGCGTGGAGGAGGTTCTAAGGCAGGCCGGGTTCTGTACATCGGATCGCTGCTATCTCCGTCCCAGGAGCTTCGATCTTGCCGCTCGAAAGGGCGATCTTTTCCTGCTCCTCAAGATCCTCTCCAACATCGACGGCCTGAATGAGCAGACAGCCACAGAAGTGCGCCGTCTGGCCAAGCATCTTTTTGCCAGCCCCATACTGGTAGGCGAGAAGACCCGAGACCAGTACCTGGAAAGGGGAGCGGTCTATTTTCGCTATGGCATTCCTACGCTTAATCTTAACACCCTGGCGGACTGCCTTCTGGATGATGCCCTGCCGTTGGTCTACGCCGCGCACGGTGGGCTTTATGTGCGCATCGACGGCACCAGGATGAGAGAACTGCGATTATCGCGCGGCATCTCGTTAGGAGCGCTGGCCTCTGAGCTCGGCGTATCGCGGCGCACCATAAGCAAGTATGAGGTGGAGGACATGGACACAACTGTGGATGTGGCCATCAAGCTGGAAGAGATCTTCGAGCAGGAACTGATCCAGCCTGTGGACCCCTTCCTTCCCGGAAACAGCGTGGTGGATAAGGGGCCGGTGACTGACAATATCCTGCTCAGGCTTCTGGAGATCGGCTTTGATGTAGTTCCTACCGCCCAGGCACCTTTCAATGCCATAAGCCGAACGGAGGGTCTGGTGGTGCTGACCAGCGTAAGCAAATTTTCTCAGAGCATGCTCAAGAAGGCCCGGCTCATGAGCAGCCTCTCTGTCGTAGCCAGGACCAAGTCAGTAGTAATCGTAGACGGCGAGACCAAGCTGGAGTGCATCGAAGATACGGCCTTGATTGAGAAGCGCGAGCTGGAGGGCATTGACGCCACCGGCGAGTTCGAGGATCTGGTGGCCGAGAAGCAGAACAAATAGATTACAGGCGTGGGGTGTAGGGGTAGAGAACGCCCCGGTCTTTAGGCAGGGGATGAATCGTACCCCACCCGTTACGCCAATATCCTTAAATACAATCAACTGCTTAACATAGTTCTATGCTTAAGGCGTACAAGTACCGGATCTATCCAACCAAGTCCCAAAGGACCATGATGCAGAGAACCTTAGACTTGTGCCGCTGGACATACAACCAGACCTTAGCATATCGAAAAGATTCCTTTGAAAAGGAAGGCAAATCGATTTCAAAATATGAGACAAATGCGCTCCTACCTGATTGGAAATC
>Ga0247841_10005987_pt1 | contig 19205 bp, 20 predicted proteins | sample LaCruzMarch2015__2_FD_192410 | JGI IMG/M metagenome (GOLD analysis project Ga0247841, IMG submission 192410) | Freshwater microbial communities from meromictic Lake La Cruz, Castile-La Mancha, Spain - LaCruzMarch2015_18m | ecosystem: Environmental > Aquatic > Freshwater > Lake | place: Spain... | reverse complement strand
GGAAAAACATTTAAGACATTGAAAAAAAATACATATGAAGAAATAGAAAACATATACGATCACGAACACAACATATCTAATTTTATTGTTCAAGATGCAATTTGTGAAAGTGTTATTCATTATCACGAACTTAAATCAACTGCTTCTGCTTATATAAACCCATTTACTCTTGACTCTCTTGAGTATATACAGTCTAAAACATCTGCAAATCAATATGGTGAAGAAAGCACAGAAAATGAATTAGTAGTTCTTCATATGTGGACGGAATATGATGCGTCTAGGGATTTCATTGAAAGAAAAGTAGATTTATGGAAAGCATTTAACCCATTTACAGATTCCACTACGCCAATACCAGAAGAACAAATATGGGACTTGAAACTAAAAACCCCCACAGCATTTGTTCAAGAATCAACAACTAATGATTATGATGGGTTTAGTGTGGATGTTACTTTAAAAAGAAGAGATGGAGTGTTACCTCCAAACGGCACTAGAGTTCAAATAGAAATGCAACCATATGCCCTAAAGAAAACTGGGGTAACTGGTACTGAAGTGTCTAAAGATAGCACAAACCCATATATAAACATTACATTTGGCGCCAAGGTTGCTATTGAAGGACAAAAAATAATGAGTGCCAAAGAAGACGGTAAAACTATGGTATTTACTGATTTTCAATGGTTGCCAACAATTAAAAAATTAGTTCCAGAAATTACAGATGACGAATTATATATAGAAAAAGCTCTTTCACGAATAGAAAGCATAGGAAGTAGCCAGTTAAACGATGCAATAGTAGAGGCATCTAGCAGAATTAAAAATTATTATTTAGATAATCCAGATCAAAGCACTTCTTATAGTATTATGACATTTAGCGATGGGGGAGAAAACTATTCTGACCATAGTTTTAATTATGTAATAAAGACATTAGCTATAGGATTTGACACGCCAATTTATTCTATTGGCTTGGGCAATATGGATGCCATAAGCAAGAACTTATTAAATGCTTATGCTATTAAAACTAGTGGAGCTTTCATTCCTCTTGGTGCTAATAGTGTTGAGCAGATAGACGAGCAAATTATTAATATTATTAAGAATCAGCAAACGAATTGTGGCATATATTCTAATATAGTTGAATTACCAGATTCTTTTTATATTAAAGAACTAACTCCATTAGTAACGCTAATTGAAGGTTCAAAAATGTATATATCTTTCCAAGTTGGTAATTTTTTAAATAATTTAGGTTCTTGGTCTGACGAGTTTTTAATTGTAGAAAATCAACCAATAAGTTTAGAGGGCTTTGTTGACAATACGAAAAACAAATATATTAAATATAAAGTTATAATGACTGGCAACGACTTTTTCCAATCGCCGTTGTTTTTGGGTTGTTCGTCAACATATACTCAACCAAGAAGTTGTAAGATATTTTCACAACCTATAGAAACAAATGCTGGCACAAACGATACTATATCTGAAATAACAGTTACCCACAAAGCTACAAATAACGAATTGGTAGAAATTGAATATGGTATTTGCCCTTTAGATTCTGTGAAAGAAGCAAATTACTACAACAATTATATTTTACCATTTAAGTCTGGGGAAAGATATGTTGTGCTGTCTCGCTCTAATGAAACTATGACTACGGAAGATAATGTAACATATTCGGCTATAAACGGTCCTTGGGATGAAAGTTTGGAAATTAATGTGTTTTTAGCGTCTTCTTCTACATCTCTTTATAAAGCAGTTAATTCAAACGAATATATATCCTATCCATTAGAAGGCAAAATATCTTTCATTATTCCTAGACAAACTAACGATGTAATAATATTTTCAATTACATTCCCCGCCAAATTCAGGATATTATGCAAGGTTCAAAACCATTCTCTTGAAAATGCTTATATTGATCATATGGGATTGGTTTATGGACTTGCAACGAATGTACCTGGAGAATCTGTTGCTAATTATATTGATTTGTTTAATTCTTCTTCGTCAGAATCTTCTGTTGAAGAAATGAACTCTTCGTCTTCAACTTCTTCAGTTCTATAAAAGGGTTTGCCGTCTATTTTTTTGAATGATTCTCCGTCTTTCCCCCATTGAACCTCCTATTACTTTTAGTAAGAACAATACCCTACTGTCCATATTTTAAAATTATTATCGTCCCAAAGACCATAAGGCTCTAATTTTTCTTTGAGTTTACTTGAAAGAATAAGCATATCTTCATTTGTTGGAATATTAATGGAAGCATAACTACCATGAGAATTAATATCTTCAGTTTTGGCTATATAATTTTCGGAAATAGTCACAAAAATGTCTTTATTTTCTGTGGTTGATGCTCTACAGTTATAATTAATTTTAATTTGACCAATAAGTTCATCTTGTGAAATTTCTTTTGCAGAGATTATAATTCTTTCCGCACCACATTCTTGACAAAACTTTGAAGATTCGGGAACATAATGAGAACAACCACGTTTTTCCGTTAAAGTTTTTTCTTCTTCTTTCTTAATGGCATTTTTGAGAGCCTTATTGTCCAAACGAACACCAATAATTGTATAACCATAAGAATTGCAACTCATAATTAACCCCCTTGCTATTTTGTTTGCTTTGCTATTTTGTTTGAACTATCTTTTCCCCTTGAATTGTTTTTATTTTTAAATATTGCGTCCATAAATGCTGCCATCAACTATGATGCCAAAATCGCACAAAGATAATAGTTGAAAAGCGTCACTTGGTTCTCTATCATTTTTTATCACTAATCCATTTTGGTTCATTTTTTGATCTCCTTAATGATTTGTTATTTAAAAGACAATATATCAGATATTATTTATTTCTGACACTCTACTGGGGTTAAAACCCCGTAGCTTGCGGAACGCAAGATCTTTTGTCAAGAACTATTTTGTTAGCAAATCATGCCGTTATTATCAATATGTCCGCAACACTCTTTATCCACACAAAAAGCTATATATTGTATTTCTTGTATTCCCGCTAAATATTCATCTGGAAAATCTCCAAAACTTAAATCCATATCTTTTCCGCATACTGGACATGAATTTTTCCATAAAATAATATCGTCTTTAATTTCAACAGTATCTTTGGAAGTTAAGAAATTAGAATCCCTTAATTTTTTTATTAAAGAACTTTTGTCGTCTAATGTTAACCGTTCCAGAATTTAGGGCATTCTTCTACATATTTCTTCATTTTATCTCTTTAACAGTTTTTGTGCTTCTTGTACTTCTTGTGCTTCTTGTGTGGTAGAAAATAATTCTTTTTGACTAATTTCACATACCGACTTGCCGAAGATATTTATGCCAGTTGCTTCATTATATTCATCTTTCCATATTTCTTTTGGGTCAATACAAGTACAATGATAATATTCCCAGTTGTCCGAATTCCCGCTCATAGTGTGGTTGATTTTCATTTTTCTTATTTTATTATATTTCACATCATAATAATATACAATTTGACCCGTTTTGAAATTATATCCTTCTCGCGGTATAGTGCCCATTAAATAGCCTATCAAGTTCATTTTTATCCTCTCTTTTATAATATTTTTTCACTTATTTTAGCGGTTATATTTTGCATTGTTTTTTATATTATTCATCAATAGAGACCACTGGCTTTCGGACCATTCTTTCACTACAAACCCACTTCGTTTTTTTACTTCTTTAACAAGGGCAACCCATCTCTGTTTAGAGTTTAAGAAGTCTAAACCTTTTTCACTGGAATAAACAATATTGTTATATTCTTTATTTAGAGCTAATAATATTTCTGTTTGGTTGAGTTCTTTAATATCTTTATAACTATTCATTTTTTCTCCTTTTGTTTATAACCTATCATCTCCCCATCTATTTGTCAAGGATTATTTTCTTGTTTCTATTATTGAATATAAAAGGTTTTGCCACTTATTTTTTGAATAATAGTATATGAAAAAGCGCTATGATTTAACTCGGTCAGACAATTATCCAGAAACAGGCATACATACTGCTGTTATTTCTGGGAGTGGTACTTTTAAGGTAACAACTAATTTTCCCACTTCTTCCGCAATCATAACAAACACAAAGACCTATTCTACTCCTGGTATTGCTAATATGTCTTTGTTTTCCAAGGAATATGTTTTAGATGACGCACCAATGAGTTTTTCGTTTACTCCGCCATCTACAGTTTTTTTAGACCAAATTGAACTGGTATTTAGTAGACATAATAGCACATTAAGAGATTTTTATGTCACAGGAACAATACAACAACAAGATATTACATTAATCAATGAAACCGATTCGTTAACTAGAAGGGTTTTGCTTGCCGAACAATTTGTTTTAAATCCTCCTGATGTGTTAAATCTTTTTGCAGACAATGCTGAATCAACAAAAAGTTCTTCGTCTTCTTCTATATCTTCTTCGTCTTTATCATCGTCTTCTAAATCAAGTTTGTCTTCAATTTCTTCAAGTTCTGTTTCGTCTAGTTCTTTTAGTTCATTGAGTTCAATTTCTTCAATTAATAGTAGTTCAAGCACACTTTCTTCTTCTTTAAGTTCTTCAAGTTTTAGTTCTGCTTCTGTTCCTTCAAGCAGTTCAGTTTCATCAAGCAGTTTATCAAGTGTTAATTCTAGTATATCTAGCGAATCTAGTTCTGTTTCTTCTCTGTCTAGTCAAAGTTTTTCCAGCATATCAAGTTCTTCAATATCGTCTATTAGCTCATCGTCGTCTACGGTTCGCTTCTCTTCTTCATCTGAAACTACAAGGTCTTCTCGGTCTTCATCATCGTCGTCAACGGGGTCTTCTTTGTCGTCTTTTTCAAGTTCTAGCATTACTTCTTTAAGTAGCTATAGTTCTTTGAATTCAAGTTCTTCATCTACTAGTTCATTAAATTTAAGTTCGGCATCTAGTAGTTCTGTAAATTCTTCTTCGTCTAGTTCAAGTACATCAAGTTCAAGTAGCTCTGGTTCAAGTAGCTCTTTATCGTCTTTATCAACTGAATCTAGTTTATCTAGTTTATCTAGTTCTAGTTTGAGTTCAATGGGTTATTTTAGAGTTTTGTGTAAAATATATTATGCACCTATAACCTTATTGCAGGAATCCACGCTTTTTGACACAATAGATCGCCAAGTAAAACTTTATGTTGAATCTTATACTACAGATGGCTTTATGGTAAAATATGAAAATTTCCCAACTTCAACAATTACAGAAATATATTATTATGCATTGTAATTTTTTTGTTTTTTCTACTATAATATACCAAACAAACATTGGTCTAATTTAATAATGGAGAAAAATTATGTGGTTAAAAAAAGAATTAGATAGCCTATACGATCTTAAAGAAAATAAAAAAATGACTTGGGCTAATGTTGCAAAAATTCTTAAAAAAACTGCCAACTCTTGTAGAAACAGATATAGAAGAACTGATTGGAAATTATTTAACACTAATTCGGAATCTGCCAATTTACCTCAAAAGGAATGGTCTAAAGAACAATTAGTTGCTCTTTATTCTTTAAGAACTGAAGCAAAAATGACCTATGAAGATATTGCGTCAAGACTTGGAAGAACTCCTAGCTCATGCGAAACAAAATATCTTCGTACTGATTGGAATGAAAATAATACAAAACTAATCAATGAAGCCATAGAAAATAAAGAAAATGGCAAACAAAACGATGCAAATGGTATTATAGAGCATTTAGCTGCCCATATGGTTAATTTGTCTCGCCACAATGTTGATAAACTAGAAGAAATGAGTAAGTCTTATTTTATTGATAAAAATAATTTAAAAGAAAGCGAATTGCCTATACCCTTTAAAGATATAAAAGAAATTGCCAAACAGATGCTTCAAAAAATGGGGCTGTGTTATGATGCCCAAATTAGTCTTGGCAAGGGAACCTATATTATAGTGGGAGATAGCCATGGAAAACACACTAGAAGACATACGATTAATATGGTTAAAAACTTAAGCTCGTTTTTAAAAGCCAAAAACATAATACATATAGGGCATATGCTGGACGACGATAATGAAACTAGTTATTGTTGGGAAGATGTTAAAAATTTAATTGTTTTAGCTAAAAGAGAAGAATTACAAGCATTAAGTGCTAAAGTATTTAAATTTAATATTGTGCGAAATGAAATATTTTTAGGTAATTTATCTGTTTGTAACCAAGACGAAATTAACGACTATAATAATGCTTATATTGGGACAATGAAGAAACAAGTATTCCCTAATTCAACAGTATTAAATTTGCACAGACACGAATTAGACACCAGAACTAGCATTGAAGGAGAACCATCGCAACTTGTAAGCCCTGGTTGTTTATGCGAACCACACATTGTAAGAACCATTAAACAAATTAACTGGGAAGCCGATAATATTCAAGTAAAACTGGCTTATTGGGATGGTTTTAGTAAATACAGAAGAATGAGGCATAGATATGTATTTTGGGAACAAGGAATATTGGTAGTTCATATAGATGAAAATAATAATTTTGATATTATTTCTTGTAGAATACAAAAAACATCCAAGGGGTATTCTACATCTTATTTTAACAAAATTATAACAGAAAATGGAATTTTTGACCCCAAAGAAAAAATATTTTTTAATGGTGATGCCCATGTTAAATCACACGACGAAAATGTATTGTCTCTGCAAGAACAATTTTGTAGTGATTATAAGCCAAACACAGTAGTAAATATAGGCGACATAGCAGATAATAGAACACTTAACCACCACGAAATGGAAAAAAATGGGTGGGCAAGAAACGGAAGTGTTTTAAATGAATACGCTGGGGTTCACTATGTCTTAAAAAGAATGAGAAAATGGGCAAAAAACTTTCATTTACTTTTTGGAAACCACGAAAGATTTGCCAAAGACTTCGTTGCGAAACTACCTCAATTTGGCGAACTGTTGAAGTTTTCTTTTTTGACTAATCTAGAATCTCTGGGAATTGTTTTAACAGAACACAAAGAAATCTTAAGATTAGGTAAGCTAAAGTTTGTTCATGGAGATTTAAAAATGTTTGGGGCAAAAGGCGGGAGTAAGCTTGAAAAAACATCGCAAGTTATTGGGGACAACACAGTACTTGGAGATATTCATTACCCATCTATACGATATAATTGTTATTCTGTTGGATTGAGTGGCAAAATGGACCAAGAATATAACGAGACATCTGTAACTAGGTGGATGCATGGATTTGGGTACTGCAATGTTTTTGACGGTAAATGCTTTATTTCGTTGGTTAATATTAATAAATATAGATTCAGTATTAATAACAAAATTTACAACCCACAAAATCCTTCTGTATGGCAAATACCGCTATATAAGGCTTCAATTAATTATAATTTTGATTAAGTTGTTGCTATCTTATATTATCTTCTATTCTATAGGTATTTTTTTGTTTTTATAAGAACAATAATATACTGTGAAACTAATAAAATTAAGTCAATTTAAAAAAGAAACTAACCATATTGCTAATTATTTCGTATTGGATTATGGCAATAATAAAACGCCAGATATTCGTCCATATGATTTTTTTATTGCTTCAGAAACATTTAGAACACAATTAAATAAGGACAATCGTGATAAAAAAATACCCGAATTTCGTGGTAAAATAATACATATTTGCTATGATATGTCTGCAAACAAATTGTATTTTCCAGAATTTGATTCACTTGAAGAATTAAATTTAATCAAAAAAACTGGAATTATCGATTATATAAAAATGGCTATTGCTCGTTACAATCCATCTGTGCTTGCAACAAGTGTGGGCGAGCAAGTAGTTGGCAATCCCCATCAAACATTTAGAATTAGAAAGGTTGCTAACTTCTTTTCGGCAACTTCTTATATAAAGAAAAACATTTATGGAGAAAAAAACAATAAAGTTCTGTTGGAAAAAATTCCGTTTAATCCAGATCTTTTGGTGGTAGAAGCCGACTTAAGTGTTATGCCAAAGACTGTTGCATATTTAGGTGTTGACTCAAAAATAGAATCTTTTTTTGAAAAAGAAAACACAAGAGTGGTAACTTTTATAAAAACTATTAGTAATAAGGATTATATACTATATGCTGCAAAAGGACCATTTATTTTAATAAATACTTCTCGTGGAGCTCAAATATCTGGAGCAGAAAAAGAGAGATTAGTAGTAGATAATTATAATAAATATATTGAATCAAATAAAATTACACCAAGAATAGAGATTTTTAATAGTGGGGTGAAAGATTATTTTATTAAAAGCGGATGGCTTCCCGAAGATATAAATAAGGTAGAATCTGGATTAATTTTAGAAGTTTATCGTATAGAATATTTGCTTTCTTTGGGATGGTCTGTTGAAAATATGTGCCGAATGGTAATTAACACTAAAGTTATAGAAACTATAGAAGACTTATTGGGTGCTGGAAGAACTGGGCATATTATATTTTTAGCTTGTAGGGAATTAGAAAAAAAAGGTGTTCCAAACCCATTAAAAAATTATTATTATTACATTGTTAAAAGAAGTAAAAATTTTCCGTTTAAAGTTGATATGACTGATAATGCTTCACCTATTCTTCAAGTCGTAAATTATGACCCTCAAATGGATTTAGTTGTTTTAAAAAGCAAATTATATATTAGGGAAGATATTTGCAAAAAAATATTATTTAGTGATGATGTAACTATTGTAAATTATATTACTGATGAAAAATTATTCAGATCCACTAAAAGGGCTGGAGTTGACCCAAAAACTAAAAATTCTGCAATATCAATAGTTAATGATGTTAAAAAAGAACTTAAACTTGGGGATGAAGTTGCATTTGATTTTGAACAGGTAAAAGATAACCCTACTAGATTAACAAAGTTTGATTTTGATAAAAGGAAAATAAGTGACTTTTATCAAGCTGCTGAAAAAATAAAAATAAACTGCAAAAGAGCTCAAAGAACAACTGGGAAGCAAGTTGATTTTGAAGATTTAACGGTTTATACTGGTCCATTTGGTCTTTATGCAAGGGGGCTAAAGGGTGGTTATGTTCCTCCTAACAGTAAAACAAGACCAGACGGATCGGTTGATGTAATACCTGGCGAACTACAAGATGTAAAGTTTTATCCCCGCAATATAATTATAGACACTTTAGAAAGCCCATCTGTAGCTGACCAATATGATGCTATTATCCACGAATACCAGCACGACATTAATCAAAAAATTGGCATATTATCTCTTAAATACGAGATGCCACAGGGGGGAGATATGGGAAAAATGCTAAAATATTTAAACGATGCTAATGAAAGGGAGTCCCATATTACACAAGCTATGATTTTAGCTGATAGTGGGTTATCTAAAGATCAAATTATTCAAAGATTTTTAAGTGAACAAGTTCCTGATAACCGTACTTTACCAATAGCAGAAAAATATAATGAGTTTGTTGAAGAAGCCACTAAAAGATTAGAAATATTTTATGAAGAAGAAAAAGAAGAAGAAAAAATGGAATCTACATTACAAAAATTAAGAAAAGAAACGCCAGCAGAAAAAGCAATAAGATTAAGAAATCAACTAAAAAATTAATTGTTGAAATAAAAAAAAACATTGTATAATATGTATGATTAAGTTCAAAATTCCCTTATTTTCTTATGCAACAAATATTAAATATAATTGAAGAGCTAGATAATATTGTAAAATGTATTATTTCTGTTGACATTTTATTAAGAAATGGCAATGTTGTTTCTGCATATAGGCAAGCTACTCAAAGTATAGATTTAATTCAAGATCCAGAAAAAAGAAAAATAATGGGTAGAGCCCTATTAAGAATGCGTAAGGGCGAGCAAATTGATGCCCTTAACGATATTAAGAGTTTGCAGGATTTGTTTAAAAACGAAAAAAGAAAAATATTAGCATCAGTTCTAGAAAAAAAGGGGTAATTATGTGTAACAAAAATATAAGTTTTAAAGATGTAAAACAGCCACATGAAAATTTAATAAAAACCTTTAATTTACCTAAATGGATCTTAAAACAAAATTGTTCAAAATGTAATAAACCTTTGGGTTGTTTGTCTTTAAGATCTATTGGATTAAAATTAAATGCCCAACATATAGGAAATTTTTTTATAGAAGTTTGTTGCCAACATTGTAATTATGGTTATGAACTTCATATTAAAAACACTATTAAAAATGTGAAATCTTTTATTTATTTATTAGAAAATGATGATTTAAATCCAAAAATGGAACCAGATTATTTAATACCTTGCGGAGAGAATAATTTAGTCAAAGATATTATTAAAGGAGAATAACATGGCAATAAGAAAACACAGTAAAATAAGTGATGCAATGGTATTTAATTATTTATACAGTTGCCCTTCCTGCGGTGCTACTTTTACTTCAAAAAAAGAAGTAAAAAAGAAAAAGTGCCCAGAATGCGGCGAGATTATGATATTGAGTAGTGCTACGACTGAAGATTGAAAAACGGTTGATATTTTTGCTATTTGGTATAATATTAAAAAGATAATTAGACTATACCGTTATGAACATACAAAATAAAAATTCCTATTCTAAATATATTAATTCTACTAAATGGCGAAATAAAGTAAAACAACGATTAATTATAGCCAATCATAAATGCGAAATTTGTGGTGTAGAACATATTAAACTAGAATGCCATCACCGACATTATGATTCTTTTATGAATGAAAATGTTGAGAAAGATTTAATAATGGTTTGCGTTCCTTGCCATAATATATTCACAAATGAAATGAGACAAAAGAAATATTCAAAAAATACTATAAAAATGCTGATTGATAAATTGAAATATAAAAATTCTACCAAAACAGAAAAACCATCTTTAATTATAAATAAAATTGAAAAAATTGGCGTTATATACTATAATAATTTATTAAGCCATAAAAATGAAGGATTGTGTAAATAAATAAAAAATTTAATTTGGTTGGGCAGGGCGATGTTAGGTGATGTAGGGTTGTGTTTAGTTTGGTAGGGTTGGGCGTGGTTGTTTTAAAGACCTTATTAGCAATAACCGTAAAAAACTAATATAGAGTCTCGCATCTTTGTTAAATAAATTTAATTAAGGTGTGGTTTGGTATGATACGCTTGAGTAAGGTATGGTTCGGTATGGTGTGAATTTTGTTTTTAAACCAACTATAGTCTTAAAAAAAACTTAAAGAAAGGATAAAATAATACAAATAAGAAAGGTAAAAAATTAGCATATTACAGATTTTTAAACAAAACAAAGGAGTAAAGACAATGGCTATTAAATCGCTCAAATTAAAATTAACAGGTCTAAAACCACTATTAATGCATAATGGAAACATACTTGACCCGCAAAATCCATATGTTATAGCAATGAAGAAAATTACAAGTAAAAGAAAGAAAGTAGACGCAGATTTAGAGGAACTTTCACGCTTAGAATTTTTAGGTGGTCTCTATTTAGATGAAAATAAAAACATCACAATTCCTCCAGAAGTAATTAACGGAGTGTTTAAAAAAGCTGCCAAACTAGATAAAATGGGTAAAAAAATGGAATCTGGCGTTATGTGTAAAAATACTGTTTTTACTTATGAAGGGCCGAAAGATATTGATGAATTATATAAATGTGGTGGTTTTGTTGACCGCCGTAGAGTTAAGCTTGGTCAAAGTGCAGTAATGAGAACTCGTCCAATTTTTAAGAAATGGTCTGTTGTTGTAGAATTAGAATATAACGAAGAATCAATTGATAAATCTGATATATTAAAAGCTGCAGGTTACGGGACAAGTTTTGTGGGAATTGGCGATTGGAAGGAAGTTTATGGAAAGTTTTCATCCGAAGAAATTAAATAATATTCCAGTAATATAAAATTTTTTTGTATTTTATTAAAAATTTATTTTATAGAACGTTTTTTTTATATTGTAATTATTTTTATATTTTAATTAATGAATACTATAATTATAGATAATATTTATTCTAAAATTGTAGGCGATAAGCTTCAAAATAATGTTATAGAGGAATTAAATACTAATCTTAGCTATAGTCTGCAAAACGCCTATTTTATCGTAAAAAGTATGAACGCTAAAGCAGGTGTAAATTACCATCAAAAAAAAGAGTGGGATGGCAAAGTTAAGTTGTTTTGGTATGGAGATAAAGGTGGTCAATTTTATACTGGGATGGTGTCTGATGTTATTAAAATATTCAAAGAAAACAAGATAATATATAAAATAGAAGATAACAGGATTAGACCACCTCAAAACTGCCCTAATTTAGCGTTTAAACCACTCCAGAACGCTGAGAACAGACCCTACCAACAATGGACAGTAGATATTGCCTACAAAGCCACCAGAGGCATTATAGAAGCAGGGTGCGGTTCTGGCAAAACCTATGTAGCTACAGAACTCATTAGTAAAATTAAAACAGTTCCGTTCCTGTTTATGGTTTTATCAACTGATTTATTAGACCAAGCTCAAGAAATGTTATCTGACTGTTTAAATGTCCCTATTGGCAAAATTGGAGACGGTGTTTGTGATATAAAAGATATTAATGTTATTACAGTACAAACAGCTATCCGGGCAATCCATTTAAATGATAAAAAATTTAAAATTAAGGAATATAAATTCGATGAAGATGACGACTGGAATGATAAAACTCTAGAAAAAACAAATAAAGGTTTAGAAGTACAAAAACTTATTGCCGAGTGTAAGGGAATAATAGGTGACGAAATTCATCATGCAAGCAGTAAGATTTTTAAGGAAGTTTTAAAATTTGCCAAACAAGCTTATTGGCGGTACGGTTTTTCAGCAACTTGTCAAAGAGAAGATGGATGCGAAATGATGATTCAGGCTCTGTTTGGCAAAAAATTAGTTCAAGTTTCCGCCTCATATCTTATTAAACATAACTTCCTTGTTAAACCGTATATTTTTGATGTACACATAAATAAAACGCTAGGGCTAGAAGAATTTCATAGTTATCCAAACATATATGCTCAAAGTATTGTAAACAATGAAGTTTCAAACAAACTAGTAATAGAACTTGCTAATTATTTTGAAAAGAATAATATAACAACCTTAATTTTAGTTCAACAATATGCTCATGGAGAAAATTTACAAGCTATTAGACCTGACTTGGTTTTTATAAAAGGCAATCAACCTAAAAAACAGAGAAAACAAGCTCTAATGGATTTGAAAGACGGCAAAATAAAAATAGCCGTTGCAACAACTCTGGCAGATGAAGGTCTTGATGTTAGGCGTTTAGGTGCAGTTATTGTTGCGGGTGGTGGCAAATCAATTACTAGAGTATACCAAAGGGTAGGTAGAACATTAAGAAAGTTTCAAGACAAAGATAAAGCTATTGTTATTTTATTCCGTCATAAATGTAAATTTTTAGAAAAGCACGGCAAAAGAGTTTGTAGTTTGTTAAAGAAAGAGAAAGAATTTGTGGTTCAGCAATCAAGTCCAGAAAATATATTTGAAGACATTAAAAAAATAATTCAATAATTATAATAGCAATGTGGTATAATGTGACAACATCGGCATAAAAACAATGCAAAACAATATTACATTTGGCGAAGGCATTCAAAAGATTAAAGATAGTACTTCTACTAAAAAACACTTTAAAAAGACGAATCCAAATATAGAGTTTTGTTTTTTAGTTTTGCCAAAAAGACTCCAACTTACGGTTAATTATATAAAATCTTCTGTAGAAAAAGACACTTTTTATTATAAAAATGTTTACCAAGATATATGGTCTAAAAAATCCATATCTGCTTATGATATAATGTCTTTTTGTAGTAAGAAATTTTCATCAGAAAAAAGTTCTTATCACTACAACAAAATTATAAAAGAGCTAGTTAATTTAAATATTATCCATGAATATCGCTATTGCTATTCAAAAAAACATAATATGACAATTAGATTATTTTCAATAGAACGAAAAATTTATCAATGGAAATATTTTGATAATTCTCCTCCTATTTTGCCTGCTACTGCTATTAGAATAATTAAAAGTCATAGAGAAATTTGTCCTAAAACTTGTCACATAATTAACCAAATAAATAAAAATTTTACTCTTAAAAACGCTATGGTGCATTTTGCTAATTATGTTTATAAAAAAATTATTAGCAAAATGTCTCCTGATATTTCAAAAACCATCAAACCATTTAATAGCTTAAAAAAAGAAATTAGTATAAGTGAATATTTAAATTCTTATTTACCAAATGAGCTAAAAAGGTATAATAAATTTTATGGTCTTAAGGAAGATGTAATGTCTAAAATAATAGAAAAAGCTCCTCAATTATTTGATATGTTATTGGATCTAAAAAGACCGTCAAAATTTATTAAAATTAAAAAGTGCGATGCCGAAAAAACGCTTGTAGCTCATAAAAAAGATGTTGTTTCTTTTAATAAAAATACCTTGAGCTACAAGTGTAATTACGCTTGTAGCTCAAGGCCCGAAAACACAGTTAATATGTTAAATATCAACAAGTTAGATAAAAACGTCCATTCTACTACAGATATAAGAGAATATTCTTATATAGATTCTTTAAATAATAATAAGAAAATTAATAATAAAGAGTATAATGATGCTATGAAGAAAAAAAACAAGAACACCCTAAATGATAGAGGAGCAGATAATTTCTCAACCCATAAAAAGCGAGGTCTTAAAAAAATGGAAAATATGTGCATAAAAGATATTGAACCAGTAAGCGAATCTTTTCAAAAACAAAAAAGAAAACACAAAATTAGAGTTATTGGCGAAACAAAAAAATATAGAAATCACAAAGACGGCTGGATCTGTGGTGGATTAACTGGAAAAACTTTAGGAAGTAAAAAAGATTTTGTTAAAACCTTTAAAAAAACTATTAAAAAATATCATAAAGAAATTGTGTTTAATAATTATCCAGGTTCTATTCCTAGAGAAATGGCTAGTGCTGGTTGGATAATGGACGATTTGATTAAAAGAGATTGCAATAACGAAGCTGTTGCTGTAGAATGGATGGAATGGTATGCTCAAGTGTATCTAAATAACAAAAGATTAAGCGACCAAAGATTTTTATCAATAGAATTCTTACGAAAAACTTGGGATATATTTAACGAAGTTAGAAGAAAAGATATTTTAATTATTAACCCCGAAAAAAACAGTATAATAAATGAAAATTCAATATTAGTTAGGATAAACAAAATTTTCAACAACGACTATAGTAACGAAAATATTTTAAAAGCATTAAAATTTTTTGGTGTTATTATCGTAGCTAATTATTTAAGAAAAAAAAATAGTTGCGACTGCAATATTGTAGATAAAATAGATTCTATATTTAAAATAATTAGTCAACAAAATTCCAACAACAAGGGAATATGGATAAGTATATTTAATTCAACTTGTAAATTTCTATGTGATTTTATAAATAATAATCAAGATGTTTTGCTTAAAGATTGGGTAAAGAAATACGAATCTTTTTGGTTAACTAACGACTGCAATTTTGATTTTTATAAGAAGAACAATATTTTAATTGAATCAGAAAAAGGTCTTGCAGAAGAATTTTTTAAGGAGATAGTATGACACTTTGGGAGCAAAATAATAGTTCTTTAGTTCAACAAAAAGAACTTCATAGAATACTTAGAACTGCTAGAGAAGAATATGGTATTAGAGACCAAGCTATAGCTGTTCCCGTAGGCAAAATAGTAGAGTTTTTGCATCAAAAATATTATGAAGATAACGAAGTCTCCCCTTCTGATATTGCTACATTTATTTATAAAGCAAAACCTAATTGGTCTAATAAAGGGGTGGTGTTATTAATAGAAACAGCAGAACCAGAAGAAGGGAATAAGAAAAATTATTCGTTTTTAAAAACTACAGATTTGAGAGAATATTTTGGTGAAATTTGTATGTTTAGGTTTTTAGTTTACAATGCTATGCTGATTGGTAAAGCAATAAGTAGTTATAGAATGTCGGAAATAACAACAAAATTATCAACATTTGACCAGTCTAGATTTTATCTTGCGGAAGAATTAGCTAAAGTTCCGTGTTTATTTATAAGAGAAGTTGATTTACAAGAAAAAATCAGAGACACTAACGACTGTATTTCTTTACTAGATTCAGCTCTATTTTACAGGATTAAGTTTAAAAAACCAACCATTATTTCGCTACCTGTTCTGGCAGAAAAGTTTCCCGTCCCTGAAAAGTTTGGCAAATTTTTTTCCAGCATTATTCAAACGGAAGATAAAAATAAAGTTTTTAAAATAAGGTTAAAATAAATGTCACAAGATTTTAAAAAAGAAAACATCACCAAACCAGTTCGTGGTGGCGAAACCATTTGGTGTATGGCGAGCAACGAAAAAGCAAAAGAAATAGCTTTAAGAGAAGAAAAATCACTTATTAATCTTTTGTTTCGTGAAAAAGTTTTGGTTTCAGAAGCATTAAGTTCTGGGATACAATACTCGTTTTTTTGGTGGAACGACACTTCCGAATTATTTAAAATTATAGCCAAATATTTCGATCAATACAAAGCTATTTTGACAAGGGAACAATTTAGAAACGAAATAACAAAAATATATAAAGACGAAGAAGAACAGACTTATTTTAGAAGTTTATATGACGAAATTTCTACTTTAGATATATCTATAGAAGACTTTCCCGCTTTAAAAAATGGTATTAAAAACAGAAATTTATCTCGGCAAGCCATTGATATAATAAATAAACACCACCAGACAATTTTTGAGATTAGGGACAACAACCACAAAGATGTAGAAGCGTTTATACAAGATGTTTTAGCTATTAAAGGAACAGAGAACGACGAATATGCTCAAACTATTGTTTTTAATGATTCTTTAAATGAAGTTTGGGAACAAATAGAAGATAGACAAAAACATCCAGAAAATTATTACGGGTTAATGAGTGGCTTTAAATGCCTTGATAAAAGATTTACTGGGTTTTTGCCAGGTAAATATCTTGTTTTTACAGGTATGCCTAATGGTGGCAAAACCACAGTAATGTTTAATATTGCAATGAATATGGCTATGAATAAACATAATGTCGTTTATGTTACTATTGAGTCTGAGCATATGAGAGCAACCCAAAGAGTGTTGTGTATATACGCTGGCGTTGACGAAAATAAGATATTAAGGGGCGGGAGCGGTAATGAAGGTCTTAATGAAGATGTAATGAAGATTTTAAAACAGGGCAAAGTGGAATTATCTAATATGGAAAACTTTTCATGGATACAGGTTGTTTCTGGGACACCAGCAAGAAAAATAATAGAAATGGTTGACAGAAAAAGATCTTTTGGCCCAGTTGATGTTTTGTTTATAGATTATCTTGACATTGTTGGTAGAGACAGAGCTTATCCTAATAGACCAGATTTGGAATTAGCTGATGTTTCTGCTGTTTTTCAGTCTTATGGCAAAACAAAAAATACCCTTATTATAACAGCACAACAACTTAAAGCAGAGAGTGTTAAGAAGTTACAGAAAGCAAAAGATACTTTTAATGCAGTTGGCGATGTTGGTGTTGGTGATGTTAGTGGTTCTCAAAAAATAGTTGCTGCGGCAGATTATGTTTTTGGTGTTGCTATAGACCAAAAATCCAAGGATAGGATATATCTTAGGTCAACAAAGGCGAGGTTTAATAGGTCTTTAGATAGTTATACTCTTTCTTTTGATACAAATTCTGGCAGGTTATCTGATTTACCTGGTTTAGACGATTATGAAAATATAGTGCAAAAAATAGAAAATGAACCAGATAAGAAAATTGAAATTAAAAAAACAGAAGAAGAAAACTTACTTGATATTAAAGAACCCGATCTTATTAAAGAACCTAATCTTATAAGCCAAGAAGCAGAAGAAATTCTTCCTAGTGATAATAACGATGATTTTAATTTTGGAGAATCTAATGGATGAGACAACCTTTAATAAACAACAACTTAATGTTTTATATAGCGAGTTCAAGAAGGTTAATCTAGCAGAGTTTATAGAAAAAGAAACAGGGGTGATTCTTAAAAAAAACAAAGACCGATATTCTTGTTTATGCCCAATGGAACACCACAGAGATTCTAAACCGTCTTTTAATGTGTATAAAGACGAAGATTCTGATTGCTGGCTGTATAATTGTTTTGGCTGTAATAGTAGTGGAACAATTATAGATTTTTGTATAGATTATAAAAATTTAGATTCGCCAACCGAAGCTATTATTTATCTTGCTGAAAAATTAGAAATAAAAAGTACTTATGATGTTGCAATAAAAGCTATAAAAAATGCAAAAATAAATGCTAATTTTAAAAAAATACTAGATTCGGAACATTTTTTAGCTTCAAAAAGATGTTTTCAATTATTAAAAAAACATAATAACGACAAGACAAAAGAATGGGTGTTTAATGCCTATAAACAAATGAATAATATGTTGTTAAAGGAAGATGTCCACGGAATAGAAAAAATATCCAATGAAGCATTGAAACTATTATAAAAGTTGAAGATTTTATATGAGTGAGCAAAACAAACAAATAAAGGTGGGTTCTGATGCTTTATTATGTGGAGTCTACGATAACACCTTAACACAACGTCGGGAGCGATACGATGCTGGTAAACTGATTAGTTATTTGCCTTGCGATGATAAAATGCGTGATAACAAACATTTTCCGTGGGGGATGCTTTGCTGATATTCCTTATAATGTTAAGAATTAATATTTGTTCTAAAGGGGAACAAAATCAACTTATAAAAAGAAAAATACAAATGAATGTAAAGGGCTATTTTGTTAAAATAATTTTTAAGTTTTTTAACCCGCACAAAACTATTATAAACGACAAGATTCTTTTAATAGCATCAAAAAACTATCTTTTCCCAGAAATTATTCCTGATAAATATTTAAAAAATTTTAGGTCTTTAGAATCCCAATTTAAAACGCAACTCGCATACTATAGTTTTTTTACATCTGCAGGAAGGTTTTCCTCTGAAAAAGCTTGCAACCAATGGACAATAGATAATAAAAAACTTGTTGAAAAATTTAATAATTATAAAAAAGATTTAATTTTATCTTATGACACATTTGAGCCATTCATAAAAGAATCAAATAAAGACTTGATTAATAAAGTTTGGAATATAATCCATAAAGACGGCGGTAGACCATCAGAAAATTTCATTATTGAAACAAACAAAAAAATAGTTGATTTATTACCTACAAAAGAAGATTTATATAATTCTACTAATTTTAAAATATTGCTTTTCCAGACAGCAGATTTAACCCCAAAAACATTAGAAAGCGATAAAATTTTAATTCATCAAATTAAAACCGAATTGATAAATGTTATTT
>Ga0247841_10005985_pt1 | contig 19212 bp, 16 predicted proteins | sample LaCruzMarch2015__2_FD_192410 | JGI IMG/M metagenome (GOLD analysis project Ga0247841, IMG submission 192410) | Freshwater microbial communities from meromictic Lake La Cruz, Castile-La Mancha, Spain - LaCruzMarch2015_18m | ecosystem: Environmental > Aquatic > Freshwater > Lake | place: Spain... | reverse complement strand
AAATTCGAAAAGGAGTGTGCCTGCTGGGTGAAAAAAAATGGCATGTCCTGTGGATGCCCACATGCACTCAACGGCGCGGCGCGGTCATTTTCTCCCGACTGGAAAAAAATTTCGGGCGTAGGATTCCAAGGCGCGGCGGCAGTGTGGATTCCAAAATTTCCTATAAAAAACGCTTCACGTTTTTCATGTTTTTGAGTGCGAACGCGTAGGAGTTCATCTGCGTTTTTAGAGAGGGAATCAGATGGCTCACGAAACGAAAAACGAGGGGAGTGTACTGGCAGCAAATCGCATGAGTGCACTGCCATATCCGAGTGCCAAGCGGTTAATTTTTTTATCGCCCCACACACTTCCGGGTGACGGAAATTTGAGAATCGGTTGTTTTCAGGGACGCTACGTATTCCGGTAAGACCGTGAAGAAGTGGGTGCAGGCGATCTTTTCCATCATGCTTCGACACTTCAGGCATATTCATTGATTCACCTTGATTCGTTCGCATACTTCCCGGTTTTACTGGTTGACGGGGAAAATTGGGATTATTTCGGTACCCATTTGATCTTAAATGTTCTAAACGCATCGTCACGGATCTGTTGATTGAGTTTGAGCAGGATAGCGAAATAGATTGCTGCCCCGATCATGACCATCATGATGGTCTGGATTGAACTCTGGTTTATCGGCAGCATACCGAGACCAAGAAGAACAAGGGTCATGACAATGGTTGCGAGAACAATATGCTTAATTGATCTTTTTTCAAGAGTGAGGGGAATTACCCGTCCCAAATATGTGCGGGCAATACTAAAACTGATGATGACGTTGACCAGCCCTCCAATCGCCGCACCAGCGATACCGATATGAGGTAACAGGAGAAGGCAGAGGACGATATTTGCAGACACACCCGCAAGGATACCCATCACCGCATGTTGTGCATGATCGGTTGCCATCAAGAAATTCGTGTACAGGTTCAGGATCGATTGGATCACCCGCATGGCGATAATGATGATAAGTGCGGTCGCCCCGGTTGCAAAGGATGCGCCGTACAAGTAATACAACAGATTGTGCCCGAGCAGGATGCCACCGGTAAGGATCGGGAGGGCAAAGATGAGCGAATAGGTGGTTGCCCGGGAGAGCGCGATAGCAATTGCGCTCTCATCTTTCTGTGCGTTCCAGCGACTGACTTTTACGTAGAGAGTATTTACCAATGCTGTGCTTATAAAGAGCGCAAAAAATGAGAATGTCCAGCAGACGCCGAAGATGCCAACATCGGAGACAGAGAGGAAGTACGCGATGAGAATGAGGGGGATGTTGTCAAAGAGGATGGTGCCGGCACTGATGAGTACTGCCCAACTTGAAAATGAGAGGAGGCTTTTGACGTGGGAGAAGTGGAATTTTTTCAGGTGGTAATCGATATATTTAAACTGGATTAACAGTTCTAAAAGGATACCGACAATCAGTCCTCCAACCAGACCATACACCTGAAACCCGAGGAATACAGCAATGACCTGGACAACAATGCGCATAACGTTGTTAATCAGTGTCGTGGACGCAGCAAGACCTAACCGGTTGCTCGCACCGATTGCCATACCAATTGACGTCTGAAGTGTGGTGAGACCCACCACGGCAATAAGCACCCAGAACAATCCCGTTTGGGTAAGATCAACAAACCGTGCCTGAAAGAGGAAAAGTCCGAGCGTCAGTAATGCAAATATTCCAAGTCGGAGCACCAGACTGGCAGTAAAAAAATCATTCGGGTCTTTCCCCTCACAGATGCGTTGTGTTCCAGCATATACAATGCCGAAATCCGTAATGAGACCTAAAATACTAAAATACGAAAGGAAGAGAAAATATTCCCCCAAAATTGTGGGTCCAATCCAATGAGCATAAAATATCGTGGCAAAAAAACCGATAATGGTGATCCCCATAGAGGAAATTAAGTACATCGTGCCGTGTCGTTGTACTTCGCTTTGAATTTCACTCATAGTTTCGAGATCCGTTTGCTTTTCTCACAGATATCTCCCGGAAAGGAAACTTCTATGGCGATTTTCCTGACATCGAATTGCATTCCACAAACCGGTTTTATCCATCTTGATTTTCTTATGAACTTGGGGGAAAATGAGCATTTAACAAAAAATTCGCGATAATCCTTTGAAGAAATAGGACATGGAATCACAACGATGTCCGGATTGCCAAACCCGCACTCCTGCCCGTAATACTAACATCACTCTTCTTTTCCGGTAGAATAATCGCTCAATAATTTGTGGAGACGCATTTTCCGCAAAATACTTCATCACAACATGCTCTTCAGCCAGCATTTGTCTATTTACATTACCACTAGCGTTTTTACTATGAACCATGTACTCCCCGAGTACCTCAGGTATAAATCCCCACTTGATATTCTTTTTTGAGAGCCGCAGCCATAGTTCAAAATCTTCCGCAGTCACGATTGCCGGATCTTCGGAAAAAAAACCAAATCGATCAAAGCATTGCTTCTTCATCATCACAGCCGACGTGGCAATCAATGTGTTCCCCGTATAAAGGAGTGTTTCATAAAAATTCTGACTGGAGGATACAGGAATGAGTTTATTTTGTAAAATGCCATCTTTTCGAATCCAGAGTCCGTGACATACAATTTCTTTGTCTTGCTGGAGTATCTTTATGCATTCTGAAAGTTTTGAAGGATACCAGAGATCATCAGAATCCAAAAATGCAATATACTCCCCGTTCGCATGACGAATCCCCAGATTTCTCGATGCTGCGATAATACCGTTATTGTGAATAGTCTGATATTGGATCCTAGAATCATGCAGAATTTCCACAACCTCTTTCGTCTCATCATCTGAGTGATTATCGATTACGATGGCGTCCCAATCCGGGAACGTCTGATCACGCAGGGATTGAAGAGATCTCTTCAACAAATCTGCCTGATTATAGGTGGGTACTATTACAGAAACGAGAGGATTCTTGCCACGCATCGATTCTTCAACTCGGATAGTGTTTTTGGCAGAAAATGAGTGTATTATCAATTTCCCTCTCCAGACTTCCCATGGGAATAAAACCGGTTGATTTTAGTTTTTCAATTGAATACTTCAAAGGTACACATATCTCTTTCGAGGATGTTGCAAGATGCACAATTGAGGGCGTGAAATGAAACTTCTGATTACAACGCTCCTGAATTTTTGTTGCCACCTCATTGATGGATAACGAATTCTCCCCACCCAGATTAAAGATTCCATCCCCAATCCTATCATCCGGTAATTGAATCATATGAGATACAGCCCGTGCAACATCATAGAGGGTGATAAAATCCCGTTCCTGATTTCCTGCGGTTTTAAGTCGCATCTCTTTTGTCGTTATTGCCTGCCGACAGAGATCATTCCCAATAAGAGACCATCGGTCAACTTTGGAATTGATGGGTACCCCAATACTATTGGAGAGTCTCAAGACAATCCCCTGAAATTTTCCTTGTTGACTTGCTGCGAGAACAAAATCCTCAGCTGTACGATGCGATATTGCATAGGGATGAATCGGGCGTGGGAGTGTTGTTTCAGTGATTGTACCTTCGAGAGGTGAGCGGTAGATATGTGCCGTTGAGAGATAGATGAATCGTGTCACTCCGGCAGTTTCCGCGGCTTTCACGATTTTTTGTGTTCCAAGACCGTTGATAAGAAGGGCTTTTCCTGGATCCTTTATAGAATCGATCTCGTTTAAAGCAACAAAATGGACGATTATATCAATATCTTCACAGGAGTTTTTTACATCATCATCATTCAGGATATCCAGTTTGATGCAATGATCTTTGGTAACCCATCCGGGAACTTCTGCTGATGCCGGGTTTCTTGATGTAACAAATATTTCAAGATCCGGATCCTTCGACAACCATTCGGCAACTCGCCCACCAACATAGCCCAGACCCCCCGTAAGGAGAATTGATCGAGTCATTTGTTTTTAAGCTCCCAGGTGTAGGGAATACTGGAGTCATCAGGTGTCTTTCGGTCAATTTCTTCAGGATCATGCGGAATAGTGGAACAGTTTGCCACAATCGCGGGTGTGGTCCCTATGCCCTTAAAACCGTTCCAGACCAACGGGGGAATCTGGACGAGGCAATAATTCTCTGGTCCAAGGAAAATTTCCTGCAGTTCGCCACGGGTCTTACTGGATTCCCGATCATCGTAGAGAACGAGTTTGATCGTGCCGTAAGGTACTGCATAATTCAGGGTCATTTTTTTATGAATATGCCATCCCTTGATGACCCCCGGATATATGCAGGAGAAATAGATCTCACCAAAACTGATAAAATCCGGGTCACCATTTCGTATCATATGCATTATCTTGCCACGTTCATCGAGAATCTGACGGAGCGGTTTGACTAAAACACCATCAATCATGGTTAGTTCTCCATATATTCAACAATCTGTTGCCGGGTGCGCGATTCCGGAGTTTTTCCTTCATGTACCGATTTGTACCAGTTTGCAGTCAGTTCGATAGTTTTTTTGAAATTCCACTTAGGGTACCAGCCCAGTGTGTGATGTGCCTTGTCACAATTCAGGTGCAGCAGACCGGCTTCCGGAGGATCATTGTCTTTTTTTGTAATTTTAATTTCCCCACCACCCCACACTGAAATCAATTCTTTGGCTACATCATTTACGGTATGCATTTCCCGACTTTCGGGTCCAAAATTATATGATCCTCTATACTGTGTGGGGTTTTCGTATAATCGTGAAGCCAGGAGAAGATAGCCGGACAATGGCTCCATCACGTGCTGCCAGGGTCTGGTCGCATGGGGGTTTCTTAAAACGATCGGTTTATTCGTCTCTAGGGATTTAATGCAGTCCGGCACTATCCGATCTGTGGACCAGTCACCACCCCCGATGACATTTCCTGCCCGGACGCTCGCAACTCCAAACTGTGCTCTGGTGTTGAAAAAGGATTCCTGATATGCAGAGTATACAATTTCGGCAGCTGCTTTTGATGCACTGTATGGATCTTTTCCCCCCAGTTCATCGTTCTCGCGATATCCCCAGCACCATTCTTTATTTTTATAACATTTATCTGATGTTATTGCCATCAGGACTTTTACTGAAGAGGTACGCCGTACTGCTTCAAGAATATTCACGGTACCCATGACATTTGTATCGAATGTAAGTTGGGGCTCATGATAGGATTTTCGTACGAGGGGTTGAGCTGCAAGATGAAAAACGAAGTCTGGTTGAATTTTTTTTATGAGATTCTGCACTTGGGAAAAGTCTCTAACATCACCATCCGTATGATGAATCATTTTTTCAAGACCGATTGCAGCGTAATGATCATAGTCTCGCTCAGGGGGCAGGGCAAATCCGAAGACCTGTGCACCGAGATGATAGAGCCAATATGCCAGCCATGAACCTTTAAAACCGGTGTCTCCAGTAACAAGCACCTTTTTATTTCGGAAGATCTCGTAATCCATGGTCACCAGATCACCCATGGGGCTTTCTTCTGTTCATAGATCTGGTTGAGTAACTGGTATTCCCGTGAAGTGTCCATCGGTTGCCAGAAACCGTCATGTTTAAAGACCATCATTTCGCTATCTCTCACAAGGTTCCTGAGAGGTTCCTGTTCGAAAACATTGTTTTCATTGTCATTAATGTAATTAAAAATCTCGTTACGACAGACAAAAAAACCACCGGATATTCTTCCCCCGGTTGTCTGGGGCTTTTCATTAAACTCAGTGACAAGTCCGGAATCATTGCACTGGAGTTCTCCGAATCGTCCCGGGGGTCGCACTCCGGTCACTGTGAGAATTTTTCCATGCGAATGATGAAATTCGAGTAATTTTTTGAGGTCAATGTCACCTACCCCATCCCCATAGGTCAGCATGAAATTCTCTTCCCCTTTGAAATATTTCATCACGCGTTTTATTCTCGCACCGGTCATTGCGCTCTGTCCGGTTTCCGCGAGTGTTACTTTCCAGTTCTCGGATACCTGTTGATTGTGATATTCAATAGGGGTTTTCCCGCTCATATCTATGGTAAAATCCATCATATGTGACCGGTAATTCACAAAAAAATCCCGGATAATGTCCCCTTTATGTCCTAAACAGAGTACAAACTGATTATGTCCCCAGGAGGCATAATATTTCATGATATGCCAGAGAATGGGATTTTCCCCGATGGGGATCATGGGTTTCGGGATATTTTCTGCTACATCACGAATCCGGGTTCCATACCCGCCGCATAAGATTGCTACTTTCATTTTTTGTGCTCCTTGAAAAATTAATAATAAAATCTGACTTGTCATTCATGGCATCTTTCTTTGACATTTCACGCTAATTTTCAATATTTATTTTCATAATATGGTAACAACTTCTTAAAAAGAGATTCCGTGTGAAACTTTGATATGTATAATTCTCTGCTGTTGATTGCCATCTCACAATAAAGGTTAGAATTTTCCATTATTTTGAGAATTCGATCCGCTATTTCATCGATTTCATATTTATTAATAATATAACCGTTATAGTCATTAAAAACCATGTCTGGAATTGAACCAACAGATGTTCCAATAATTGGCTTTCCAAAATAAAGGGCTTCAAGAAGTGTAAGAGGCATACCCTCCGCATCTGAACATAAAGTAACAATATCAATATACTCAATTATGTCTTCTACTCTTTCAAAGTGTGAAATAAACACAATTTGATCGGAAATACCTAAAGAATGGGCAAGATTCCGTAACTCTTGTGCTTTTGGACCGGTCCCAATAAGAATGAGTTGCGCGTTCGTATTTTTAATGAGGACTTTTTTCAGTACCCTAATCAGTACGTCCTGATTTTTTTCATCTGAAAGTCGTGCAATCACTCCAAAAGTATTTGCAGTCCGATTTGGGGTGGCGAAACAATAAGGGGGGAGATCAATAAAAAATGGAATGATAGTGTAAGTTTTGATTAATCCATCGTACGTGATTAATTCTTCCCCAATTAATTTTGATGGGACAAAAATTGTATCAAAAGAATTGAGATATTTTTTGTCATGGATCTTATCAACCGTTTTACTCCGCCATTTTGGTGAGGAAATTTCTGTATAATATATCGGTATATGAAACAAAATTCGAATCCAATAGAGGAGTGGACACACCATTGCATGATATCCGGAAACGATACTGTAATTATTTTTTCTGTGATCGATGAAAAAACGAAGTAACAAAATTAATTGATATCCAGAATAAACGAATTTATTTTTTATGGAAAAGTAAAGGGTTCGATAATGTGAATAGATCGGCTTAATTCGAAATAGGCATATGAATGGAATGACGACAAATATTGGAGAAAATAACAGTACTCCAAGTCCCAAAAAAATGGATTCAAATATTTTATGTGGACTTATTACTTTTATACCTGCATCTTCAAATTTCTTTTTCATTGAACCAAATTTTGTGGATGGAAGAACGGAATATACGATTATAGTATGTCCTCGCTTATGTAAGCGCGAAAAAATACTGAATATGAGATTATCCGAACCCCCAGTAATTAGGAGAGCTGTGATGCAACAAATGGAGGTCATAGAATATTTGGAGATACTATTCGAATGATATCTCCCCTCCGAAATTCTGCGTATTGTTGATTTGATTTTTGATATCCATTTAGGAGACCTTGTGATACCTGCTCTCTCTGTTTTTAACAGGTTGTATGGTTACGTTACGCAAGAAGTAGGTCGGTTTTCTTAATGAATACCCATGTTATCCTTTTTGTATGCCGCCATAATATATCCTGTGTAAAAACAACAATTGAGCTTTTGGAATATTCTATTTGTTAATACTATTCGAATTGCATGAAATATCAACTTAAACCATATTGGAGAGCGAGAAATATCAAAAAAATCAGGTTCGAAACCGCCAATATAATCGCTGTGAATCCGTTTAATTTTACATTTTTTTCCTAAATCGATGAAAAAATTAATATTCATTATAGTAAGGTTATGTGCTGGCAATAATGGATATTCAAGATTCCGATCAACAACTTTGCAGATAAAATAGTTTAGACCCGTAAATTTTGGGATCCCAATAATCAAAATTCCATCAGCATTTAATAACGAGACCATCTTTTCAATGATGGGGATTGGATCATTAAAATGTTCAATTATTCCTAATGCCAGTATAAGATCATACGATCGATTTTCAAAATTATAGGTTATAAAATCCCCTTGGTGGATGACAGCATCGGAGATTCCACACAATTGTAAATTTTGTTTTGTTTTTTCAGCTGCCGAAATTAAATATTCACATCCTTCAGCATGAAAGTTTAGGACTTCTGATAAATAGATCATCCATTTCCCAGGTGCACAACCAATTTCGAGTGCAATCTTTCGATTTTCCCCGGATGGGATATACCGTTTAAGGAACTCGGAGATATTATGATCGTTCGAAAAATTTTCATTCACGCGGCAAGGTAATGATAGATGCGTCCAAAAATTATCCCAATATTCCTCTTCCGTAATATTATTCATCCGATCAGCACTTCTCGATAGATAATCGTGTTTTGTTTGGATATAATTGAGTTCCAAATTGTGTCTCTCATTCTTTCATTTTTCAAACGATACGTTCAATTTTCCATGATTGCCTCCTTCTTGATGTAGAATTCGGGTTTTAAAATCATTTTTGTGAGTAATATTATTTTTTAGAACCACATTGAGAGATTATTTCTTTGAGATTTGTTATTGCCAAATATGCACTTTCGTGAGTATGGATATCAGTACCATATTTCTTGAGGAAATCACGATTCAGATTATCAGCTGAAATTTGCGTCATGTTGTTTAAGTTTAAATATTCTTCAATATGAGTTTTTACTTCCTCAATATTATCATAAACATATGTACGGTTCTTTAAGTGTAGAATGACCTCATCATCAATCGGATGTAAGGCGGTATATACAAAAATCGGTAGATGAGATGTAAGTACTTGAAGAATACCGGTTGAGATAAGATCAAAAATCATTACATCGGCAATATCAGTAAGATCCCGTATGGTCAGTTCGGAGGTAATAATCCTCACATTTAATATTTGGTTGTCGTTGACGTAACTTAACAGAGGTTCTTTATTTTTATGCGACGGGTGCAATTTAAGGATAAACCCTTTCTGGGGGTTTTTCTTTGCAAGATTTAAGATCTGCTTCTGAACCTCCCAGAGTTGTTCGTCCCATTGAACAGGATCATATGGCTGGGACATAATGTAGATATTTCGCAAGTATGCTGTGGAAATATATACGACCGGTTTATTTTCATGGAGTCCCTTCGTTGTTTTCTCTTTCCGATGAAACGTATCAAGAGAACTGGACCCCACGGGAACAAATACCGGAATTTTTTTCAACCCAAATTTCTCCGCCGTCATAAGGTAACTCTCGGCAACCCCTTCCCCGAAAACAAAATGCCAGTCAGAATTGATGAATTCGATAAAAGGCATCATAGGGTGATAACAGTATCCTGCTCCACCATGTTGCCATGAGACAACAGGAATACCTGAATCGTGTGCTGCCTGAACAATCGCATGCCCGATGGCACGTTCGCGTACTGAATGGAGAAGACAACGAATTTTTTTGTCATAAATTATTTTACGGGCGAGAGGATAAACGACAATCGATTCCTGTATTGATCTTCCGATTATCAGTGAAAGTCGTTCAAAAAAGAATGTAGAGACATCAATGCCAAGGACTTGATCAAATTCTCGCATACCGGTGTTTTCGTTGCATATTTTTCGAACATCTCCCCAGTAAATATTATCACTGGAAATTGCCTTTGCGAAGGTCTCATCTCTGATTCGAAAAACCGGAACCATCCCCCCCCGATAGAGTTCGAGTAACGAGTCGTCCCAATTGTATCCGCTATTATAGATAAGAACGGGTTTCCGGTGCCAGCAGGTAATGTAATAATACAATGCCACGGCTACCGATCCGAGCCCCTCCCTTTTGCCAATCAAACCCAAATTAAAAAATAAATCCCCCTCTTTGATCCATGTAATAAATTGGGAAACCGATAAATTTTTCTTGCCAATGATCCGTTGGTTCGGAATATCTGGATCAGTGTCTTGAATTATTTCTATTGGAACACTCCATCCCGGCATGTTCAAAACTTCGGCATATACAGATTCATCGTTTGAAAATGCATATATCAGGTCTTCTGATTTGTCTTTTGGGTTCGCATAAAGCCGGACAAAATCCGGTAGTTCGATCTCAATAATCTTTTTTAAAATATGAATATTACTCCACAGCACATCAAAGAGAATCTTGAGATTATAGATTGAATATCGTGCAGGTGTCAATGAAGGAATATTATGGAGATGCTCCAATTCTTTGTCAAGAATTGTCACGATTCGATCAATTCTTTGAAAATTTGCCAAACCCTGTTGATACCGTTCCTCCCCGCCACCATAGTCACGGATTGATTTAAATGGAATATTGGTTTTTTCAAAGGCATATGACGCACTGGGAGAAAGTGAAATATACACTGGTTGCCCTGTGATTTTCGCACTATCCTGAATGATCCGATCAATTTTATTAGGGTCTTCTAAAAAAAATAGTGTTTTTGTCATTAATCACCCAATAATAGTCATGGTTCGTGCCATTCACTTAAAAATATTTATTTGATATATCATTGTCAACAAGAGAGATCTCATCAAAGTGGAATTTACTATGAAATATGATTTATGAACACATTGTAAGTATCAGCGAATAGATTTTTCTGAAGATTTTCATCATGCGTTTTATTTATTTCTCTACTTAAAAAAAACATTCCGCAAAAAGTACCGAAAAAATGGGACGTTAGAACTTAGTTTGGCTCATTGAACCATCCATTACCTTATGCCAACCACATCTCCCAATGCATAAAATGGTATGAAAGACAACTCTATACTATATGCCTTCATGTTTTGATGGAAAAACGATACTTGTAACCGGGGGTACCGGATCGTTTGGACAAAAATTCACAGAGATTCTGCTCAAAGAATGTTCTCCGAAAGGCATCCGCATTTACTCGCGGGGCGAATTGATGCAGATGCAAATGAGCCAGAAATTCAATGACGCCAGAATGAGTTTTTTAATAGGGGATGTCAGGGACCGGAACCGCTTGTATCGTGCGATGCGGGGCGTGGATATTGTCGTGCACGCGGCAGCGATGAAACAGGTTCCCGCGTGTGAGTACAATCCGATAGAAGCGGTCAAAACAAATATTGAAGGAACAATCAACCTCATCGATGCGGCGGTTGATAACAATGTTAATAAAGTGATGCTGATCAGTACCGACAAGGCAGTCCATCCGGTCAATCTCTACGGTGCAACCAAGATGGTCGCTGAAAAACTGGGCATTCAAGGAAATGCCTATTCCGGTGGGAAAGCCCCTTGGTTCAGCTGCGTCCGGTATGGCAATGTAATCGGCAGCCGTGGAAGTGTAATTCCCTTATTTAAAGAGCAGCAAAAAAAGGGAGTCATCACCATCACGGATGAGAAGATGACCCGGTTCTGGATCTCGCTCGATCAGGGCGTTCGTTTTGTCATGAACTCGATTAAGATAATGAAAGGGGGTGAGATCTTTATCCCCAAAATCCCAAGCATGCGCCTGACCGATCTCGCGGATGCAATTGCACCAAATGTCAAAAAAGAATATGTGGGAATTCGGGCTGGTGAAAAACTTCACGAAGTGTTGCTAACGGAAGATGAAGCCCGTCACGCAAAAGAATATGAACAGGGTTTTGTTATCGAACCGGAACACCGGTTCTGGCAAAAAAATGATGGAACCGGTGGCGAAGCACTCCCTGAAGGGTTCAGGTATGCAAGTGATACAAATACACTCTGGCTAAGCAATGAAGACCTAAAAAAGATTATTGCAATGGATGAAGCAACAAAGAAAGAGTAGGTTTACGTTTTTTTATGCATTCGATACCTTACGGTCGCCAATCCATCGATGGCGACGATATTCAAGCAGTCATTGATGTCCTCCACAGTGACTGGTTGACCACAGGACCGAACGTCGATGAATTTGAACGAGTGATCTGTGATTATTGCGGTTGTCACGAGGGGATCGCGGTAAATAGTGGAACCAGCGCGCTTGACATCGCCGTTCAGTCCCTCGATCTTCCGGAGGGAACTGAAGTTATCACGACCCCGTTTACCTTCGCGGCAACGAGCAATGCACTGCTCTACAATGGTCTGGTCCCGGTGTATGCGGATATCATCAAGGATACGCGGAATATCGATCCAAATGCTGTCCGTAAAAAAATTACGAAGAAAACGGGCGCCATCCTTTTTGTGGATTATGCCGGTCAGCCGTGCGAGATTACTGAATTACGAGAGATCTGTGATGAGCATAATCTCGTTATGATTGAAGATGCCTGTCATGCATTGGGAGCGGCATATCGAGGAACAAAAATTGGTACACTCGCAGATATGACCATCTTCTCGTTTCATCCAGTCAAATTGATCACCACCGGAGAAGGGGGAATGGTAACCACCAATGATTCCCGCCGTGCGGACACCCTGCGGTGTCTCAGGTCTCACGGGATTGATAAGGCAGCGCATCATCTCTCTGAAACTGGCGCCTCCTGGGCATATGATATGGTTACTCTTGGACGAAATTACCGGTTGACCGATATTCAGGCTGCACTGGGCATATCCCAAGCACAAAAAATTGACACCTTTGTAAAAAATCGAACAAAATTATCCCAACTCTACAACGAACTGTTGCAGGACATACCGCAGGTTGAATTGCCCGTAACCCAGGAGCATGTGACCCATGCCTGGCACCTGTACACGATCCTCCTTCGCGGGATCAAACGGGATACAGTTTTTTCCTATCTTAAATCTCAGGGTATCGGGGTCAATCTGCACTATATCCCGACATATCACTTCAGTTATTACCAGAAGAATCTTCCACAAAATTTCTCCCACTTCCCGGTCACGGAAGATGTGTTCAATACTATCCTCACCTTGCCATTATACCCGGACTTACGAGAAGAGGATATTCAGTTTATCGTTGAAATGTTGAAAAAATCGATCCAGAAGAATTTTTAGTCAGGGTGAATATGACGGGAACAATGGAAGAACCCAACTCGCGAAACAAGATCATCATAGTGGGAGCTGGATCCATTGGGAGACGCCATGCTGCCAACCTGACAACGCTTGGCGCAGAAATCAGTGTGTCTGATGTCAACCAGACTTTGCTCACAAAGGTATGTGCCGAGAATGGATGGGAGGCAGTGCCGGATCTTGATCTCGCATTAGACCAGAACCGGTTTGATGCTGCAATCATCTGCACGCCGAATCACCTGCATATTTCCTATGCACAAAAAGCCGTTGATGCCGGACTTCACATTTTTATTGAAAAACCACTTTCGCATACATTGGATGGCGTTGAGGATCTTCTTGCCTCCCAAAAGAGGAGAGAACTGATTGGAATGGCGGGTTTTAACCTCCGGTTTGAACCGGGATTACAGTACATTAAACAGCATCTCGATCCTGCCCGTGTTGCGTTTGCTCATGTGGAATTCGGTTCGTATCTTCCAGGATGGCGACCCGGAACGGATTATACAAAAGGGTACAGTGCGAACAAATCGATGGGCGGTGGAATAATCCTTGATGATGTCCATGAAATTGATTATGCCTGCTGGCTCTTCGGATATCCAGCATCTGTTCGCTCAACATTCGGAACCTATGGCAATCTCAATATTGATGTTGAAGACGTTGCCGATATGCATCTCCAGTACCCGGACAAGATTGTCACAATCCATTCTGATTATCTCCAGAGACGCTACTCACGGAACTGCAAAATTTGTTTCCGTGATGGCACTACGACGGAATGGGTCTTTGGGGATCATGTGACGGAATACACAGAGACCGGAGAAAATACATTCTCATACCGGGATCGATTTACCGCAAATGACATGTATCTTGAAGAGATGCGATATTTCCTCTCCTGTGTAAAGAACATGACACCTCCTGGGTCAACCTTGGAGAACGCTGCAAAGATCCTGAGACTTGCACTCAACGCAAAAGGAGAGAGTTGATCGATGATTGCCGCAATTGTCCAGGCGCGGATGGGTTCAACCCGATTGCCGGGCAAAGTCCTCATGAACCTCGCGGGAAAACCCGTTCTCTGGCATATCATCGCACGGTTACAGCACGCTGTACGTCTCGATCGGATTTGTGTTGCAACAACCGTCGAGAAGGAGGATGATTGTATTGAGGAAGCGTGCAGGAATTGGAATGTCCCGGTATTCCGTGGCTCACGGGATGATGTTCTTTCACGATATTATGAATGTGCAAAACATATCGGGATGCACGAGGGCAAGAACGATTATATTGTCCGTATAACTGCCGATTGTCCGTTTGTGGATCCTTCAATTGTCGATATCCTGATTGAAAATGCGGTCAACGGACATTACGATTATGTTTCAAATATTGATCCTCCGACATTTCCGGATGGGCTTGATGTAGAAGTGTTCAGATTCGATGTCCTGAAAACCGCATTCAAAGAAGCCAGACTCAACTCTGAACGGGAGCATGTTACACCCTTCATCAGAAATAACAAATCTTTTTCGAAATATAATCATGCCAGTACAACTGACCTATCTATTATTCGCTTAACCCTTGATACTTACGAGGATTACCAAATGATATTAAAGATTTATGATGCTTTGTATCATGAAGGTGAGATTATTTCTCTGAAGGATGTCCTGAAACTGTTAGATTCCCGAACCGATATCCTCGCGATCAATGCACAGTACAAACGAAATGAAGGATATAAAAAATCTCTTTGTCAGGATCGAATAATCCAGGGTGATACAGAACCATGAAAGAAAATTCCGGTGCAGAATTATGGCGAACGGCAAAAAAGATCATTCCCGGAGGAAACCAGCTCCTTTCGAAGCGTAGCGAACAGTTCCTCCCGGATTACTGGCCTGCGTATTACCGGAAAGCGAAAGGCGTCGAGGTCTGGGATCTCGATAACAATCATTACATCGATATGTCCATTATGGGCATCGGTGCGTGTCCGCTTGGGTATGCAGATCCTGATGTTGATGCCGCAGTAAAAACCAGAATCGATAATGGATCGATGTGCACGCTCAACTCTCCTGAAGAAGTCGAACTGGCAGAAAAATTAATTGATCTGCATCCGTGGGCAGATATGGTGAGATATGCTCGCGGGGGTGGTGAGGCGATGACGATAGCGGTTCGCATCGCACGCGCCCATACAAAAAAAGATACGGTGGCGTTTTGCGGGTATCATGGATGGCATGACTGGTATCTTGCGGCGAATCTTGCCGATAACAGCAATCTTGACGGGCATCTTTTGCCCGGACTTGCACCAGCCGGTGTGCCGCGGGGACTGATAGGATCTTCCGTGCCGTTCCAATACAATCGTACAGATGAACTTGAAGCGATCGCTGAGAAGCACACGGGAAAACTTGCGGCGATTGTGCTGGAACCGATACGGGATCATGAACCAGCGCCGGGATTTCTTCAGGCTGTGCAAAAAATTGCCAAGGAGTGTGACGCAGTTCTTATTGTTGATGAGGTCTCGTCAGGTTTCCGCCTCACAACAGGGGGTGCCCATCTGCTGTACGGCTTGAAACCTGACATCGCTGTTTTTGCGAAGGCAATGAGTAACGGGTACCCGATGGCAGCAATCATTGGCAAGGAGTATGTGATGCAGTCTGTTCAGGACACCTTTATCAGCAGTACCTACTGGACTGAGGGTATTGGATCTGTCGCGGCACGTGCAACGATCGAGAAGTACGAACGCTGCACAGTACCTGCTCACCTTGTGAAAACAGGATCTGCCGTCCAGGAGGGATGGAAACGCGCGGCAGACAATACCGGAATCGAGCTTGAAATTGGAGGGATCCCTCCACTCAGTCACTTTTCCATGAAAGGGGAAAATGGACTGTTAGTGCAAACAGTATATACTCATATGATGCTTGAACGAGGATTCCTTGCAGGAAAATCGTTCTATGCGTGTTATGCTCACCAGAATACACAGGTTCAACGGTACCTGGAGGCAACTGAGGATGTGTTTGAGCAGATTGCACAAAAAATTGAGAAGGGTACTCTAAAAGAAATGCTTAAAGGACCCATAGCGAAACCAGGATTTCACCGCCTTACATGAAACCTCTGATCATCCGTGCTGATGCAAGCCCGAACATCGGGACCGGTCATGTGATGCGATGCCTTGCCCTTGCAGAGGCATGGCAGGACCGGGGGGGAGACGTGATCTTTATTTCTGCGTGTGATGCACCGGCAATAAACAATCGGATAAAAAATGAGGGATTTTCGACCTACCCACTCCTCCGTGAGGCTGGAAATCCTGCTGATGCAGAGGACACCGCCCGGATCGCTCATAAGCACTGTGCAGATTGGATCGTTGTTGATGGCTACCAATTCGGGGCAGCCTATCAAAAAAAGATTAAAGACTCGGGACTATCTCTTCTTTTTATTGATGATTACGGGCATGCAGATCATTATTATGCAGATATTGTTCTCAACCAGAACAATTACGCCAATATGTCATTTTATAAAAATTATGAGCCATACACCCGGTTCCTCCTTGGAACAAGATATGTCCTGTTAAGAAGAGAATTTCTGAAATGGTCCGGTTGGCATCGTGAAATTCCGGATGTAGCGCGAAAGATTCTGGTAACCCTTGGCGGCGGAGATCCTGATAATGTCACACTTAAGATCGTTAAGGCACTGAAAACGATTGAGATGGATGGACTTGAAGTGAAAGTTGTCGTCGGTGGTGCAAATCCTCATTTTGATCTCCTTTCGGAAACAGTAAAAGATCTCTCCAACTTTACGCTGATAAAAAATGCAGATACTATGCCAGAGTTGATGGCATGGGCGGATATCGCCATTTCTGGTGGGGGGAGTACGTGTTGGGAACTGGCATTTATGGGAGTGCCCTCAATTGTGGTACCAATTGCTGAAAACCAAGAACTAATTGCAAAGGAATTAAGATCCAAAAATATTGCCGAAATAGTTGAGATTGCCGATCTTAAAAATCGAAAAAATTTTGTTAAATTATTACGTAATTTTCTGAAATCCTCTGACATACGCTCGTCGTTTTCAAAAAAGATGGCTCATTCGAATGATGGTGAGGGAACATCCTGGATAATTAATGCAATGTGTTCTAACACAATAACATTAAGAAAAGTAAACCCGTCGGATTGTAAAAAGATCTGGTTATGGATTAATGATCCTGTGGTACGTTCGGTTTCATTTCATCCCAAACCAATTCCACGGGAAGATCATGTGACGTGGTTTTCTTCTGCACTCCGTGATCCAAATCGGGTCTATTTTATTGCAGAGGACAAGAATGCACAACCGATTGGTCAAGTGCGATTTCAGATCGAATTCAAACAAGCAGTGATATCTGTATTGCTCGATCCAAAATATCGGGGATTGTCATTGGGTTCAATATTGATCCGGGACGCTACAGAAAAAGTCTTTTTGGAGACAGAACTTGAAAAGATAAATGCGTATATAAAAATCGGGAATGAGACATCGCGAACAGCATTCAAAAAAGCGGGATATAGAGAACTGGGATTAAGTGTTAATAATGGAGAAAATGCATATCATCTAATAAAAACACGGGGGATCAATGAGTTCAATGATTCAATTTGATAAAAAAAAAATAGGGACTTCTTTTCCCGTGTTTATCATCGCCGAACTCTCTGCCAACCACAACCAGGATTTCAACCAGGCAGTGAAACTTATCCATGCGGCAAAAGAAGCCGGCGCCGACGCGGTGAAACTCCAGACCTACACCGCAGATACCCTCACCATCGATTGTGATAATGAATACTTCAGGATCGGAAAAGGAACTATCTGGGAGGGGAAAAACCTCTATTCCCTGTATAAAGAAGCTTATACCCCGTGGGAATGGCAACCCGAACTGAAAAAGATCGCGAATGATCTCGGTATGGATCTCTTCTCGACACCGTTTGATTTCAGTTCAGTTGATTTTCTTGAATCGATGGATGTCCCGGCATACAAGGTCGCCTCATTCGAGATTGTAGATCTGCCGTTGATCCGGAAGATCGCGCAAACGGGAAAGCCAATAATCCTCTCAACCGGTATGGCGTCGCTCGCGGAGATAGAGGAAGCCGTACATGCCATTCGCAATGAAGGGAATGAGCAGATTGCACTCCTCAAATGCACGAGTGCATACCCCGCTCGTGCAGAAGAGATGAATGTACGCACGATTCCTCATCTTTCCCAGATGTTTAACCTTCCGGTGGGACTATCAGATCATACGCTGGGCATTTTCGTACCGGTTGCGGCGGTCTCGCTGGGTGCATGCATTGTGGAGAAACACTTCACCTTGTCACGACACGAGCCCGGTCCGGATAGCGTGTTTTCACTCGAACCGCAGGAGTTTACCGCAATGGTTGAGGCGATTCGTGAGACCGAGAAGGCATTGGGGCGTGTCTGCTATGAAGTGAGTGATCATGAAAAGGCGAGCCGGGTTTTCCGGAGATCGCTGTTTGTTGTCAAGGATATGAAGAAAGGGGATGTATTTACTGAGGAGAATGTGCGGTCGATTAGACCGGGGTATGGGTTACCTCCAAAATATTTCAACAAAATTCTTGGGAAACAAACAAAGATAAATATTCGCAGGGGCACCCCTTTACACTGGGATTTTTTCCAGTAACGTCTCTCTAGTACGTGACCTTTTTTTGAATGATCCCCTTTATTGGTGTATAATCCCATCTTCCGGATGGAAAAAAGTAGTTTTTGCAATAAGCCCCAGCCGTGATTTGAACACGGGACCTGCTGATTACAAGTCAGCCGCTCTGCCAACTAAGCCACTGAGGCGCCATATACTGTAGTCATTGAAACGTAAAAAAGATGATGTTGACGTCTTATTCAGACACCGTTCAAAATTGGGATTCACTCGCGAGCTGGATGAGGTCCAATACCGATACGGATGATAAACTTATTTTCATCATCAAAAAATGTTTGCCTTCATACTTTTTTAGGGTGACTCCGACGATTGCACTCAATCGTGAACTGTTGGAGAGGTATCTGGAGGAATTTTGGAAGTTCTATCGGGATTTACTTTCCTTCAAAGAGCACAGTTCTCCCGAAGAAGCTCGTCGACTCGAACAGGAATTTGATCGAGTATTTGCGATAAAAACCGGATATCGCGATCTGGATGAGCGGATACAGAAAATTGCCACCATTAAGAAGGAGTTACTGGTAGTTCTCGAAA
>Ga0247841_10005982_pt1 | contig 19225 bp, 7 predicted proteins | sample LaCruzMarch2015__2_FD_192410 | JGI IMG/M metagenome (GOLD analysis project Ga0247841, IMG submission 192410) | Freshwater microbial communities from meromictic Lake La Cruz, Castile-La Mancha, Spain - LaCruzMarch2015_18m | ecosystem: Environmental > Aquatic > Freshwater > Lake | place: Spain... | reverse complement strand
TTGGAAATGACCGGGTTGTTCTCATCATCATAAATCGGTTGACCTGATGAATCACGCGCATAAATCGGCGGTGTGGGAACTAAAAGCTTATTAAAATCCAGCAGAACTGCCAGAGAATTATAATCGTCGAAATTCATCTTCAAACCTGCACCGATTCTAAAATTAGTAGGTATAAAGTCCTTCTTAATAGCTGTCTTGCTGTACGATATTTTACTTCCAATATTCGATATGTTAATCCCCCACGTGACTTCACTGCCCATGTTGCCGAGATCCACATCTTTGCGGTAATAAACAGCGGCATCGGCAGCGATGGAAGTCCCTGCATTGGTTTCAGCGCCCTGAACAAACTGCCCCTGTGTAAGGTTGGAATAAATAAACCTCGCAGCCACTGCACCTGAGATCACTTCGCTGAATTTCCGGCTGTATGTGGCATCCACCGAAAACTCATTCGGGTTATACGTCCCCAGGTCTCCCCCGAATTCATCGGTGAAGGTAATATCTCCCAGCGAAAAATAGAGCAGCGATGCTGCAACCGTCTGCCGGTCATCGATTTTATAAAAACCCGACAGATAGGCCAGGTTTATATCATTTACCAGGCTACGAAGCCATGGACTGTATGAGATGGCAAAGCCGAACTTTTTGTCGATGAACGCATACTTGGCAGGGTTCCAGTGCATCGAATTAGCGTCAGGATCTGAAGCCACCCCAACCTCGCCCATCCCGCCGGAACGGGCATCAGGAGCTATGATTAAAAACGGCACAGCAGTAGTGATAACCCTGGAACCTTCCTGTCCGGCAACCTCATCATAAGTCTGTGATTGCAGGTAAATTACACTTGTAATAACTAATAAGATAATTAAAAATCCTCTTTTCATTCCCAATTTTGGTTTAATTGATCGTTAAAAAAAATGAAGGTGCAAAACTAACGAAATATTGATAACAATATTGTTATACAATAGTTAACGTCTGATGTAAAATCTTATTACTTGAAATGCAGGAATTTTTGGGATTTAGATGAAAAATATCCATCATCTGATTCAACTAACACCTGATAAACATATAAACCGGAAGGAAGTTCATTTCCGGATGCATCCCGTCCATCCCAGTATAAAAGACCCGATTCGGTGCTTTCAGTCTGAACTGCGTATTGCAAGGTGGTGATATGTTGTCCTATCAGGCTATAAATCCGAATCGTGACTTCTAATGCGGAGCCTGGTTTATTGTGCCCGAAGTAGAATTCCGTGCTTTCCCTGAATGGATTAGGTCGGTTGAAAACATTACTTAAAGCAAGCCTGACGCCAATATTTACCTCGAATTCAATTGTTTTTTCGGAAGAATTGTTCAACACATCCCATGCCTTAAGGGTAAGAGTATGCGAACCATTTGCAAAAGGCCCGAACCTGTATTGGATCTCGCCTTTCTGGTAACTGTCGGTTTCAGGGGTAAAATGATCGTTCAGGGCTACCGGTTCCTGGTAATTTCCATCCACGATCGCCATAATATCATGGCCTATCCCGTTTCCAACAGCATTGATGCCGCTGCTATCGGTAAGCATTGCAATCAGTAACGGTTCAGGCGTGGTCATATCACCCGGCATGAACGACAGGGTATTTAAGTAAAGATCTATCTGCGGGCCCTGGTCGTCAGCAGCAGCCAAACTGTCGCTCCCGCCAATCCATATCGGGTCATATCCGCTGGCATCAATTAAATTTTCCGTATCCAGTGCATAATAGCTGATCTTCCCTTCTCCGAACTGGTAGGATATATCAATGGGCACCACGAAAGTAAAGCTGAATTTGCCTCCGGTTACAGAAGCTTGGCCCTGGAAGATTTTTTTGTCCTGAATATAAAAATCGGTTATCCTGCTGGTCTGATCGTTACCACGGGTCAGATACCGCACTGGCTTATCATAAATTGATTGATAGAGTAACCCGTTGAATCCCTCCAGCCTGTTCCCCTGAAGGTCTTCAACCTGTCCTTCAATGGTTACCCTCGAAAGCGCTTGAATGGTATCGGCAGGCCTTCCGTTACCTTCATTTTTAATGCTAAGCGTCCGCACCCGCATTTTCGGGTAAGCGAGCATGAGCGCCGGATCGCCTAATAAAACAATATTCTTGATATTCTGGTTGGATGGCGTCTTCGCTATCCTTATCAGGTCGCCCATCCGGGGATACTCGCCGGTTATGCTGTCGATGATAAAAGCTCCATAGTAAAACCGCTTGTTCAGGGCGTAATTGGATGCGGAAAAAGCCAGACGTGTTGTTGTGAATAAACCTATACCGGCACCGTCCGGGTTCAGTAAAACAAGTTCTCCTGCAGATACCAGCCCTGGATCATCATAGCGGCTGAATTCACAGGTGGCCGTTATAAAAGCCGTTAAATGGTTTATGTTTCTGTATGACTGTATAGCAGGAATATCCAGTACCCTTTCGTCAGCCCATGCAACCTCTCCGCCATGACCGATATAGTTCATTATTATACAGCCGTCATTAATTGCTTTGTCAATTGCTGTATTGGCATCGGGAATTCTTGTCCCGGTGGGAGTCTGGAATTGCAAATAAGCATCGAGGTATATCTTATTTATGTTGTAAACCGGACCCAGCGAATCGGTAATCTCTTCAAGGCCTTCAGCATGGTCTAAGTGTGTGTTCTGATCCTGATCATCAGCCACATAACAAATCGAATTCCGCCAGGGGCCAAAGTTTTCCCGGGCTGGCGTCATATAGTAAATTGTTTTATTTACCAGCGTTTCAGCTTGCTCAATCGTATAAACCGGGAACCTGCCAATGCCGATGTCCATCGTCCCTGATCCATTGCTGCCTTCATCGTTGTCAAGGCATCCGAAAAAATCATCGGTAACAAATGAAGCGGCCGATTTCAGCGACTCCCTCGACTCAAATGCCGGAACCATGTTCTTGCCTTCCGAAATAAGGTCTTTATAATCATACGATGCATCGCCAAAAAACAATAAGTATCTGGGTTCCTCGCCTGTCTCAGCACGATCATACAGCATTTTAATAAAATCCCGGATAGCGCTGACATCCTGTGCTCCTGAAGAAAACTCGTTGTAAATCTGCTGCGGCGTGACCACATAAACCGTCAGGCCATTATACTGCCTGTGAAAATCTGCCAGCCGATGGGCCAGATCCAGGAACAAAGGATGAGAAACAATGATATAATCGACAGGCTGCAGGCTGTGCAAATCCTGGTTCTCAACCTTTTCAACAAAGACAGGTGTAAAAAAATGTGTCCCGTCAAATGTAATGAATTCCTTTTTACTGTCGGTAGGTGCTTTTATCGTCACACCGCCGGATTCGCTGGAAACCACCGGAGTGGAAATAAATCCCGGGTCAGAAACCTCCCAGATACTCACTCCCTGGATGGCAGTTTGAATATGATACCGGGCAATGTTACCTTCTCCGGTTGGCCTCATATCCCGAAAACTGAGCTGCCCCCCCGTGAAATTCAGGTGCCGGATGTAATTAAGCTCAATGTAGTTTAACCAGGCAACATCAATATTTCCTGGTTTTTCAAAAGAGATGTCCACGTCAACAAGCTCACCCTCAGCATAAAAAACTTCATAATTCGAAGTGATCGGCCTGGCATAAATTTGTGAGCCTAACAATACGGAAGGCAAATCAAGTTCAACAACAAAATCACCATCTGCCAAAACATTAAAAACAGTACTGGAAGTTGATCTTCCAGCAAGATTGACTTTCAGGTAAATTGGCTCTGCAAGGTCAATGCCTGCCAGGTCAAATTGAAAATTATAATCCACCTGGGTATTGAAAACTTCTCCATACCAGATTTTACCTGATTTGATCAGGTTCAACACATCTTTTTCGTGAAAAGCAATATCTTGAAAACTATGTATTTCATGCGTAGGTTCTTCAACGACCGGCTCTTCCTGCATAACACGCTTTCCTGGATCATTGCCTGTTGCAAGGAAATAATAAGTCTCGTCAGTATATAAATTTATCTCGTGTTCATAAAGAGCGTAAAAGGAATTATACTTGATAGTGACCGGGCTTTCACCGTAAAAAAGAATATAATCCTGCAGGTCAAAACTTCCATCGGCTTCACCAGAGATGAAAATCGCGTTTTCCATCAGGTCATCCATTCTGGGCAATGAATTGGACTCTTCAAGCATACCGCTCCCGTTTCCATAAAGTTTGATGTTCCGCGGATCGATCTGGTCAACATTAATCCCCATCCCGGCCAGATCCTGGTATGTAAGCCTGTATATTCCCGTCTCCCTGACAGCCATACGATACCAATCGCCAGTACTGAGAACTGAATGTTCAGCGTAGCTTCTGGTAGTATTGCTCCGGCCCGCTTCAGGCATTTGACCGCCTGCCGGATCAATCTTTATTTTAAAGGAAACCAGTTTCTCAAAACCTTCTCCTCCCTGTGCTTTCCGTAAGGGAAGAAGAAACAAGGATTGCTTTGGGATTTTCCGGGTGACCACAGTCGAAATGATCATCCTGGGCTCCGCACCGATCAGATCAAGATCAGGGAAGCTTGATTGATCTTTCATCTCAACTGGTTCATAAATACATTCAATAATATGAATTTCCGAAACCTTAAAGGCACCATAAGTTCCGGATTCAGGAAAATCATATTGATAAACCGGTAAAAAACCAAGACTGTCGTGGTTCACCGCACCTTCAAAATAAAGTATCGAATGACCCGGGAACAGGTCTTTAGATGGCTGCCATTGAAGGCTTGCACCAACTGTATAACCCCGCTCCTGAGCTTCAATATTTGCCGGAAACGCAAAAGAAAGCGCTAATATTAATATGCTGAAGAAGTAGAACTTTCGCATGATTTGTTTATCAAGTAGACACCATATCACTATAAATGGTTGCCTGCAAATTTAAAAAAAATTAATTATCTCAGCAGGATGAGCTTTCCGGCTCTGCCATCGGTTTGCCCTGCTTCATTCCTGACACTTATCCGGTATAGATACATTCCTTTTGACAGTGCGGCGCCGGAATCATCGCGGCCATCCCAATAAATCGGCTCTGAACGATATCCGGCAGGTGTGATGTTCGTTTCGAAACTTTTGACGATCTGCCCGTTCAGACTAAAAACATTAAGGTTCACATCAAGTTCACCCTCTGCCTGGTTGTGCGAAAACACAAAAGAAGTGCCCTCTGTGAATGGATTCGGGTAATTCATTAACTCGTTGATGATAAACCTATCGGATGAAATGACATTAAATTCAAGGTAGGCATCCGAGCTGTTATTGAATACATCCCAGACTTTCAGGGAAAGGGTATGCAACCCCTCCTCAAGGTTATGGAAAGGGTAGCGTATAGTCCCGCTGGTATAACTGTTGATATCCGACTCATAAAAACTATTCAGGATGATGGGTTTATCAGTATTCCCATCCAAAATCATCACGATATCATGCCCGATGCCGATACCAACCGTATTGATCCCGCTTGCATCACTTACATAAGCCAGCATGTCAGGGTTTTCATCCGTTATTCCGCCAAAAATAAAATTCCTGTCGTTAATAAATAACTCCACTGCCGGGCCCGTAATATCCGCATCAACAGATTGATCGAGTCCGCCAACCAGGATATTGCGATAGAATCCATGAGCGTCCTCCTCCTCATTTGCTGCATAATAACTGATCTTGCCGAAGCCATACTGGTAAGCAATATCTTTTGGTACTATGAAAGTAAAGCTGAACTTTCCGTCAGTTACCTGGGCTTTTCCTTTATAAAGAATATTATTCTGTAAATTAAAAGACTTCTGGTAACTATTGGGGTCAGAGGCAAGGGTCGTAACAAGCGAAGGTTTGTCAAAAACAATCGGGTAAACAGTTCCGTTAAAGCCATTACCTTCTTTAACAGATGACAACACTTCTCCTTCAACAGTTATCTTTCTTAATGCCTGGAGAGTATCAGGTGCAGATGCTACATCTTCGTCATTAATACGGGTAGTTACCACTTCATGCATAGGATAAGCAAGTTGGAGCGCCGGATCCCCAAGCAGAATGAATTTCTTGTCATTATTGTCTACCCCGTCCTCATTTTTAGCCAGCCTTATCAGGTCGCCGAAGCAATAAAATTCCCCCTCGTTTTCCTCAAATATAAAATCAAACAGCGCCTGGTTCAGATTGAAATTGGATCCGCCGAAGGTTGCCCGCGCCGTGGTGAACATGGCAATGGCGCCCCCGTTGGGATTCAGGTACACATACTCCCCTGCGGATATCCTTTCAGGGTCATCGTACCTGCTGAACTCACAGGTGGCCGTAATAAAAATCGGCATCCTGTCGTAATTAGACCATGAATTAATGTCGGAATTTGCAAGAAAACGCTCGGTGCCCCAACCGACTTCACCGCCATGACCCGTGTAATTCATGATTAAACAGCCCTTATCAATCCGGTTATTGATCGCACTGTTAACTTCCGGTGATCGCTGCCCGCCCGGGGTCGAAATCTGGGGAGACGCATCCACATATATCTTATCAATATTATATACCCCGTATTTCGTGTCGATATAAGTTGCCATTTCTTCCGCCTGATCCAGGTGCTGATTGCCATCTTCATCATCTGCCACAAAACACAGGAAATTTCGCCAGTCTTTCATCACTACAGAAGCATGGGTAGCATAATGGATGATCTTATCCACGGCAATCGTAGCCTGTTCAGTTGTCTGAACCGGCAACCGCCCTATTCCGATATCCAGCAGGTTGTCACCGGGTCCGTCAAGAAAACCATAATAATCGTCCGATGCTATGGAATAAACAATTATCAGGGATTCATTATCTTCCCATGTAGGAACAAAATTGGAATTATTCTCAATCCTGTCTTTGTAATCAAATGATGCATCGCCGAAAAGTAACAGGTACCTGGGCTCTTCGCCGGAAGGAGCGCTGTCATATAAAAGCTTCATAAAGTTCCTTATGGCAGTGATGTCCTGCGCACCTGAAGAAAATTCATTATAAACCCGGTCAATTTCGGTGACCAGCACCGTCAGGCCATCCTTTTGGGTATGAAACGCGGCAAGCCGGTCAGCCTGTTCCCTGAACAATGGATGGGTGATGATGATCATGTCTTGTGGTCCTGCAGCGTGAAGGTTTTGATTCTCTGCTTTTTTCTCGAACTTTACCGGGAAGTAACTGCTCCCGTTAAAAGCAATAAATTCCGCAAGCGTATCATGATTCAACCGGAAAACCTGGTTGTTCCCCGATTGTACCGTTTCAACCTTCTGTGCATGAGTCGGATCAGTAACATTCCATATCTGAACATTCTGGCCTGCATTGCCCACAGTAAATTCTGCTATCGTCCCCGGGACGGCAGAGGCCGGGTCACGGAACGACATCTGTGCTCCTGAAAAAATCAGGTTCCTTACCACATTAAGTTCAATATAGTTCAACCATCCGGTCGCACTTGAACCGTTCTTCTGATAATTGATCCGGATCTTGATATCGGCGGATGCAGGTGTAAACCAATCGCTTCCTACGTACGACCTCGCTTCGGTATTAGAAGTGGACGGAATGCCGCTGATAACCGCAGACATGATCTCACTATTGCCGTTGAGAAACTTAAATGAAGTGGAATGCTGTGATTTTGCCGCGACATAGGCCCTGAAATAGGCAGGACTGCTTAGATCTATATCCGGGAAATTAAAACTAAAATCAAAAGAGGTCGAAACATCAAAAACTTCCCCATACCAATCTCTTCCAATATTGGCAAGGTTAAAGAGATCTCTGTCATGACAAGCAAAATCGGTAAACTTACTGACATAAACATTTGGTGATCCTGCCGCAGATGGTAAAACAGTTACCCTCTTACCGGCACCCAGGTCTGCTGTCAGAAAATAATAGGTAGAATCACTGTATAGATTTTGCTCATGATTAAATGCCTGGTTGAATGGTTGGTATTTCCACTTATGAGGCGATTCCCCGTAGAAAAGTATATAATCCTGCTGATCAAACTTGCCATCGTTTTCACCTGCAATAAAAATGTTGTTTTCAACCAGGTCATCATGCCTGAATTCCGTCAGTGATTCTGAAAGCATCCCTCCTCCGTTCCCATATAGCCGGATATTGCGCGGATCGACCAATGCAGGATTTATCCCCATACTCTGCAGATCGCTGTAAGTTATCTGATGAATACCCGTCTGCACAACGGATAACTTATACCAGTCGCCGGAAGATAATACCGAATTCGCAGCATAATTGCCGGTGACGGAACGCGAAGCTCCATTATCATCAGTAGTTTGTATGACGATATCGAAGGAAATGAGCACTTCGTACTGGCTGTTGTAAGGGTTTATCCTGACCGGAACAAAAGAACAGCTCGTATAGGGTATCTTCCGGTTGAAACTGATAAAAGCCGATATTTCGATTTCCTGTTTCACCTGGCTGATTCCGTCAATTTCCGGAAAACCGTCAGGTGCAACATCAAAAACGGCGTTTTCAATAGTGGCCGAAATCCCAGTAGTCGTTATAGGTACAGAAAAGGTCTCACTATATATCGGCAGGCCACCGGATTCCCTTTTGTACTGGGCACCATCAAAAATTCCTTTTACAAAGGTTTCTTCTTCATTGACGCGGATGGTTTGTAAAGCTTTCCAGGAAATGGTCCTGTGGTATCTAACCTCCCCGGCCATCAGCCAAAACGAAGCCAGGGTCAAAGTAACAGCCAATACTAATATTTTCATGCTCGCTGTTTTATATTGAAATTTCAGGGATGTCCGGCTACCCGGATAATATTGCAATATATACTGAAACTTTAAGAAAATGCTTCGCATTTTCCTTTTAGTTTCAGTTATGCCGAGAGGAACAGCGGCTATAAATTTGCAAACCTGTTCCGACTCGGTATAGAATAAAACGATCATTCAGTTCTGATATTGTAATGGTAATTATGTAAAAAAAATATTTTGAATGAAAAATTAATTGTATACTTGTACCCTCATTTTAAGGCTGGATTGATGTTGCATAGAATTCTAATTTTACTAACAGTTGTAACAATCATTTTGTTCAACCACCAGGGAAAAGCTCAGGATGCTGAATTTTCCCAGTTCTACGCTAATCCGTTATATTTGAATCCAGCCCTTGCGGGAGCTGAAATTTGCCCCCGGGCTGTGGTCAATTACCGGAACCAGTGGCCGGGCCTTGCCAATAGCTTCGTAACCTACAATGCTTCCTATGACCAGTATATTGATAAGATCCATGGTGGAATCGGCGTGCTGTTTAATGTGGATAATGCCGGCGAAGGCATGCTCAAAACCACACAGGCCGGCCTGATGTATGCTTTTAGCCTGAGAGCCGCCGAAAACCTCTTTATCAATATGGCAGTGCAGGGAACATTTTATCAGAAATCCCTGAACTGGGAAATGTTGAAGTTTGGCGACCAGATCGACCCGCAACAAGGTTTCATTTTACCCACCGGGGAAACTCCACCCGATAATACTTCGGTCATTTTCCCCGATTTTGCTGCCGGTGTCGCATTCGGCTGGAAAGGCATACTGCATGGCGGCGTTGCCGTGCATCATCTGACGGAACCAAATATGGCTTTTTATAGCCAGAATAAAAATGTATTGCCGATGAAGATTACAGGGCACCTGGGGGTAAATATTAACCTTGAAGGTGGTGGTATGGGTTTCGCGGAAGATAATGAACCAAAGTTTTATATCGCCCCGAATTTGCTTTATCAGCAGCAAGGCGGTTTCCACCAGCTTAACGCCGGGGTCTATGTCATTCGCCTTCCAATTATCATTGGAGCATGGTTCAGGCATAACTTCGAAAATGCTGATGCTGTCATTGCCCTGGTTGGAATTAACTACCAAAACTTAAAAATCGGATACAGTTACGATATTACCCTCTCCAAGCTAAAAAGCAATACTGGCGGGGCTCACGAAGTTTCCCTGGCTTGGCAGTTTATTTGTATAGAAAAAAGAAGAAAGCTTCATGCAATAAAAGCCCCTGGCTTTTAGTTATTATGTGTCGAAATTAATGTAAACCCCATATGATCAGATTCAGGATTTTGAGTGCAGTTATTTACGCGGGCGTCTTGCTTGCGATGATGGCCTCCTGTAAAAAGGATGCTTCCAGGACTACCGGTTGGGAGTATAATAACCCTGAAATGGGCGGCTTTGAAGTTGCCTCCGCCAGGGAACAAATTACCGGACCGGGATTGGTATTGATAGAAGGTGGGTCCTTCACCATGGGTGCCAATAATGAAAATCTTACCTATGAATGGGATAATATCCCCCGCCGTGTTACAGTACCATCGTTTTATATGGACCAGACCGAGGTCAGTAACCTGGCTTATCTGGAATATATCTATTGGCTTGACCGTGTATTCGGACAGGATTTTCCCGCGGTGGTGCGCAATGCCCGCCCCGATACCCTGGTGTGGCGTGAAAAACTTGCCTATAATGAACCCCTGGTGGAAAATTACCTCCGCCATCCCGCTTACCATGATTATCCCGTCGTCGGTGTTACCTGGATTCAGGCTAATGATTTCTGCATCTGGAGAACCGACCGGGTAAATGAAATGCTTCTTATTAAAGAAGGTATCCTGGATTTTGACCCGGATCAGAAAAACCGGGATAATTTTAATACGGATGCTTATCTGGCCGGCCAATATACGGGTCTGGTCAATAAACCTAAAGAAAATCTTGACCCCAGCAGTACCGGCGAACGCGGTATCAAGCTGCAGGATGGTATCCTCCTTCCCAAATACAGGCTCCCGACCGAAGCCGAGTGGGAATACGCAGCATTGGGCCTCATTGGTAATACCCTCTATGAAAGAGTGGTTGAAAGAAGAATTTACCCCTGGAACGGAAATATGCTCCGCACTGACCAGAAAAAATATTATGGCAGCTTCGTTGCAAACTTTAAAAGATCAAGCGGAGATTATATGGGTGTCTCCGGTAACCTGAACGACGGCGCCGATCTTCCTGCTCCGGTTGGGTCCTACTGGCCTAATGACTTCGGATTGTATAACATGGCCGGCAATGTCGCTGAATGGACACTCGACGTCTATCGTCCCCTGTCACCGGAAACAGTCGCCGATTACGCACCTTTCCGCGGTAATATCTTTACCAAACCGGCTACCGACGCCGATGGATTTCTGCTCGAAGCTGATAGCATCGGCCGTATGCCTCGTGTGGATGTAACCGTGGATGAAAGTTTGAACCGCAATAATTACCGGAAAGCCGATAATATTAATTACCAGGACGGTGATTTTCAAACAAATATTTCAAATGACTGGCTCACAGATCCGGGTAAAAATACCACTTCTGATATGTATGAGTACGGGGTGACCTCCCTGATTACCGATAAATCAAGAGTCGTAAAGGGTGGTTCCTGGAAAGATGGCCCCTATTTCCTTAGTCCGGGTACACGCCGTTACCTCGATGAAACTACTGCGACAAACTGGGTTGGATTCCGTTGTGCCATGATCCGCACCGGCGACCCAATGAGCGGTAAATAATAATTGTTGAGATTTATTAATGCCCCATGCTGAAATTACGGCATGGGGTTTTTTTATCTTTGTAAGTCTGTTTGAGTGATGATGACCCCGATCGAAGAAATCTACAGCCTGTACCTCAAATTTCCCCGGATTATAACCGATTCGAGAAAGGTGATCCCGGATTCCCTTTTCTTCGCGATCAAAGGAGATCATTTTGACGGAAACAAATTCGCGGCTGAAGCACTGGATAATGGCGCCGCATACGCCGTTGTAGATGATGCTTCCGTCATCACAGGCAAGCGGTTTATCCTCGTTCCTGATGCCCTGCCCGCGTTGCAACAACTCGCCGTCATACATCGCGGCCATGTCAATGCTGGAATTATTGGTATAACCGGATCTAACGGTAAAACCACTACAAAAGAAATGATCGGGAGAGTATTGGCTTCAACATTTAAGACTGTTATGACCCATGGAAACCTTAACAACCACATCGGAGTGCCCCTGTCAGTTCTCTCTGTTAAGGAAGATACATCTTTTGCCGTCATCGAAATGGGTGCCAACCATCCCGGAGAAATTGCCGGCCTCTGCCGGTTAGCTCAGCCGGATTTCGGTATTATTACCAATATCGGTAAAGCTCACCTCGAAGGATTCGGTAGTTTCGAAGGCGTCGCTAAAGCCAAATCTGAACTGTACGATTTCATCCGGCAACATGATGGCCTTGTCTTCATTAACCTCGATAACCAGCTCCTTTTGCAGCTTTCCGAAGGATTGAAATTATCCTCCTACGGATCAGGTGAAAATGCCGGGTGTAAAGGGGTAATAACCGAAAAACGCCCCTTCCTTGCTGTCGCCTGGTCTGCTGGTCAGCTAAATGGTTTTATCAGAACCAGGCTCTATGGCGACTATAACTTTGAGAATGTTATGGCTGCTGTCAGTGTAGGGCTATATTTCGGGGTTCCCCCGGAACAAATTGAAAAGGCCATCTGTTCTTATATTCCGGATAATAATCGCTCTCAATTGATACGGACTGACCGTAATGTCCTGGTCCTCGATGCCTACAATGCCAACCCCTCCAGTATGAAAGCCGCACTCAGCAGCTTTTATGAGATGGATGCCCCGGCAAAAATGATCATCCTCGGAGATATGATGGAACTTGGGGAAAATGGCATAGAGGAACACATCAACATCATTGCCTTAACCAGGAAATTATCCTTCGAAAATGTAATTGTTATTGGTGAATTATTCAGCCGGGCCGCAAAAGGTGGTGAGGAAATTTGTTTAACCGGCATCCGGGAAGCTCAAGAATGGTTTCGCGATCACCCTGTGCATGATATGACTATCCTGCTGAAAGGATCACGCATAATGCAGCTGGAAAAACTTAGTAATCTCCTCTAGATGAAAAAATACAAAGCCATCGGTTTGATGTCCGGTACTTCTCTCGATGGTCTGGATATTGCCGCCTGCGAATTTATTCTGAATAAAGGTAAATGGTCATTTAAAATTTTGTCCAGCCATACTTACCCTTATTCACCGGAATGGAAAGAAAAACTTACCGGTTTGCCTTTGGCTGATGCCCTTACCTTTTCTTATATTCATGTTGAATATGGCCACCTCCTTGGCAGATTGACCCATACTTTCCTTGAAAATAGCGGTTTTCAGCCGGATCTTATTGCCTCGCACGGCCATACGATTTTTCACCAGCCCGGCCATGGATTGACGGTTCAGATTGGTTCCGGCAGTGCCATCGCAGCAGAAACAGGTTTACCTGTCATTTGCGACTTTCGCTCTGCCGATGTGGCCCTCGGAGGACAGGGTGCTCCGCTTGTTCCAATCGGCGACCGCCTGCTTTTTTCGGAATTCGACGCCTGCCTCAACCTCGGAGGATTTGCAAACATTTCTATGGAACTTGATGGTGACCGGATTGCTTTTGATATTTGCCCCGTCAATATCGTCCTGAACAGGCTGGCATCCAGGCTCGGCCTGGACTTTGACAAAGACGGCGAATCGTCCCGTTCCGGAAAGGTTGACTTTGATCTCCTCGAAAAACTTAATGGGCTGGATTATTATGATCAAAAATGGCCAAAGTCTTTGGGACGTGAATGGTTGGAGCATGAATTCCTTCCTTTGACAGATAATTATGGTGGAGCTGTGAAAAACCTGATGCGGACGATTTGTGAGCATATAGCTTTGCAGGTCAACCATTCATTACCTGATAACTACAAATCAAAGGTGTTGGTTACCGGTGGCGGAGCTCATCATCAGTTCCTGATGGAAAGGATAAGACATTCCGGCAATCATAGCTGGATCATCCCGGTGAAAGAATGGACAGATTTTAAAGAGGCGCTCGTTTTTGCCTTCCTCGGTGTCCTGCGTTGGCGCGGAGAACCAAATGTACTGCATTCGGTTACCGGCAGCAGATTCGATCATGCCGGCGGTGCAATCTACCATCCTGTTTGATTAATCCGAAGTATACCTTATATATATAGCTTCCGAAATAACTTATCAGGATCAATTATATTGAGAGGAATAGCGGCTATAAATTCGCAAATACCGAAAAATCGGTACAGACTCTGTTCCGACTACCAATGACAAGTTACATAACTAACTGACTATCTAATAGCAACAACACTCCGAAGGAGTGCAATATGAATAGCTGACGTGAAATCATAATATATTTTTCCCCTCCCGCGAAAATCTATATTCTTCAGATGAAATTGGCATGGGAGGGGATTAAGGGGAGGGTCCGGATTAATGTTCCATTGTGCATTATGCATTTTTCTTTTTGCAATTATTTTTATTAGATTTCTTGTTATCTCACATGGTGGAGTTTGTATTAGTCTGAAAACTCGGTATAACAGGTTTCCTGATGAACTACCCCGCGGCAAGCAGCGGGGTATCTTTTTAACCGACGGGTTAACCCGTCGGTTATTATACTTTCGCCCCAAAGGGCGGGGAATTAACCCAACAAGATTAAAATCGCTCGTTTTCAGCTTATAAGCCCTTAAATCGTTGTGTTAACAAAGAATTAACAATTTTTTTTGCATTTTGTGAACATCAGTTTCTTAACTTTGCCATCTGCTTATAGTAATTACTTAGTATAAATTTGGCATGTTTTAATAAAATTATCTTTTTACCAATTTTTATTAGTTTTTTATTAAAAATATTTGCTTTTTGTTTTTATATGTTATAAGTTTGTGCTTGGATGTGAAAACATCTATTGTTTAATTCTTAAAAACAAGTAATTAAACCAGAATTGCCAGGCAAATTATTTTATTATCAGTAACTTACAAACAATTTTGATATTGAAACACTAATTATTAATTAAAATTCTATTATTATGGAAACAAACTACGAATTGAAACACAAATGCCTGCTGGTGCCTCTCAAGGCAGTACTGCTGGTTATAGCCATGGTCTTGGTCGGCTTTACGACCTACGCCCAACAGGGTAAGACCGTTAAAGTGGCTAATGACCAGCAACTGATCGAGGCTTTTGAAAACCACTCCATAGAAACTATCGAGCTTGCTCCTGGTTACTATGCATTCCTCAATATTGAAGCTACTTTTGGCACCAAAGTGGTTAAATATCAAAATGGGGATGGAAATCGCAGTTCATCTGGATGTACCTACACCATCAGAGGCGAAAATCATTGTTACAGGCCGACTGATATTAGTTATCCGGACAATTTTCCACCTCTGCCCGGATATAGTGAAGGTGCAGCCCAGGCAAATGTTATTAATACAACCTGTAACGATTTTCCTGTATTATGCTGCCCGGTTGATGGTAGTGGAGTTTGGTCATTTACTCTGAAACCTACGGGTGCCAGTGATCCATTATTTGATTATCCGAATAGCTATACTTCGGCATTTTTTGTCGATAAGCCAGGTAGATATAAACTCAAATATACATGGGATCCGCTTGTAAACCCTTTATTAACAGAGTTTGCAGAAGTTGAAACCGAATATAATTTCTATGGTCCTGAAGTCTTTGAATTTAGTGCTCCCGATGTTTGCGGATACACTACAACTCTTGATTTTACTTATGTAGAAGGTTATGATCCGCTGGCTACTCATACTATCGAGTGGTTTTTGGATTTCTTCCCTTATGGTGATCCAGTACCCATTACCGGCCCTACTGTAACCAATCATAATTATTCACTTACCGTAACGGAATGTGGAATAGCTGTCATTACGGCTAGATACAACGCTTTCCCCGAGTGCTTCACTGAAGTCACTGATACGGTCGATTTCTCCTGCGAACCAATAGCAGATGCCGGTCCGGATGTGAATGTGTGTGATGCGCTTTGCTATTATTCACTCGTAGGTTCAACCGGTTTGACATCGGTTCCTCCTCCTCCGCATGTTTATGCCTATTCATGGGTGCAGGTAAGTGCTCCTGTCCCAGGTTTGGATTTGACGTTCTCTCCTAATAATGGTGTTAATGAGTTAGAAGTCGGTGTCTGCCGCGAAGCTACCCCAGAATGCTCTTATGGCGAATATCAGGTTGAATTCCAGGTTCAGAACGGACTATGCGACGACGAAGATGATATGTTCCTGAGGTTCTACGAACAGCCTCTTGCAAATGCAGGACCTGACCGGTATATCTGTAATATCTTCAGCTTTAACCTCGCAGCCGATCCTTATGATTATTGCGGCACGGAAGGTGTTAATTTCTGGTCGGAAAATCATTGGGAATTGGTGACACCAGATCCTCTTGGTGCTATTACCATTGTTGACCCAACTTCTCCTACCTCTGAAGTAAATATCAATGCCGCCCTTCTTACACCTTGTGCTTTTGGCCCGTATGAATTTAAATGGGTTGAAAACAACTCAAAGGGATCAGGATTAGGTGGTTGTACTGACGATGATAATGTCATTGTAACTATCTACGAAGACCCGATACCGGATGCCGGTGATGATTTGGTACTCTGCGATACCTGGGCTTTCTCCTTGTGGGGAATTGGTGATGAACCTTGCTATGACAATACAGTGGTCGTATACTCCTGGGAAAAGAGTGACGAACCCGGTGATTGTGACATCCAGTTCAGTGATCTCAATGATCTCAATCCAGATATAACAATTTCTGGCTGCGATCCCGCTTTATGTCCTTATGGTGAATATATCTTCACCCTGACCCAATCAAATGGTTATCTGGACGTTAACGATGACTTTGTAACTGTTTGCTCCTCAACCGACGATGTTTCAGTATGGATCTTCGAACCGGTCGATGCTGATGCCGGAGTTGACCAGCATATCTGCAATAGCTTCGCTTTCACTATGACTGCTGTACCTACACCGTTCTGCGGTGATCCAGGTGTAAACTATTTCACATGGGGTGTTTGGTCACAGGTTAGCGGACCGACAATGAATGTCACTATTGATGATGTTAACGATCCTTTGACAGGAGTAACTATCAATGACATAACCGGTTGTCCTTATGGCATATATCAATTCATGTGGACCGAATACAATGGCTTCGGAACACCGTTTAAAGGATGCACGGGCTTTGACCTTGTTGATATTTATATCGACGAAACGCCTGAATCAATTGGTGCAGGTCCTGACCAGATATTATGCAACGACTTCGAGTTTGCTCTCGATGGAAGTATTGATATACCTTGCACACAGAATACTGCCTACTCTATTGTGTGGGAATTGGTTTCACAACCGGATGGATGTGTTGTTTCTATTACACCAGACGTCATCGATCCTTCTGTGAGCATTACCGGCTGTACATCTTGTGCTTTTGGAGAATATGTCTTCAAAGTTACCCAGATGAATGGCTACTACGACGGTCTTGGAGATTTTGTTATGGTTTGTGAAGATTCCGATGAAGTTTCCGTATGGATTTTCGAAGAAGTGGATGCTGATGCAGGTATTGACCAGCATCTCTGCACTGACTTCACTTTCGATCTGACTGCTGTTCCTACGCCCTTCTGCGGTGTAGCCGGCGTGAACTATATGAGCAATGGTTTGTGGGAACAGGTTTCAGGGCCGATTCTTGCATTAATCGACAACGCGAATAATCCTGTAACCAGCGTAACTATCATGCCGGGCTCCAATCCGTGTCCTTACGGTGAATATAAATTCAGATGGACTGAATTCAACGGATTCTACGGACCAGGACTTAGCCAGGAAGGATGCACTGGTTGGGACGAGGTTTCCATCTTCATTTATGAAACTCCTGTAGTTGATGCCGGAACAGACCAGGTTTACTGCAATGACTTCGATTTCCTACTCGATGGAACTGTTGATCCACTATGCACTGGCTTAGACTATCAGATCCTGTGGGAAGTGGTTGAACAACCCGGAACCTGTACTGTCGATTTCCAGTATTCAAATAGTATTGACCCGTTGGTCTCTATTACAAACTGCACTGCTTGCGAGTATGGTGTATATACCTTCAAAGTGACCCAAATGAATGGTTACTATATTGGGAGCACTTGGTATACGGTATGTCAAGATTCCGACGAAGTTTCTGTTTGGATTTACGAAGAACCTGTTGATGTTTCTGCAGGCCTTGATCAGGAGCTTTGCGCTGACTATACATTCGATCTGACCGGTGTTGGCGCCACTTATTGCGGCGACTATGATGTCAACTATCATAACTGGTATTCCTGGACGCTGGTTTCACAGCCTGCAGGTGCCGATTGTGGTGTTGCTATCGCCAATGGTACTGCACTCGTTGCTTCTGTAACTGTTGGACCATGCACAGGTGTTTGTCCTTACGGTGAATTTGTTTTCAGGTTCACTGAACGCAATGGAACCGACAATGTGTATTGCGAAGACTGGGACGAAGTGAGTGTGTTCATCTTCGAAGATCCTGATGCAGACGCAGGCGATGATGTCAATGCATGTGTTGACATAGCTCTTGCACCTTTCTGTTACGACATGACCGGTGAAATGGAATATTGCTACAGTATGTATGGCACATGGACCAAATCATGCGGCCCCGGCCTCGTTACGTTCACTGATGTCAATGATCCGGAAACTGAGGTTTGTTTCGACGAACCCGGTCGCTATAAATTTACATGGACTGTAATGAATGATGCCGAAGATTGTGAAGATGAAGATGAAGTCATTTTCGACTTACTCGAACAGCCGACTGCTGCCGCTGACGATTATGAACTCAGCGCTCCTTGCGACGAACTCTGTTATAGCCTTTATGATGCCGGTATTGTGAAATACGAATACTTTGGAGTTGAAACCGGCGACTGCCCGAACTTCCAGGATATGGCTCATTGGAGCTATGTTGACGGACCATGCAGCGACCCGAATTCCGTTACATTTGCTGACGATACGGATCCTGCAACCGAACTTTGTGTATCCTATTATGGTGCCTATACTGTAAGGTGGAACGAAGTGAACGTAGCAGTCGATGGAGATTCAGAATGCGAAGCCCACGTCGATGTATTTGTTGAATTCTATGAAACACCTACACCGAATGCCGGTCCGGACGATGAGATCTGCGGTAACTGCTATACCCTCATGGGTGAACTCTATGATTATGAAGGAGGCTGTAACCAGCACCTGAATGATAGTTTCTATTGGGAATTGCTTCCGGGCGGTCTTTGCCCTGTAGTCTTCGATCCGTTTGTGCTTCAGCCGCAGGTTTGCATATCTGATCAAACTGATTGTTATGGAACCTATGGATTTGTTCTGCATGAAATCAATGGTGACTGCTATGGAACCGATACGGTTTACATTTGCTTTAGTGAAGAACCGGATGATGTGGCGGTATGCTTCTGGAATGAACCTAATGAATGCGGACCATGGGACAATGGAG
>Ga0247841_10005981_pt1 | contig 19225 bp, 2 predicted proteins | sample LaCruzMarch2015__2_FD_192410 | JGI IMG/M metagenome (GOLD analysis project Ga0247841, IMG submission 192410) | Freshwater microbial communities from meromictic Lake La Cruz, Castile-La Mancha, Spain - LaCruzMarch2015_18m | ecosystem: Environmental > Aquatic > Freshwater > Lake | place: Spain... | reverse complement strand
CCAGAGAGGATGCTTAAGACAAGAAGAACAAGGCCGGAAAGAACTAAAATAATTTTTGGATCTTTGCTTAGTCTTAATAAATCCTTAAATTTAAAATGATTGATTTTTAAAAGAGACTGCAAAGATATAAAAATTATTTTCCCGATTCTTTTTATCTTTTTATAATAATTAGTAAAGTTTATGGGCAGTTTCATATTTACCAATTAGGATCGATAATCATTCCATCTAATTGCAAATCATCGACCATGATATTATTAACAATTAATATGCTGAAATAAGCGGATTCGGTACTCCAGGAGCCTTCTTTTCCACTGTCGTCCCAATACTTAATCCTCCAATAATAGGTTGTTTCTTGACTTAAAGTTGAACCGCTATAAGTAATTTTCTCACAACGATTGCCTTGGGTACAAGAAGAAATTGGCTTTTGTCCAGAATCCCAGATAGGGGAACTGAAAGCTGGATCAACGTCAACCTGGATTTGATATTTATTGGCAATATCCCCAATATCAGGATCATTGTAAATTGCTGAAAATCCTGGAGTTAAGGTTGATGGAATATTTAAGGGATTAGTTTGATCTTCAGTTAATAATGACGTTGGCTCTGTTGGCGCAATATCAATCATAAAATAGGCACTTTCTATACTCCAAGCTCCTTCCAAGCCGCCATCATCCCAATATTTAATTCGCCAATAATATTGAGTACCTTCAGCTAAAGCTGAACCAGCGTAGGAAATATCAGCACAACGAGCTCCTTGGCTACAATTAACCATTGATGTTCCGGATGCTCCACTATCCCAAAGCGGTGAACCAAAACCCGAATCATCATCAACCTGGATTTGATATTTATTGGCGATATCACTGGCATTACTGTCATTATAAAGAGCGGAGAATTCCGGAGTGGCATCAATAATATCATTAGGATTAGTTCGTCCTTCAGTTAGCAAGGAGCTAGGAGCTAGGGGATTATTATTGATAATAAAATAATTACTACCAGTACTCCAAGCTCCTTCCAAACCACCATCATCCCAATATTTAATCTGCCAATAATATTGAGTGCCTTCATTTAAGGTTGAACCTGAGTAGGAAATGTCAGCACAACGAGCTCCTTGGCTACAATTAACCATAACTTGTTGCCCTGAATCCCAAATCGGTGAACCAAAGCCAGAATCATCATCAACCTGGATTTGATAACCATTGGCAATATCGCTAGTGTTAGTGTCATTGTAAATAGCTGAGAATTCCGGAGTGGCGTCAACCACATTTATTGGGTTGGTGGCTCCTTCAGTCAAAAGACTAGTTGGGGATAATGGACCACTATTAATAATAAAATAGGCACTTTCTATACTCCAGACACCTTCAAAATTACCATCATCCCAATACTTAATTCGCCAATAATATTGAATACCTTCAGTTAAAGCTGAACCAGCGTAGGAAATATCAGTACAGCGGTTACCTTGAAGGCAATTTGGGACTAAACTAGTTTTAGCTGAATCCCAAATCGGTGAGCTAAAACCAGAATCATCATCAACCTGGATTTGATAAGCATTGGTGGTATCGCCAATATCTAAGTCATTATATATAGCGGAGAATTCTGGAGTAGCGTCAACCACATTTACTGGATTTATGGTCCCTTCAGTTAAAAGACTGGTTGGGGCGGTTGGTGTTTGGCTTAAGGAAAAGTAATTGCTGCCAGTACTCCAAGGTCCTTCCAATCCACCATCATCCCAATACTTAATTTGCCAATAATAAGTTATACCTTCAGTTAGAGCTGAACCAGCATAAGAAATATCAGTACAGCGATTACCTCGATTGCAGGTTGGTGATAAGGCGGTTTGAGTTGAATCCCACAGGATTGATCCAAAAGCTGGGTCATCATCAACTTGTATCCGGTAAAAGTTGGAAATATCATTGGTATCCGTGTCATTAAAAATAGCGGAAAATTCTGGAGTGGTATCGTGAATAGCACTAGGATTAGTTTGGTTTTCAACCCAAAGGTTGGTTGGTACTAAAGGAACATTATTAATAATAAAATAATTACTGCCAGTACTCCAAGCACCGCCAAAACCACCATCATCCCAATATTTAATTCGCCAATAATATTGAGTTCCATGAACTAAAGCAGAACCTGCATAAGAAATATCCTGACAGCGGTTGCCCTGGAGACAATTAATCATTGATTGTTGTGCTGAATCCCAAATTGGTGAACCAAATCCAGAGTTATCATCAACTTGGATTTGATAACCATTAGCGGTGTCACCAACATCTAAATCATTATAAATAGCTGAGAATTCTGGAGTTTCATCAGTAATATTAGCTGGATTAGTTAAGCCTTCAGTTAAAAGACTGGTTGGGGCAGTTGGTGTTTGGTTAATAATAAAGTAATTACTACCAGTGTTCCAAGTTCCTCCTAAGTTACCATCATCCCAATACTTAATCCGCCAATAATATTGTGTACCTTCAGCTAAAGCTGAACCAGCGTAGGAAATATCAGTACAGCGATTACTTTGAAGACAATTTGGAACTAAACTAGTTTTAGCTGAATCCCAAATCGGTGAACCGAAACCAGAATCATCATCAACCTGGATTTGATAAGCATTAGCCGTATCACCAACATCCAGATCATTATAGATAGCTGAGAATTCTGGAGTAGTATCACTGATATGGGTTGGATTAGTTAAGCCTTCAGTTAAAAGAGCAGTTGGGGCGGTTGGTGTTTGGCTTAAAGAAAAATAATTACTACCAGTGCTCCAGGCACCTTCCGAATCACCATCATCCCAATATTTAATCTGCCAGTAATAAGTTACACCTTCAGTTAAAGCTGAACCAGCATAACTAATATCAGTACAGCGATTACCTTGAACACAATTTGGCGATAAACTCGTTTTAGTTGAATCCCAAATCGGTGAACCAAAGCCAGAATCATCATCAACCTGGATTTGATAAGCATTGGCGGTATCACCAACATCCAAAGCATCATTATAAATAGCGGAAAACTCTGGCGTGGTGTCATGAATGGCGCTAGGATTGGTTAAACCTTCAGTTAAAAGACTGGTTGGTGACGAAGGAGCATTATTGATAATAAAATAATTACTGCCAGTACTCCAAGGGCTTTCCAAATCACCATCATCCCAATATCTAATTTGCCAATAATATTGAGTCCCATGTGTTAAAGCTGAACCAGCATAAGAGATATCAGCACAACGACTACCTTGGACACAATTTGGCGATAAACTCGTTTTAGTTGAATCCCATAAAATTGAACCAAAAGCTGGGTCATCATCAACTTGGATTTGATAAGCATTGGCTGTATCACCAATATCTAAATCATTATAAATAGCGGAAAATTCTGGAGTTTCATCAGTGACATTAGTAGGGTTAGTACTTCCTTCAGTTAACAAAGCTGTTGGAGCTGTTGGATATTTATTAGAATCATCCCATCGTAACATACCTGGGTCAGCTTCATTAACTCCAGCAGCTCCGTCATAAGCCTCACCGTCAAAAGTACCAGTTGAAGTACTAAAATTCCAATAACCAGTATCACTTGCACCAGTGCGGTTAACATTAAAATCTGCTCCAGATCCAGTATTATCAAATTGAACACCGGTAATAGTTTTTGTTCCTGAGCCGATTACCGAAGAGGCAACAGTAACAAATGCATCATCGGTACCAGCCGTACCAACTAAATTATCGAATTTAGTATAGTCTAGGCTGGTAACGGTTGAAGAAGCTTGGATATCTAAGCCTTTATTGCCATCAAGATAATCAAAATTAACATATTGGAGATTAATGGTTCCGCCAGCTGCAGAAATTAAATTGTAACCATTGCTAGCGCCTTGGCGAGAAACAGTTGTTCGGTTGGCTCCGGTAAGACCAATAGCTGCTAGAGTATCACCAGAATCAACAGTTACACTAGCTGAAGGATCAATACGGACATCAACTTGTCGGGGAGTGCCAGAAATATCCGCACCATCAAAATCAGTGTTATAACTCCAATAATCATTATTAGCGCTTTCAGCATTTAGGGTATGATAATCGCCCCAGATATAAAGATCACCATTAACATTAGCGTGATCTTGAGAATATAAAGAGCCAGTTGCATTAACAGTAAAGGTGGTAGCGGTGGAGTTCCAGGTCCGAATATTAGTGCTAGCCCCAATTTGCAAAGTGGCATAACTTTCTGCAGATTGGGTTTTTGAACCAACAGTATAGGCACTAGCAGAATTAAGATATAAAACTGAACCAGCATTCCAAGTGGTGGCGGCTGTTTCCGCATCCGCAATCGAATAAGTTCCTTTAACTTCAACCGTTCGGCCAGCTTCAACGGCTAACGAGGAAACATCAGTAATGGTTAAATTACGATTAGTCGTTAAATTATCAGTTTGGATAGTCCAGCCTCCGCTTGAAGAGTTAAAAATAAGATCATAAAAAGCTGAGCTACCAGCTTCAATAGTTTTACCAGTGGCACTGGCATTAAAAGTTACGATACCGCTTCTGGCAGTAAAAGTGCCGTTGTTATCCCAATTGCCAGCCAAAGTAAGACCATAATTACTGCCTAAAACTGTGTCTAAAGTCGCTCCAGTATTAATGGTTAAATTTCCAGACATAGCTGAGCTGCCAGTTAAATTACCAGCTAAAGAAAAAGTTGGAGTACCAGAGGCTGGAGTAAAAGTTAAATTATTATAAACCGCGTTAGTAACATTAGTGGCTGAAGTTCCAGCGTAAATAACGGTTGAGCCGGTGGTAGTAAAAGTCCCACCAGCGGTGATGACAAAAGGCGTTCCACTACCTAAAATCGTTAAAGTATCACTGTCGATATTTAAAGTATCATCAGCTCCAATATTTAAAGTGGTTAATTTTAGGTTGGTAGAAGTAGTGATTGTTTTGGTTGTTCCATTAACAACTACAGCTCCTAAGTCCTGAAGACCGGCAGTCGCATCAGAAATAGCTGATGATCCAGAACCATCAAAAGTTAAAGTTCCACCTTTAGCATAAGTTGTGCCATTAGATAGGGAAAAAGTGCCGGCGTAATTTTGATTCAAGCTATTAGCTTGAAAAGCTCCAGCTGTTTGGGAAAAATTACCATCAATATTAATGCCGTTGGTGAGTAGTTGCATGGTTCCAGCTCCGGAATGAGTGACATGCCAAAAAGTACTGGAGTTATTGTTAACAGTTTGTGTTGTTGAACTTTGGCTAAAAGTCACGGTTGATGCCTGAGGAGTAAAAGTTCCAGAGTTACTCCAGTTACCAGCTAGGGTAATGCCATAGTTAGAAGCAGTTGTATCTAGTGAGCCATCGCTACTAATGGTTAAATTCCCAGTTAAAGCGTTGGTAGTTGTTAAATGACCGGTTAATGAGTAAACCGGAGTACCAGAAGCAGGGTCAACAGTTAAATTATTATAAGGAGTGGTGGTAATATTAGTGGCGGTTGTTCCAGCATAAATTACCGTTGAGCCAGTGGTTGTAAAAATACCACCAGCGGTAATCACAAAAGGAGTGCCACTGCCTAAAATAGTTAAGGTATCACTATCAATATTTAAAGTATCATCAGCTCCAATATTCAAAGTGGTTAATTTTAAATTAGTATCAGAATAGAGGCCTCTCGGGTTTCCATTAATGATAACTGCTCCTAAATCTTGCTGTCCGACAGTATTATCAACAATACTTGCATCTACAGAACCATCAAAAGTTAAAGTGCCGCCTTTGATATAAGTTGTTCCTGATGCTAAGTAGAAACTGCCAGCAAAATTTTGGTTTAAACCATTGGCATTAAAGATTCCGGCATCTAGGTTGAAGCTACCATTGATATCAATACTATTGGTGTCCAATTGTATGGTGCTAGCGCCGGAATTAAACACATCAAAAAAAGAGCTGGAGTTATTATTAATAGTTTGCGTTCCTGAATTTTTACCAAATCTGACTGCACCAACTTGAGGAATAAAGGTACCAGTGTTACTCCAGTTTCCACTTAAACCGATACCATAATTAGAAGCCGTAACATCTAAAGTAGCTCCAGTACTAATAGTTAAATTACCTGACATAGCTGTCCCACCAGTTAAATTACCAGTTAAAGAGAAGGTTGGAGTACCGGAAACTGGAGTTAAAGATAAATTATTGTAAGAAACAGTATTAACATTAGTGGCGGTTGTTCCGGCAAAAATAACAGTGGAATTAGTAGTATTAAATATCCCACCAGCAGTTATAACTAGGGGATCACCACTGCCAAGAATTGTTAGAGTATCATTGGCAATGCCCAATGTATCATTGGCACCAATTGTGATAGTAGTGGCAGAAGCATTATTAGAATTTAAATTAATAATCTTGGATGTACCGTCAACAACCACGGTTCCTAAATCAGAAATAACGCTGTTAACATTAGCCCAAGTGCTGGTACCAGTTCCGTCAAAAGTAAAAGTGCCAGTGCTTTTAGTATAATTGCCTCGATTAAAGCTGTAACTATTGCCAATTGTTAGATTACCAGCTAGATTGATATTATTTGATCCATTCATCGCTAAAGTACCATAATCAATAGTTAAATTACCGTTAACATCTAAAGCCGAGCTCAAGTTCCAAGTGGCGGTACCTGATGTTTGACCTAAAGTTAGATTATTAAAAGTTGCAGTTGAGGCTCCGGTGGAGTCAATGATTTCTGTGCCGGTTGATGCGGTAAAAGTGACGATTGAACTTGAACAGGTGCTTGTACAAGTGAAAGCGGCATTGTTATCCCAAGAACCAGAAACATTGTAAGTAGAATTGCCATCTGAGGCTAAGGTGCCGTTAATTACTACATCATGAGTGGTTAAAGTTTCTGAACCACTAATAGTTAAAGTTGCTCCTGACAAAATATCAATTTTTTCATCACTATAAGCATTATCATCATCAACATTTAAAATACTGGTATTAGCGGAATGCATAATACTGGCATTGGAGTCATTATCATAGAGTCCTAAATTAGTAACGGTTAAACTTGGGCTGGTATCGCTTGAGCCAATAGAAAGAACATGATTGTTTAAAATTAAGCCAGTAGAATCACCGGTACCGTCATATTTAGTGATAGCGGTTGATTCATCAGCAGTTAAAGCACCATCAATCCAAACAGTGATAACATCATTAGCACTAGGTTCAACGACATTGCTGATTGACCAAGCTCCACCAGAAATAGCTGCAGTATTACCAATTTGGAGATTACCATTAATAGCTAGTGCTACAGTTCCACTAGTAACATCAGTTATTCCGGAAACATTAATTTTTGGGGTATGATATTGAATAAGATAAACGTTTTTATATAAAGGTCGGTTATCAGCATTGGCATCAGCGGTTACCGCTGCATTTCCGGTATTACCTCCAGAAGTAGCACTATTAGCAACAGTATGAGTATGGCCTTGGACATTAGTATTACGAGTGCTAGTAGCGGCCCCAACTCCGGTTCCAGTATTACCACCGGCTGTCCAAGAGTGAGTGTGATTATTAATGGTATGAGTATGACTGGCACCAGCAATGTGAGTGTGGGTTGAGTTTCCTCCAGTTGTACCGATATTAATATCAGCATCAGCGCTTTTAATAAAACGGCCAGTATTTAAATTAGGAGTACTATTAGTGCCGTCACAAAGATACCAGTTAGTGGGAATACTGCCAGTTGTTCCGGTCCAAATAGCGATAGTGTTATCCGGCAAATCTTCACCACCGGTATTATTTTGAACAGTGTTAACTTTAATAAAAAGCGGTTCACCATTGTTAGTGGCGCCGATGGCAACTCCTGAAACTTCAGTAGCAACAACTGAGCTTGAAGTGACTAAGTGAGAGTGAGCATATGGAGCATAAGTGGTACCAGCACCACCAGTGGATTGAACGTTTGAAGCAGCCGGTGAATAGCCACTGTGAGTGTGAGCGGCTTCTGTATGGGTATGACCGGAATCAGTGTGGGAATGAGAAACTGTTCCACTAGTACTACCACCATCGCCCCCAGTATCTGCTCCTTTAATATATCTATCATCGTTAGCCCTAGCCCATCCACTTGGAGCAGTATTGTTAAAAAAAGCCCAAGCGCCGCTAGCAATTTTATTTGTACCGTTAGATTTAATAAAGATAACACTGGTGGCAGGCGGATTATTAGGAGCAGTATTCCAAACACCAGTATTGTTAACGCCGGCTGTATTTCCGACACTGATACTACTGGTGGCGCTAGCTCCAGAGGCATGGGTGTGAGTGTCTCGGGCTGCTCCGGTAGAAGTTCCCGAATTGGTGCTGACATTTAAAAGAGCTAAAGAGGGAACGGTATGGGTATGACCAATAGTATGAGAATGAGCAGGGGAAGTATGGGAATGGTTGGCATTTCCTAAGGCAACGTTTGATTCCGGATTAGTACTGCCAGAACCGATACCGCTTTCGATAAAATAGCCATCCAGTTCGGTTTTTCTGGTCCAGCCAGTTGGAATACTAGCGTTAGTTGAAGGCCACATGGTAATAATATCTGAGGCTACTATCGCGTCAGCCGCTAATTGCCAGCTTCTTGGCTCAGTAAAATTACCGATTTGTAAAGGGCCAAGAGTATAAAATTCAGGTACTTTTTGAGGAGCAGTAAAACGATAGCCTAAAGTAGTTTCTTCACCTTTTTTAAGATTAACTTGCCAATTAATTGATTTAACATTGGCTGAATCATAGTTAATTCGGTTATATGAAGGATAGTCTAAAGAAGGGGATATTTTAAAATTTTCTGGTATTTTTTCGCTGATGGTTCCTTGCCAATCTTCGCTAGCTGTTATTTTAATAGCAGCCGAATAATCTTTAGGTGGATAAATACGGGTAGAGATTTTTCTTTGGATATTAAATGGATTTGATTTTTTAACTTCAAAAGAAGTTTTGATAAAATGTAGTCCAAGTTTGGTTTGAGCGCCAAGCTCAATTTGATAAATTCCTGGTTCTTCAGTTTGGTAATAAGCTTCATAGTCAGGTCTATTGGTTTGATCATGAACATAACATTCAGGATTAACTTTAATTTCTCTTTTTTCGGTGGAAATTTTAGTTTCTTTAATTTTTCCTAAAGAAGTTCGATGAGTAATTTTTAATTTTAAATCAGCATCACAGATAATTTCTGAATTTGGTCCTAAAACCGCGATATCTAAAAGTGCTTTTTCTCCAGGATTATAAATTGGTTTATCAGTATTAATAGCTAAAACACCCCAAGTAAGATCTTGAGGAGTGGCTTTGGTTTGGGTTGTTTTAATTCTCCAAAAAGTAAAAGAAAGACCAGCTAAAATAAAGAAAGCAATTAAGGTAAAGCCAATTTTTTTAAAGTTTTTTATTTTTTTATTTTTATTAGGCATTTTTTTCATTTAAAATTTCTCCCACAAAAGGTTTTCTTCGATTTCTTGTTTCATTGCAGTATCTGCACGGCCAGTTTCTAAGGCTTTTTGCCAAAATTCTCTGGCTTTGGCAATATCGCCTTTGTTCTGATAAATGTCACCTAGTCTAAGCATGGCATAGGCATAATTAGGATTAATCTCTAAAGCTTTTTGATAATATTCCTGGGATTTTTCTTCATTTTTTTCTGCCATACTGATATATGGGAGAGTATAAATATCAATTAAGCCTGATTCTGCCCAATCATCAGGATAATCTCTTTGATTTTTTAAATTCTTGTAATTGTCATAAGAACTGATAATTTGAGCTTCTTGTTTTTCAATTGGATCTGGGTTGGCTTCTGGTAAATAGATTTTATTTAAACCAATAAAAGGGAAGTGGTTTGGATCCTCAACGTCAACACCGAATCTAGGCAAAGAATCATTTTCTACAAAAATGATTTTTCTTTTAAGGGAATTAATGTCCAGGAAATCAACAAGATATTGAAAGGGATTTTCTGGTGTTTCTTTAGGAAAGATAATATCCGGATAATGAGTCTCAATTTCCTGATGCCACCAGTCAGGATTAGCCATTAAAAAGCCATCAATTAAGAAAGCCACATCTTGTCTTTGGCCAAGAACATGTCTTGTATAAAAAATAACATTGATAGTTGCGTCATTGCCAAAAATTAAAATACTATCTTGGGGAACATTTGACAAAATATCTTCGGCTAAATATTGGCCGAAATAATTATTTCTTTGATTCACTTTTTTATAGTTTGAGATAAAAAGAGATAAGGGAATGATTAAGAAAAGAAGGTAAATAGATTTTTTAATAACCTTTTTCTTAAGTTTATCTATTAAGTCTTTGATCATTAATAAGCCAAAAGCCATTAAAGCTGTTAGGAAAATACTGGTGATAATCTGAAAGCGTTCTAGGTATTGAATCTGATAAAACTCATCAAAGGGCATTGCAGAATAATAGCTAAGAAAGAAACCAACAATTAAAATAAGAAAAAGGGAATGACAGAAAAGCAGCTTGGAATTTTTAAAGGCCTTAATAAGACCTAAGACAGCTAATGTAAGACCGATTATAGAAAGACTTGTGCTCCAGAGTTTGATCAAGCCTAAAGATTGTGAACTAAAAGAGACTTTTTCTGGTAGACTAGTTAAAACAAAAGTACCATAAGAAGCTCTAGTAACTAGTCTGAAAAGTCCATAAAGGGTTTGGGGGTTATCCCAATTCATTAAAGGAATTCTATGAGCCACAATAAAAATATAGATATAAGGTAGATAACCAATGAGCAACAATGGTAAAGCTAGTAAATAATCTTTAATTCTTAAACCTCGCCACATTTTAGCAATAAAAAACCAAACAAAAAGAGGCACTAGGCCAATTAAAATTACCGCTTGATGGTGGGCTAGACCAAAACCAGCAGCAATTAAAAACCAATAGAAGAATTTTTTCTTTTTGGTTTGTAACCAAAGAGTAAAAATAAAGAAAATGCTAATGGTAAATAAAGAAGTTAAGCTGAAAACTTCAGAAACAATGGCGTTTTTCCAGAAGATCTTGGAAAAAGCTAAGATCATACTTGAAATAAAGGCGATCCAACTGTTTTTAGTGAGATTTTTAAGCAAAAGAAAGAAAATTAAAACAGCACTTGAGGCTAAAAAAGCATTTGCCAGATTAGCTTGATAAGCTGGATTACCAAAAGGTAAAAGTTGGAAGAGCTTAAGGATTAAAATAAAAAGGGGATAGCCTGGTGGATGACCAAAGCCAGAGATAAAAGCCATGGTTGGATATTCACCAGCATCAGCATAAGTAGAAATCGTAGGGCAAAGAGTGTAAAGATAAACTCCAAAAGGAATTAAAAAAACTGCTAGTAAGCTGGCAAGATTTAACTTATTAAAAATAAGTTTATTATTTTTTAATTCCTTTTTTACTTTATAGTTTCTTTTTTTAGTTTTTGGCATTGTTTTTATTCTTAGTTAACAATCCACCAGTTGAAACTGATTTCTTTATCAATCGGCATATCAATACTGACTTTAAACCAGCCTTTTTCTTCAGGTAGATATTCACCATTCTCATCAATCATAGCGGCTTTTTGAGCTTTTTTAGCTTTAACAAAGATGACTTTATTGTTGGTATCAGTAATTGGGGTGATGTAAATCAAGCTCTTATCAGTGATCTTACTGTTATAGATAATAATTTCTTTTTCGTAAGTTGGTAAAACACCAACACCAGCCGCCGCATTAGTTTTTATGGCTGGGGAGTATTCACCATTTTCCTGCCAGTTGTCAAAAGCCGCAATAATCATTCCAGATTGAGTGGCTGAATAATCAGCTTCAATCCCTAAGCTGGTGAATTGAGCTGAACCAGAAGCATCAATACTGGCCACCACTTCATTGTTGATACCTTTAACTAAGATATTGCCAAAATCACTTGGGTTAGTGGAACCAATGCTGGTTTCTGTTTTGCCTAAATCAAAGGTTAAGTCATTTTCAACCGGAGTAATGTTATTTACTGCCAGTTTGCCTTTGATAGTGACATTTTCTTCAAAAATTGCATTGCCTTGTTGATCAATAACAATCTTACCAGCTAAAATATCAACTCCGCCTAAACCGAGATTCTGTAGATAAAGAGGTCCATCAATGGAATTTAAGGAATCATTAGTAATGGTTAGAGTATTGCCAATGTTCAAAGAATCAACATTTAAGGTTTGATAATCCATGGCTAATAAATCACCAGTGGGGGAAATTTCAATATTTTCAGCTAAAGCAGCTTGGCTAGCGATTTCTGGGCTAGAAGCTAAGATCTCATTAATAAGATTATTAATTTCTTCTTCAGACATTGTGGCTGATGGAGAAGATTCAGAACTGGCTATTATAGATTCATCAGCTAAGAGGCCAGAGTTACTAGCGCTTGCACTAGGAGTTGCCATCTGATAAATATTAGTAATATTCTGAGTAATGTAGGTAGCAGATGGGCTGGCGCTTAACAAATCACTGAAACGGCCATCTTTAGTAATAATATCTTCGGCATATAATATTCCAGAAATAGTGGCATCCTTTTCAACCTGAAGACCAGCTGATTCAAGAATACCAGCAAAACTAGCATTGCCTTGAGAATCAATGGAAGCGACTTCTTGGCCTTCTTCACCTTTAATAATTAATTTACCAAAAGCACTTTCTGAAGATTCAGTTGGTGATTGAAGATTAATAATAATATTTCCACTTTCAGTAGAAGAGCTAATTTCAGCTAAACTAATTCTCTGCGTTTTAATTTCTTCAATGTTAGCTAATGGTGAGATCAGCTCTTGAGTTTCAATTCTACCAGCTTGAATGTTGGCAGCAATTAAGCTAGCAAAAGCGCCGACTCTTTGAACGACGTCTCCTGCCAAGGTTTGAACATTATATTTTATAGCATCAGTTTGAGAAGCAATAATTTTAAAGATACCCAAATCAGTAAGAGAAAGATCAGGATCATAAGAGCCAAGGTGAATAAAAACGGTAATAGTTCCACAAGTAGGTGTATTTTCAAGGCCAATATTAATCTCGGTTTCTGGACAAGCTTTACCGATTGTACCATCGAAATTATCCATGGCCTGGCCGATAGTTTGTCCAGCTTGATTGGCTTTCATCCCTATTCCAGGGATAACCGAAGAGGTGATTGGATCACCAATTTTAATTGGTCCATTAATATTGGAAACTAAAACTGGAACACGACCAACCAAAGCAATCGGATAACCATCTTTAGTATAAGCGCCAGCAACAAAACCAGGATTGGTAGAAACAACACCAGCTAAGGTTGGTTGATAAGGACTTATTGAACGAATTACTGATTGGCTTTGATTTTCGTCAAAAGAGACAATTTCTCCGACTTCTAGAGTTTGAGAAGAAGGATAATATTCAGCTACGTCAGCACCTCCTGAATACCATGCACCATTTTCAGCAGTATAAGCAGATCCTTCAGAAGTGAATCTAAAGATATTGGAATTGTTAGAATTGATTTCTAAAACATTACCTGCTGAACGATTATTTAAGGCATAAGAAACTAAAGTAGGTGAGGAAGGAGTACGATAATAAGCAACTAATCCACCTGCATCTGAACTAGCCCAAATATTTTTTTGAGCTCCTGGATAGCCGGACAATTTTCCTTCCAAATCAAATCTAACCTGAATCCAAGCATTCCCTGAAGAATTAACAGGAGCGCCATTATAAGGAACATCTGTCCAGGAAGCCATTCCTAAATTAATAGTGTTACTAGCACTTCTTATTTTGGCATAAATTTTGCCATTATTGTCAGCTGTTCTCCAAGAAAGCACAGTACTAGTTGATAAAGAAGTAGAATTGATGGGCTCGGAAATATAAGTACCAGTTAAAGCCCAACCAACATAAATTGGTATAACAACAGGCGTAGTATTACCGGCAATAAGTATATAATTACCGTCTGATCTTTGGAAGGAGCTAGACCCATAGGAAACAGCAGCTGGTAGAGCTGGTCCAGCGGTGAAAGCATTAGTTGATGGATTGTATATATTAGTTGTTGTTGTTGCATTACCTATAATGGTTACAAACTTTCCATCCGCTCTTTGGAAAGAATGAGAGCCATAATAAGCATTAGCCGTTAAAGCTGGTCCAGCAGTGAAAGTATTAGTTGACGAATCATAAATATTAGTAGTGGTAACACCACCACCTACAATAGTTATAAACTTTCCATCCGGTCTTTGGAAAGAATGAGCTCCCCAAGTAGCAGTAGCAGTTAAAGCTGGTCCAGTTGTAAAAGAATTGGTAGTTGGATCATAGATATTAGTAGTTGTAGCAACACCACCTAAAATTGTCACAAACTTTCCATCCGGTCTTTGGAAAGAATGAGCACCAGTACTTGCAGCAGCCGTTATTAAAGCTGGTCCAGCAGTGAAAGAATTGGTAGCTGGATCATAAATGTTGGTGGTGAATGTGTTTGCACCTATAATGGTTACAAATTTTCCATCCGGTCTTTGGAAAGAATGAGCTCCATTGGAGGAAGCAGCAGTTAAAGCTGGTCCAGTTGTAAAAGAGTTGGTAGTTGGATCATAGATATTAGTAGTTGTAGTAGCACCACCTAAAATTGTCACAAATTTTCCATCCGGTCTTTGGAAAGAATGAGCTCCATTGTAGGCATTAGTTGTTAAAGCTGGTCCCGAAGAAAAATTATCATTATAAGGATCGTAAATATTAGTGGTGGTAGTATTATTCCCTATAATAGTTATAAACTTTCCATCCGGTCTTTGGAAAGAATGAGAGCCAATCTGAGCATTAGTGGTCATTATTTTTGTACTCCCAATACCAATACCATTACTATTAGGACTAGTTGTTCCAATATTCAGATCAAAAGTTAATCTAAGAGCATTATTATTATCAGTATTTAAATTTTCTAAGGTTGGTTGGTAGCTAGGAGAAGTACCGCCAATTCCGGAAGAATTATAAAACCAAGATTGGGATAAAGCTCCTGTACCACCCTTACCAATAATGGGGTTTTTAATAGTGAATTCAAAAACTGTGGGAGCTGGGAAATTACGTTGATAGAAAACGCTGGATTCACCCAACCAGACATTAGTTTGTCGAACACTATAATTAGCTCCCGAAGGGTTAGAAGGAATAGGTACATTGAAAAGAATATTAACTTTAGCCCAAGTATCACCTTGAGTTATCGGAATATTATCGCCGGAATTATTAATGGTTTGATAAGTGGCTGAAGTCAAGCCTATTTGAGTAGATGCCGTTTTTACCTGAAAAATAATATTTTTTGGGTCTAAACGAGTCGGATTAGTGCTATTTTCATCAACTGACTTCCAAGATAAAGAAGATGCACCAGAGAGTTTATTAATATTTAAATCTTCTGATGTCCAGTTTCCAGAAGTTTTCCAACCAGCATCATAAATGTTAGTGGCGATATTATTATTGCCTAAAATAGTGACAAATTTTCCGTCTGGTCTTTGGAAAGAATGGGCTCCCAACCTTACATTTGCTGTTAACGTTGGTCCCAAACTAACACTATTAGTGGATGGATTATAAACCAGAGTGCCGTTAGAATTACCACCCACAATAATAACAAACTTTCCGTCTGGTCTTTGGAATGCATGAGCTCCTCCTTCTGCATTGTAATATCCTAAAGATGGTCCAGTGGTAAAGGTATTAGTATCTGGATTGTAAAGGCTAGTATATGTGCTTGTTTTACCTGCAATAGTTAAAACTTTTCCATCTGGTCTTTGGATAGAAAAAGATCCGGCTTGAGAAGGAGCAGTTAAAGCTGGTCCAGCTGTAAAAGCATTGGTAGCTGGATCGTAGATTTCGGTTGTGGTAGTGGTACCTGCATTATTGCCATTAATAGTTATAAATTTCCCATCCGGTCTTTGGAAAGAATGGGCTCCATTAGAAGTACTATTAGCTAAAGCTGGTCCAGTCGTAAAAGCATTGGTGTTTGGATCATAGATGCTAGTAGCAGTTGCAGTATTGCCTATAATAGTTATAAACTTCCCATCTGGTCTTTGAAAAGAATGAGAACCAACTCCAGCGAAAGTATAACTTGTTACTAGCGATGGTCCAGCGGTAAAAGCATTGGTGGCTGGATCGTAAATGTTAGTGGTAGCAGTACTGTTACCTAAAATTGTTACAAATTTCCCATCTGGTCTTTGAAAAGAATGAGAACCACTTGAGGCAGCTGCCGTTAATGTTGGTCCAGCGGTAAAAGCATTGGTGGCTGGATCATAAATATCGGTTTTGTTACTATTACCACCTAAAATGGTTATAAACTTTCCATCTGGTCTTTGGAAAGAATGAGATCCTTGCCAGGCACTATTACCAACTCCTAAACTAGGTCCAGCTGAAGAGATAGAATCACCAACACCAAGATTAATAGAAAGCTGATCATTAATAGTTGTGATATTAGGAGCGGTTGAACCAACATCAGTAAAATCAGTAGTGGTAGTTTTTGTTAAATCATCAGTGACGGTATTAGCATTAATAGTAGTGTTACCTTGATTACCAATGGTAAATCTGGTAGTGCCTGAAGAAGAGGCAGTAAGGATATCGTTATAACCGGTTTCATTAAGAATTGCCAAAGCACCAGTATTAGTACCTTCAACTTGTAATCCTTCAGAATACAGATTACCACCATTTCCATAAAATCTGATATTATCTATCCAGCCTTTATCACTTCCTCTGACAGCACTATTATCTTTTCCATATATCCATTTAAAGCTGTGAGATCCAGTTGAAACAGGCATGGTTACTTTTGTCCAATCGGTTTCACCAGATATTCTAGTATTGAAATCACCATTTTTTGTACAATCGTCATTGTCTAGACAAAAAACAAGAAAATCATAATCTTGTTCAGAACTAACTTTCCAATAAAATTCAGCATAACCATCAGACCCAAAATTATGATCAATATGGACCCAACTTGATTGATTGTTTCCTATCATTCCACTTCCTGCAGAGGCAACACCTTTATATTTAATAGTTGTGTCTTGAGACCAACTAGTATTACCGCCAGTAGTCCAGCCAGAAGGTGGGAAAGTTTCACCTTCGAATTCTTCAGAGAGTGATTCTATTGATTGAATTTTAATGTTACCTCCTAATATTGTTAATTTTTCGCTTGGACTTGTTGTTCCAATCCCTATATTACCGTCATCTAATATTGACAATAGCCCTATCCCAAGAGAATTGTTTACCTGTAATGCTGAAGTTGCAGAAGTAGTTCCGTTACCTTGAATTACTAATCTACTGTTTGTAGCTGTTGTTCCAATACTGACACTGTTGTCAGTAACTTGGAACACATTATTATTATTGCTTTGAACATTAAACAAAGTGGCAACAGGCCTGGCAGGTGTACGAGTCCAGAAAGAGGATGAAACATTGTCGAAAATAGTATTGCCATTATATGTAGAAGCCGAATATAAAATTCCGTCGCCTTTAGAGACACCAACCACAGTTTCTAAACTATTTGGGGCTGTTTGGTCACCATAATTAAATTTGATATCCCCATTTTCATAAAGTATGGTTTCAAAATTAATTGGATTTGCAGTAGTAGATTCTTCTCCTTGCCATCGCATTATAACATTGTCAGAGTTTTCGGTAATATAAATATTTTCGCTTGCTTGTGCAGTCCCGCCTGTTGTTAAATCCATGTATAAAGGAGCGATAAAAGGGAAGCTAGTGTCTTCATCAATAGATCCTTCAAAAAAAGTTTTAAGCGTGTAGGTCGTTTTTACATTGTCCCAATAGAAGTCTCTTCCCCCAATAACATAAAGAGTGCTATCTACCATTTGTGCTGTTGCTCGATGTAACGGTTGTGGTAAATAATCCCAAACATCTGTATCCCAGACTTCAGTGTTAGCATCATAGCGAAAGATAGAATCATCTGTGTCATAGTCATCATTTGTGCCGCCGATATAAAAAATATTATTGTTGATAACAACTGAAGTGCCACCAGCACGCCCAGCTGGCATAGGGTTGCCTCTACTCCATGTATCGGAATCTATGTCGTATATTAATAGATTAGAGGAAAATGGGTCGTCACAACCTCTTTGGCCTCCCATTAAGTACATTTTACCGTCAAAGAAAGAAGCAGTGGAACTAGTTATACTTTGTTGTGTGGGTGGTGGGGTAAGAGTACTCCAACCACTATCAGGGTCATAAACTTCTAGAGTTTCTTGTGTAGTTCCACAGGAGCTGCTCATACCGCCGACTATATAAAGTTTACCATTGTACACTCCTCCGGCAGCGCCTGTTCTGGCGCTGTTCATTGATGGTAAAGTTGTCCAGGAATCAGTATCAGGATCATAAGATTCTAGGGTTTTATTAGCGCTACCGCCAGCGATATAAAACTTATTGTCAATAATACCGCTAACAGCAACTGAACGAGATGTAGGCGCGGTAGCGCCGATGCTCCAAGAATCATTATTTGTGTCATAAATATATAATTGTTTCCCCCAGATAGAACCTTTAGCTGCAGAAATGTAAATTTTATCATCAATAACACCACTAGAAGCTGCCATGAAGGTACCGGGTGCGTCAGTTTTATTTTCCCATTCAGTAGGCTGTTGGTCCTGATTAAAATCTTCAGAATTTGTAAAACCGATAACTCCATTGGAACTGATTTTTACCGATGTGTAGCTGGCTTCGCCTGAAGCGCTATAAAAAGGGAAAGAGAATGGTAGGGTATAATCCCAACTTTCATCATCGGCGTTCCAGTTTTGAGCTACCCCTCCACCGATAAATTCATGAGTGGTTAATGACTCAGTATATGTATCAATTAATGATCCTGATTTATTAACAGTAAGCATCCCTTCAGGTGAGGAAGTTCCTGTACCTATACCGACATGTCCGTCTGTGTTAATAAACATAGCATCGATTGCTCCTACGGCTATTTTAATCGGGCGAGCAACACCGCCAACAGATTCCGTGGCAAGAGTAAGAACTCCTTTTGTATTATTAATATCCATAACGATTTGCGATATTGAAGGAGTAGTAGTAACACTGGTTGTTTTTAAACCAAAGGCAAAATTTAAAGTTGTTGTGGTTACAGGAACAAAAGCGCCTGTTTCTTTCCATTGCGATTTAGTTACAGCATTTAATTCAGTTCCAGTCATTTGGTTAGCCGTAATTTGGAAAGCCTGGTCTAAAGCTCCAGGTTGAGTATTGGTTGTAGCAGCTGTCCAGGTGATATCAGTTGCTCCTGCAGCGACATTGGCATTATATTCCCAAGTTCCGGAGTTATCTCTGGCAATTGGCCGCCAACCGGTATCTCCAACACCAAGGTCATAAATTTTCCAAGTTATTCTGTCATCAAAAGAAGCAGCGTAATTTATTGTTTGGCTATTAAGGGTTTCTGTAATGGTTGGCGGC
>Ga0247841_10005978_pt1 | contig 19227 bp, 20 predicted proteins | sample LaCruzMarch2015__2_FD_192410 | JGI IMG/M metagenome (GOLD analysis project Ga0247841, IMG submission 192410) | Freshwater microbial communities from meromictic Lake La Cruz, Castile-La Mancha, Spain - LaCruzMarch2015_18m | ecosystem: Environmental > Aquatic > Freshwater > Lake | place: Spain... | reverse complement strand
TTCTGGGGCTCCTGCAATGTACGGGCAGGGGAATGTGCAAGTGACGCCTCAATACCTACCTATTTACGGACAGCCTGGGGTGCCTGGCATGGTGCCTGCCTCGCCTGCTGTTGCGTACCTGCCGGTGTATTCGTATGGGTCTGGCGTGTCGCTGACTAAAAATATTGCAGGGGCGACGGGTGGGTTCGTAAGTGTGTACGCGTCCCTGAATCCACCTCTGTTGCAGTATGCTGTGACCCAGCCGCCCAGGACAACGAGTATTGCTAAATCAACGTCTCTCAAAGTATCTGGCAGTACTGTTCCCGTTCGCACAACTCCGTCTCCTTCCAGTTCCATTGCTGGATACGTTCCGATATATGACCCATATTCTCCATTTCCAAGAGGGTATCTGCCGGTAACAAAGGCTGCATCTGGATCGAGTGTCAGCAGCTTTGCCCAGTTTTACTTATCAAACGGCGTCTTCATGTTTGCCCCCATGTACAACCCTGGCGCATTCGCCGTTGTGAACCTCACGTCCAGTATTCCGCTGATGTACGACGGCGCCGACCGGTTGGTTGGTTCCAGTGTCCTGCCTGTGTATCCCCAGCCGCTACCTCCCAACTCCTTGCCCAGCGGGGCTGCGATTGGGTATCTTCCCGTGTACACTGCATCCAATGGAGTGGCCAATGTAATGGACCTATTTGGGAGTCAGGGCGCCATTCCGGTGTTTTCGTCGGTGAACCCAACGTTTTCTTTGAAAAGAAGAGGAATTTTGAGCTCCACGCCAGTTCCTGTGCTTCCGTACTCCTCGAGATCTTCGGGGGTATTTAGTTCCCCTGTTCTGTCGACTCCGCGGCCGGTAACGAATGGGATGTTCATTGTGGTGACGCCAGACGGGTTTTTGAAGCTTGCATCCGCACCGCCAACGGGCACTCCATTTACTATGATCTTTGCATTCGCAAACAACCAGCCCGTGGGCATTCCCGTGTATAGGCTGTGAGTGATTCTCCCTACGGCTCGCGGCAGTGACGGGTGATCAAGGCTGACTGCGCGCGAACCGTGTCTGCAAGCGCCTGCGACGCAGTTTCCATGGCTTTGATGGTGTCGTCCTTGGCCCTGATCGCGACGGCGTGCGCTTGGGAGACTGCGTCCATGGCCCGGGTCAGTGCCGCGACGACGATGGCGGAGGAGGAGGATTTCCTTTGCTGCTTGTGCTCAACGGGCTCCTGCCTGCCGCCGAGGTTCACGAGCGTCTCGGCGTGCTGCAGCATCTCGTCGTCGTCGAGGGAAGAGATATCGCCGCAGTCGTTGTCGGTGGAGGAGGGGGGCGCGTGCACTTTGCGGACGGGTGTGCGGCGAGTCCGTTTTTTTTTGGTGGCACTCTCCATGGCCGCCTCTTCGTAAATGGAACGGACAGGCTCCCTGCGTCGTTTCCCTTCGCTTCCGTGGACATTGACGCAGAAATCGACCTGAAGCTGTTTGCTGAGGCGCTTGAACCCTGGAATGAGGAGCCGCATGTCGGCATTGTCGTGCATGACGCGTTTCCGAGGAGGCAGCGCCCTGTTCATGCGCCAGACGTCCACCCCTGGCTGAAAGTTGCCGGTGTTGGGTTCGATGAGCAGGCTGAAGAGCGCGTGGCTGCCGCCCAGAACGATGCACGCATTCTCCGGTCCGATCACGTGAAAGTGGGATTCGGCCGACGAAGGCGTGGTCAGGTGCTGGTCCAGTTTCTTGAGGCCGACGTCAAGCGCTTCGAACGTCTGGGCGGTTTCGCTGCGAAGGAGGTACACCCATCCGTTTCCTGGATGCTCCCTGGTGACGACGGTCTCGACGTTCATGTGCTGGCCAAACAGGCCTGGGTCGATTCTGGTCTTGGCGTGGATCAGCGCGCAGTGCGTGGCGTCGGGCTTGGTGAAGCATTGGTCGGTTTCCTCCACTTGGCATGGCATCTTAAAAAAGTTGGCGGCTGGGAGCCACTCGGGCTATTTATAGATCTGTTGGAAAAAAAAAATAAAAAACGGTTTCCCGTCCTTATGTGTGAATGGTTGTTCTCGAACGTCAAGGCGAATGGCGGATGCGTTTGAAAGCGTCGAGACCGTGTACAAGCCGTATGAGCCGTCGATGGCGGTTCCAGAAAAGTTTGTATCCTGCCCGTGTCCTCGGTGCATTAACATCAATTACAGAGACCGGGTGATCAGCGTGATGAGAAACATGCCGCCAGCCGGCTATCTCGCGCTGTACAACCTGGTTATGCGCCCGCTGCTGCTGCGATATTGCGAATTTAACTTGGGGTTGTTCCCGCTCGCGTGGGTGAATGACGACCCGCCGGAGCGCGTTCCGGTGAACCCAATGCGCCGCATCTTTCATCACATGTGCGTATGCTTTCACGCGCACAAGGCGATTGAGGGCAACGGCGTTGAGGATGTCATTCTCAGCATCCAGTGCTGGTCGGAAGAGCTCGTGGCCTGGCTGCTGCGAAGGCGTCGGAAAGGTGGCGAGGCCGGGGCGATGGAGCGGATGCAGCTGCTGCGACTGTCTGCGAGCACGCACGAGCTTGGCGGGGTGGATGTGGTGTACAAGCGGCTGAACTTCCAGATGGTGGCGCTGTGTCGGGATGTCGACCCTGCGGCCACGCCGCGAAAATTGTGCGAGTACGCGTTCGACATTGGCCGGCCGAATCACATGCTGTGGATGGCCCGCGTGTTTCTGGACTGGTTCATGCGCAGAAGCGGCAATCAGCGGTGCCGTTGGCACATTCGCGAGTACCTGCATTCGCTGATAAACGTGATCGTGGCCACGCAGCGCCGGAGCGTGGAGAGGAATGTTGCGTTGGCCATGGGGCTGCACGCGCGATTGGGCTCGGGTGCGCTTATCGCCATGCTCGGGCCTGATATCGTGCCCATGTGCATCGCGGTGGGGCAGATGCCGGTGGCGAGCTGGCGGGATGCGATGGGGCCTTGGATTGGGGAGTAGGGCGTGCGTTGGTCGCGGATTCGTTTTTAAGCGCTCGACGCGTGTGCATTCCGGAATATATGGAGTGTGATATGTGGGAGACGATAAGAAGACTCGATTGGTGGCAGCTGTGCGCGGTGCTGTTTGGAATTGCGCAGATATTTGTTATCGTCTGTTACTTCGTGTGGTGGACCCAGCCGCCGCAGGTTGTATTCGTGTCGGACCTTCTCAGTGTGAATATGGGATACAAGGCCTTCATGACGGTGTTTGTTTGTGTGCAGCTTTTTTTCTCGTTGATGTACGCGATCAGGCATAGGGAGCACCACTGGTGGAAGTTCGTGTTGATGGTGCTGGGGCTGGTTGCTGCGTTGGTCGGCTGGTGCATGTTGTCTTACATATACCTGGAGCCTGACCAGGACAGTGTTGCGCCTGCGCATATTATTGGTGTGATGGGGTTCGTGAATGGGAGCAGTCTGTATTTCGTGCTGATGGCGGACAATGTTCGATTGGATCTTTACAGATCGTACTCGCGATACAAGCTGTGCATGGCGCTGCTAATAGGGTTATTCCTTTTGACCAGCATTGGCATGGGAGCGGTGTTTATGGTGCAGTTTTTGAACAAGCACGTGGTGATCCACGATGCGAACGAGTCGTCCAATTCGTGGGTGTTTGAGCACATTGGCTACATGTCGTTCGTGTGCGCGCATGTGCTGTTTTTTGTGGACGAGACGCCGAATCCGTTTCAGCAAAAAAAACATGAAAACGAAGAAAATAATTTACGGAAACCCTCGTTTTTGAAAGGCGTGCTTACTGAAGAAGATGTTGGAGCCGCGCATCCGTCATATCGAGAACCACATTTACCAGTGGAGGTCCGCACTGCTTAATAGGGCTGTGGGCGTGGGTTTTTTCCGGGTGTATTTGATAGACGAGGAGTGGCGCGACCTTGGTGTCATTTGCATGTGGGCGCGTGTCCAGAATGAGTGCTTCGAGTCAATGCATCGCGAGATTTTGGAGCAGTGCCGAGATACGTTGCACTTTCGACTGGAGCTTGACAACGAAGGGGCCTACTGCGTGTCGTTCGATGGGCTCGGCGATCCGTACGCATTCGTCACGGAAAAGGCGCACGAGAACAACCTCGAGATTGTGAATATGGTTGCAACGGATAGCTGCATTCGTGTGGCCTGCGTGTCCAACAAGACGACTCCCTGGGAGATTTTGGAGGATGGTCTCGTCCGCCGCGGCCTTTTTCTCAAGGATTTCGGGTTCGATCAGTACGATCGCGTTGTCGTGACGTGCGGCAAATCGAAGAAATGATATAAGTGTTCGCGTCGGACTCGAATCAGCATATGCGAAGCTGGGGGTCGCTTGTGAGACAGATGGAGCGAGTGGCCAATCTCGGCGTCGCGATTTCCATCGACAACAGGACCACGTGGGTCGTAAGCAATGAAAAAATGTGTGCCAGCCCGCCCTCCGCGCCGTATTGGTCTCCGCGATGCCAGCAGAGCTGCACGCAGTTTCAGGGCATGATTAACTTGGGTCCCAACGTGTACTGCATTCAGCGCGGGTATTTTCCGGCGTACGCGGTAAAGCATCGGCTCTGGGAGCAGTTCATAGGGATCGCGGCCGCGCGTTTTGAGCACGATGAGGCCGAGCTGGACCAGGCGCTGAAGCCGTACGCGTGGGATTTCATGGTGTTCGTGCTGGCGAATAGGAAGAGCAAGGCCCCCATGCTGGTGTCTGGCGGGCTGGTGGAGTACCGCAACTCGGATAAGAAGGGCAAGGTGCCGTATCTGTACATTGGGGAGCTGTGCACGCATGCCGATTTTGAGCACGAAGGCCTGGCGTCGATGCTGTGCCACGGAACGTATCAGCTGGGTAACATGATGCTCAAGGGCGCCTTGAAGCAGCGCATGTTTCCCGGGGACGGCAGCGGGGTGATCGGGACTGTGCTGGGGGCTGCGTTGAAGGGAGAGGATAGTTCCGTGTGGGAGAACGTGATCAAATCCTCGGGGAACAAGCTGTACGTGGCGCTCATGGTGAATCAGCCGACGCGGGCGGTGTATTACACGCTTGTGCATCTGTATAACCACTGTGGCTTCAAGGCCGACACGCTGCCGGGCTGCCTGGACTTCGATTCGATAACGCCCTACAGCCCGTTCCCCTTCCTGCCGTATGCGAAGCGATGCGACGACGGGTACTGCGTTGCCATGCACAAAGTGGTGCAGGAGGGCGTGATCTATGAAGGGCTGGACATGCGGATTCTGGACCCGTTTGTGCCCCCCACCGACGAGTCGCAGCTGCTGGTGCATTCGTTTGACTCGCGGCACCTGGGGTTTGTTCGGGAGAACGGGCTGGTGCTTCACCGGCAGCATTCGCTCTTTGCGGACTGGGACGACGACAGCGTGTATTTTGCGGACCAGCCCTGCGGCATTTTCTTTTCGGGCGACTACTGCCATCGAGAGGGTGCAAACAGCAGCGCCGTGTTTGTGATTCGCGTCGAGCACGAGCTGCGGGATGACCACGTTCACAGCGCGCTTCCCACCAACGTGGCCGTGTTTATTGGGGAATCGGGTGTATATAAGGATAAGTTCGAGGCAGAGATACTGGCGCAGCACAAGAAAAAGGAGTGGACGCTGTCAAACGTGTGCAGAAAGCTGTTTATTACCAGACGATGACCAAGCGCCTCTTCTCCGAGCGGAACCTCGGGTACGAGATGATGCGACCGCGCACGGTGATGCTTCACCAGTTCTTGGAGAGCCGCGAGTCCACGTTCGGGTACTTCAACACGGTCAAGCGCAACGGTTTTCACATCATCGCCGAGAAGGAAGATGGACAGCCGCTGATCTACAAGACGCAGCACGACCACCTCTTGACCAAGCCCACTGACACCGCCAAGTACTCCGTCACCGGCAACACGCTGGCAAGGATCGATGCCTACCTCCGCGTCGACATGCAGTGCGAATTCACCCCGCTCGGCGTGTACGAGCACAATCAGGGCTGGGGGTGGCGGCTGCATTTCGAGTTCTGCGTGCAGGACAAGGGCTCCGGCGTCGACAACCTCCAGGCCCTATTCCAAGGCCACTGGCTGAAGGATCCGGCGGCGTACGACGTCAGCATCGCCGTGTTCGACATCGAGTTCGAGCGCGCGGGCGAGTGCGACAGCATCCCCTACGACGAGCGGTGGCACGCGCTGCATTTAGCCTACCCCGACAACGTGATTCAGCGTCTGGAGAGCGTGGAACAGCTTGCATTCTCGCTCAAGTTCTGCGAGGGCATCATCGCGTACAGCTCCCGCGGCGACATTCCCTACAAGCTCAAGCTCGACCGCCCCGTCTGCCTGCGCATCATAGCAGTGCAGAACACACTCCAGGACGATTTCCCACATTTTAAGGGGTACAACCGCCTGTTTATAGGGGTGGAGACCGCCGAGTCCGAGTACCAGGTGGTGCACGTCATCGACTACACGGAGATCTTCAACGACCACACGGCCCGCCTCCGCGGCAAGTGCTACGTGAACCCGTGGTCCATCCGCCGGAGCAAGGAGACTGGACGCATGTGCTGCACGTCGTCTAGCACGCTCGGACCCATGCTCAGTGGGCTTGCGCGGTTGCTGGAAGAATGCCCAAAGTGGAAGGCAGAGGACCGCGCTCTCTTTCCCGTGTATACCGAGACGCTCGCGAGACTCAAGTACGGCGACACCTACCGCATCGACCGCGGCCGCTCGTTCTACTTTAACCGGGGCTGCCACTTCTTCTTCAACCCGCCGCCCATCGTGGTGAGCGCAAACGAAGTCTGGGGCCTATCCAGCGGGAGCGTGCGGCTGCAGGCGGTCAAGGTGCTGGCCGTGGAGCACTATGGGGAGCCCATCTACAAGGAGCTGCTCAAACGCCCCGTGTCGCTGGTCACGCTGCGGATGATCGCGGACGGGAAGCTGTGCCGCAGGCCGGACGAGATGATGCGGCTGGTGTATGGGCGGGATGTGGATTTGTTGCAGGATCTGAAGTAAAAAGCGTATATCATAATGTGTATTAAGTAAGTGCTAAATGAGCGTTCAGGGGTTCAATACCAACTTCTGGAATGGGTGCTTTGAGTGCGACGGCGAAAAATGGGTCCCGGGCTGCATGCGGCGCGCGTTTGATGATTTGCACGAGCTTTTACTGCTCTAGGCCCGACCACAGCCTGAGCGGGTCTGGCTCAAACACGCGCGGCACGATGTCGGTGAGAACGATGCCAGGGTCGATGGTTTGCAGGATGGAGCCGGCGCCCAGCCGCGGATGCAGGGCCATTGTGACGGCGAGCGCGAACGGGTCTTCGAGCACCACACGGATAATCGCCTGCTCCAGCTCCTCGAGATCGGGAATCGCCTGCGGCGCGAGGTGCTCCACGTCCCGTTTCACGCGCTGGATGGACGCGAGCGAGGCCCTTGCCAGCCCCGAATCAGCAATATCCTGCGCCAGGTACTGCGCTGTCCAGCAGCAAACGTCCTGCGTCGGGCAGCCGCATATCCAGACGCCGTGGGCGAAGAATGCGCGCGTCATCTCGCGGGTGTCGCTGTACGTCTTGCGGTGCAGCAGTCGGGCCAGCGGGTACATGGCGATCTGCTTGATTTCGGAGCAGCCCTCGAAAACCTCTCGCGCCTGCGCCCACAGCCGCCGCTGGGGTTTGAGGAGGAACGTGTCGTCGGGCGGCAGCGCCGTTCTGATGGCCCAGTCGGTGTTGAGGCGCGCGGAATTGAGATCTGGGGGGGCTTCGAGGCTCAGACACGCTCTGTGAAAATATATGTTCGCGGTTCTGTCCCAGTCGAACGGGGCGCAGTCGATCCAGGACTCGTCGTACTGTCCGGGGAACGTGCGGCAGAGCTGGCGGAGGGCCGGGACCAGCATTTTGGCGATGGACACGCCCACGCGATCGCCCGACGCGCGAATGTACTTGTCGGCGTTCCGCTTGACGGCACAGCGGTAGCACGTGGCGCCGGGACAGGCGGGGGTGCGCGTCTCGTCGACGGGGAAGCAGGTGGCCATGACGGACTGAAACAACGCGAATGGAATGGAAAGAACGCTGGGTTATATATATACATGGATGTTTTGACCAGTGGCGGAAAAAATGAAAGACGCGTTCATTCCCCTGTTGCGAAGGATTCACGGGTTCTTGATGGCTAGTGGACCAGGTGATTCGCCGGCTGTTGCGGCCTTAACAAACGAGAATGTGCACGAATTTACGCCTGGATGGGCCGAAACAACACCTGTGGGTTCTGATGAGGAGTATTTTGACCCTGGTGATGAGGAACGTGAGGTATCTGCGCCTGATCCGTTTGGAGGTGGGCTGCAGTCTCTTCGGGAAAAAATTGTACAGATGTTTGTACAATATTTTGATCTTCGCGATGATCGGATTTCTTGGGTCCCAGGCAATACTGGTGATAAACATTATTTATACATTATAAGCACAGGCAATCATTTAATTGCCACCATGACATCGTGGATTGACGCGGGCGATGCCGACGATGCTAAGCAAACTGGGTTTGGAATCGATTGTTATTATGAGGACGATGAATACATGCGTGCTATATTGGATGGGACTGTAGTTGCAAACACAATTGTGAATCACTATATGTTTTTCAATATGTCAGGGCAAGAATGGCAAGGTACGTGCACCTTTTATGATCGCAAGCACAGGGAGAAGTATGATATTGAATGTAGAGGAATGGACTCTGTTGGCCACAAGCTTTGTGAATGGATGTGCTCAAACTATGTGCCGGAAACTCCAGGCAGCGCTGTTTCCAGTGACTGGGAAAAGGAGGTGCTGCGAAGTTGGAGCGACGAGCTCGTGGGCAGCGCTGCACCTGAACAACAAGGCGTGCGGGGTTTTACCACATAGTATAAAAATGGCCGAGCGTGCTGTAAATGAACCCAGTGTTTGCACATATGCTTGGCAGGTTCCATGGCTTTTTAACAGCAGAACGGCCTCCGGATTCTGCTTCAGCGATGGCACTGATGAAGGAGATGATACAATGGCCAGCCCCGCCAATTGCTCAACCTGTGCCAGTGACGTTGGATGCATCAGCGTTTATAACGGGTGTGAATGCTCTCTGCGAGGAGATACGACAGCAGTTTAACGGAATCTTTGAGGCATCATTTGTATGGAGTATGCGTTCTAATGGTGGATATTTGTTCTATGTTGGATCTGGTGGAAATAGAGTGAAGGTCTTGGAAATACAATCAGACTCTAACAGTACACATGCAGATATTGAAGTTCTGTGCTATTATCAAAACGAAAACCTGCAATGTTCAGAAGTTATTGATCATGCAATAACCTTTATTCCGAATTCACCAACGCAAGACCTGTGGACTGGAAGCTGCATGTTTGTGGATTTTGAAAACAAAAAGGTTATACCAGTGCCAGTTGAAGGTTATCCCGACACTAAAGATACCATTCTAGCCATGCTGGTGGCAACGTTTGTTTATGATGCAGCATCTAATAAAGCAGAACTTACGCCATGGCCACAGTCATAAAAAAACCTAAATCCGGCTTACCGTACTACTCAGTTTCCTGATCGTGTTTTCCTTTTTTTTAAACTCTGTGGAATTCGTAACCGACACAACGATGAGCGCGCCCCTCTCCAGCATGCAGCACCGGCTCCGCCACTGGGGCTACGGCCACTTCCTGCCTGTGTTCTGCGCCGGGGAGTCGACGTCGGACATGGTGAACTCGATTGTGCCCGCGTTCGAGCGGATGATGGACGAGCTTGGCGCGAACCAGCAGCAGGGCGAGTTCCGCTCGTCGGTCGGGCGCAGGCACACGGTCGGCTGTGCGACGCTGAGGGCGCTGTTCCCCGCGGACTGGTGGACCTGCTCGTTTGTGTTTTCGAGGACCTTCGTCGTGATGGGCGGGCCCGTGGAGAACGCGCCTCTGTTTGTGATCAGCGAGCTGCTCGTGGGCAGCCTGACGGAGCCCGAGTCGTATTGCATGACGCTGGTGTCGCTGTGCAACGAGCCTGAGTGGGCGCGCCGCATGCTGTTTGGTATCGCGGACGACCATCGCGAGGAAGAGGACGCGGGCTGCTGGTCCACTTTGTACGAGACGTTCTGTGGCATCGCGCAGGTGCTCCGGTCGGACGTGTGCGTGTCGCACGATTTCTCCATGGTCTTCACGATGGTGAACATCTCGGCGCACGACGCGGCGTACTGGACATCGCTGCTTTGCGTGTACGACCCGCAGATCGAGCTCTTTGAGGAGAATCCGCCCACCGCGGCCCTCGTGGCCCGTCTGCAGACCATCTACATGGCCGGGGACGTGCCCATCTCCAGCGATATGCAGCCGCTGTTCTGGCTTCTGAGCGACGGCGAAACCTTGTTCTACGCGGGATACAACGCCGATGAGGATTGTTTTTTGATCGGGAAGTGTGGGCTGGAGGGCGAAGTGATGTGATGATATTTCCGGGATTGGTGCGCTGTGAATAAATGAACGATTTGTCGAAATGCATTTTGCTCTTCACCGCGTGCTGGGATTTTGTGTGCGCGGTCGCGATGATGGTATCTATCTTTTCCAATCATGTGAACGTACTTACCTGGGCGCGCGTCAGTCTGTGGGTTGACGTCGAGCCGTCGGATGCGGGGGCAATGATGTTGATGTATGCGGTATGGGTTGCCAACTTCAGTGTGATGGGCTTCGTGGCCTTTTCTACCGAGGACATGCTCTTGGCGGGCTGGTGCTACGTTTTAGAAATAGCAATGGTCTTTATTGGAATCACACGCGAGTGGATCGACCCAGCGCGGGGCTGGACAACGCTGACGTTCGGCGTGGTGTACTTGGTGATATTGCTGATGTGAGAGCCTTTAGACCTTGGCGCGCTGGTCGTCCTCGCACGACACGAGCTTGCGGCGCTTGTAGTTCTCCTGTGAGGTGGTGCGGCTCGGGCTGGCGTTGTAGTAGCCCTCGAAGAACTTAGGAATTTCGTCTTCCGCGGAGATCAGGCTGAAGGCGATGCGGTAGGCGCGCTCGAGCTCGACGTTGAGGCCGGTGACGACGAGGTCAGGCGTGGGCGGCGGCGGTCCCTTGGCGACGGGCAGGGCCTCGGGGTCGATGTGGATCTGGATGTTGAAGGCGGTGTCGTCGATGGTGATCTCGTACGGCGTCTGGAAGGTGGTCTGCGTGCCGATGAGCGAGGGGATCACGCTGTTGAACAGGCTCTCCGGGTTGATGACGGGCACGGCGCGGAGGTGGCTTTCGGTGGGCGAGCGCCAGAAGTCGTTGCTGAAGACCAGGAGCTGCAGGGAGTTGGTGGCGATGGCGATCTCGAGCAGGTTGCAGGCGGTGAGCTTGTAGGCGGAGTCGAGGTTGGTGTACCTGGCGAGGGTCTCGAGCGGGATGTCGATGGTGTCGCTGCCGCCCCAGTTGAGGAGGCGCACGTACCCGTTCTCGGCGGTGTGCTCGTCGTTGAAGAAGGCCTTGTGGTGGACGTGGACGTGGAAGGCTGGGTTCTCGGGCACCAGGTCCTTCGCAATCTGCGGGAACTGCTGCTGGGCCATGAGCTCCTGGGTGCGGGCGTCGGCGAGCGACGGGGCGAAGCGGTCGAGGTCCTGCATGCACGAGTAGAGGCTGAAGTTGCAGGGCTTGACCTCGACGATCTTGGCGCCGGACCCCTTGCCGACGGACTCGGTGTTGCGGGATGCGACCTGAATCTCACACACGGTGAAGGCGTCGATCTTCTCAATGCTCTGCTTCTCGCGGATTTCGCGGGCGCGCTGGTCGTCGAGCCAGAACACCATCGTGTTGCCGGTGCGGAGCTCCCAGTTGATGTCATCGACCCGCGGTCCCTTCTCCATGTTGCTCGTCACCTTCTCGAACGAGTACATCTTCATCACCGGCTGGTGGTCTGCGCCCTGGTACGTGAGCTCGGTCAGGCGCTTGGCCCCGACGATCTTGGTGTTCTGCTTGTACGGCGCGGCGCCCCAGCCGGTGGAGAGCGGGCGGATGAGCGTGAACCGCGTGGGGATCTTCTTGTTGCCCTTGTACACCTCCTTGTCGAACGTGATGGGGGTCTGGTTGATCGCGAGGAACTTGGCGTTCTTGGCGTCGGCCGTGGGGGCGGTGTTCATGGCGCGGAGCTTGGTGCGGAAGTCTTGCATGGTGGCGAATAAGCGCGGTGGAAACTTCCGAAGGTTGGGTGTAGTAAATGTAGCGCAGGCTTTTTTTTGGTTTTAATTTCAGGAAACTGGCGACGGGCAGCGGGAAAGGTTTTTTTATTAAAGGCTGGGCCCGCGGATGACGGCTGGGCCTGGTAAGCGGTGCTAAAAGTCTATTTCCGTTTTTTTTCGTGTTAAATATAACACCCGTCCTCCTGTAGAAAAAAAAGAGCGCGCATGTCCTATCCTTTCTTTGCGTGCAAAAGCTGCGCTGCCAATGTGCAGAGACATCTCATCAAGCCCGCTGCCTTTGTTATTCCAGACATGGAGTGCCTGCGCGATGGGACGATGTTCTCGCGGCTGACGCTGGAGTTGGAGACGGACGACTGCGCAAACAACTGCCGTGGCCAGGGTCCGCAGCATTCGCGCAAGCGCAAGGCAGAGGAGTTGCGGGTTACAGCCGAGTCGGCCGACCAGTACAACTTTCAAGGGCAGTTTGAGAACATGTGCTGCTTTTGCTCCCTACGCAACGGTCTGAGCTTCATCTCCTTTGCGGACATCGGTTGCTACCACTGCAAGACCCGCGACATTCTGTTTGTCGAGTTTTCTCGGCTCAAGCGCGTACGCAAGCCGGACGCAGTCGCAGTTACCAAGTCTGCGTGGGATGCGAACGGTTGGAGCGGGCTGACGGATGTGCTGATCGATTACATCATTGTTCTTGCTCTGAACTGGGAGGAGAGGAACCGGGCAGGCAGGGGCTAGCAGGCAGATTACCCTTCTTGCGCTCCGGCGGGGAAGGTTGTGCTTGTTCCAGTTTACGAACATGAAATAAACGGAAACTATGGTGTCTGTTCTCATATTCTGCGGGCATGCTTGCTGCCTCCACTGCTTGAACTGCTCCCACGCGTGGCTGCTGATCAGCACTTTGTTGCACTCAAACATGGCTTGCTTGACAACCTCGAATATCATCGGAACCTCGCGCACGCGCCTTGATCTAACCCACTTTCCGAAGTTTTTAGTTTCGTACTCGTCGTCCCCGTGCAGAGCTATCAACGCGTCGTACTCTTTGGGGAACGCGATCCGTGTCGCAACGTCTGTGAGCGTGTTCATCTCGTGCAGCGATGCGTAACACCCGGTCAGGCGCGTGTGGATTTGAAACATTCGCGTGTAAAAGTGCGATGCCAAATATATGAGATGTCAGGTTTCATTCAGAATAATCAGGGAGTTGGTCAGCGCCTGCGCGAATATTTCCTCGTTCACCGCGTACAGCATCTGGATCACCCGGCGTCGTCGTGGCTCGGCGGTTTCGTTTTCGAAGCGAATGAAGAACCCAGGGCCCGGGTCGTCCATCCCGAATTGGATCCCGTTGGTGGTGACCAGGTTGGTGATGAAGTTGACGGGATGCACGAGCAGATACGGCAGGAGCTTGACCTGGTCGCCATACACGAACGGCATGCTGGAGAGATCGGACGGATGGATCTGAAAAATGAGCCCGCCCGCCCCCGGAATGGCGACCGCGTGCCCGATCCACGTGAACTGGTCCGTCGTGGACTCGATCCGCATGATAATGCTGAAACTGAGCATGCGTGGCTGCAGCATCATGTTGGTTGACATGGCGATGCTGATTGCGACCTGTCGGTTTTCCTCCTCTGCCTTTTCTTTATCTTCCTTCCACTCCCGCCGCACTCTCGCCGACATGGAGTATCTCCAGTCCCGCGGGAGCTTGCACATGACCAGCTGTTGGTTGTGCGGCCCCGAGCGACACACCGGGCACAGCACGTTGCGGTTGCGGGCCCAGTTGTACACGAGCGCCATCGCGTGAAACGAGTGCTTGCACGGGAGGGTCATGGCCGAGTGCTTGGGGCTGGACGCATCGAACGGCCGCGTGAACCACTCGAGTCCCTGGCTGTTCTTGATCGGTTCTTGGAGAATGGGGCACTCCAGGTCGTCTGCGGGCTCATGCAGCGAGGCCTGGAGCGTGTGTTTTTGGGGCTTTGTCGGTTGCAGCTTGCTGGGCTTTACCGGTCTGGTGGTTCTCAGGGCGAACGATACGTTCATAGTGACACGAACGAGAAGGAGGGTAATATACCGAAACGAGCGATCAACGTGTATGGCTTTAGCGTCAGGAATTTTTAGGTACAAAAGTTGTATTTCGCAATGATGGCATACATGGCGGTTCGACTCTGCGGCATCGGGGCGTTTCTGTTTGCGAGTGCGGTGGCATTGTCGTGCCCGTGTCCCGCGAACGAGATATGCCTCCGCAACAGAACGTGCCACTGTCCGTTTTTCAAGCTGAACGGCGCGTGCCTGCGTCACCGGTACCAGACCAGCGTGAACACCACGTTCGACGCGCTGCAATCCGCCAGACGCCTGCTGAGCGCCGAGCCGCTGCTGCTTACCATTGATTCCACAAATTACGAGGCCATGTTGGCGCTCAGCGCGGAGCTCGAGGCGGTTGCGAACATAGGCACGGTGGTTACGAGCGTGGTCGATTCGCTGGACACTCTGGTCGGGTCCGAGCCGATCGCCACGCTGGAGATAGTGAACCTCACCGTTGATGGCACGCGCGCGACGGTCACGGTTGAGTACAGGGCCCCTCTTGTGGACTTCTACTTCTTTTACATTCACTTTGGCACGTCCGCGCCGCCCTGCCCGCCGTTCGATCTCATGGGCGCGTGCTGCCGGGGCTCGATGGGCGGCGAATTCAGAACCATCGGCGTGGACTGCACCGCGGACCCGGTCGCGCAGGCGGATCTGTTTGCCAAGCTGTGGGGCGGACACATGGACGACCAGCGCTTCAACGTTACCCTCGACCTGCTCACTGTTCCCTCGGTGCTGTCTGGGTCGAACGGGCGCATGCACCGCTTTGGCATCGGAATGGTGGTGTTCGGCAAGCTGGCTCAGAACACGGAAGCTCGAATTGAGGTCCAACTGAACACGAGCGCGTCCATCGTGTCTACGGGGTTTTTCCAGTACTCATTCGTCGATTTCGCGCGATTGCAGCTGGAGCAGTTTGGTGAAGACGGGCCGCTGTTTGCGCATCTGGTCGTCAAGGCGTCGCGCGTGGCGGCCGTGCAGAACTTGCTGGTGGGTGTCAGCGAAGACGAACCGCTCCTGCCCCCGGCCAACTGCTCGGATCTGGTGAACGTGTCCTGCGCCGCGCTCTCGACCTGGCGGATGGTGCCGGCGTGCAACGTTACGGTGGACCCCGATTTTATAGACATCACCATATGGCTGCCCGAGCTGACGCCCAACTTCCTGGTCTACGCGCTGCTGTCCCGGGGCACGTCGCTCGCCAGGGTCGCGGTGAAGACGGACGACACCGTGTTGCAGCGATGCACCCGACCGCCGCTTCAGATTGAGCCGTCGTCGCAGGATGGGTTCGACGTGCAGGTTATCCAGCGCGGGCAGGTTCTTTACTCTGGGCCCACGCAGCTGGTCAACCTGACGGAAGTGGCGTTGCTGACGCTGCGCATTCGGACCAACAGCTCCATATGGGAGTACACGTTCGACAACATCTCGGTGGTTTACTCCTTGGTGGATGCCGAGCAGATCTTGAGCCTCATGACGCGGGGCAAGGTCACGCCTGCGCTCGACGAGCTCTGCAGCGACGGGAGCGTGTGCATTATCGAGCAGCTGCTGCTGAACGGAGTGTGTCAGACTGAGGGTAAATGCGAGTGGCAGGGCTCCGACCTCGTGGTGATGCCGCTGTATCCATGGGGCGTGGGGTCGTTGCGGAATGGCGCGTACACGGTGTTGCTCACTGATATCAAGGAGATGGTCCATCTGGCGCCGGGGCTCGTGGTGCAGGGCGAAGAGGGTTGGTTCGCCGGCTGGTTCAGATGATTACTGGAAGTAACAATGTCCTTTCATGATGACCATGACGTCTTCGGGGACCATGAGCCGAATCTTGACTGTGAACTTCACGGGATTGAATTCGTAGTGAACGCATTTGGACGTTGGAAGGCTGAGTCGCACCCATCGCTCCAGCTGCTTGGGGTCCTTGATGGCTGTAAGTGCTTCTGGTGCCATTTGCATGTACTTTCGCATTTTAACTGGCTTTGATTCGTCTTCAGATGCGGGCGGGGTCGTGGTCGGAAAGTAAATGCCGCGCACTGCAAAACGCAGGCTCCGTGTGTGCGTGTACCATTCGCCGGGAACAGTCAACAGTCCAGCCAATCGCTCGGCAATGACGTTGAGTCTGAAGGCAGCCGACGCAATTGCTTCCGTGGTGTGCTGCTCGCGCCCGTCGTCTCGATGCACGTCCTGCCATGCTGCGTCTGAACGCGATATGGCATCCACGCTCACTAGAACAACATGTCGCGGAAAGAAATTGATGTACACGGCTCCTTCATCGGGCAGAGTCGCGGCTGCATTTGGCAGCTTTAAGACAACTTCCGCGGTTTGTGAAACGAGAAAGTCCATGAAAAAAAGATAACGATGCCTTTGCAGCGGCGGCGGTGGTAGCTTTAAGGTGCTTGCGTGTTCCTGCAGCAGGTGCTCGGTCGCTTCCATCGCCAGCTGCTCCTCGGATTCTACAGCTTCCATTGTGTGTGTGTGCCACGTACGCGTGTAGCAGGGCCACAATTAAAATTAATGAATTGCCTGAAATAGAATTTAAGATCTTAAAAAAGAATGCGTCGACGTTCCTTTACATGCTGGCCCTGGCGTCTGAATCCCACCGGACGACTCGACTCCAACGCATGGATATGCATCCCCGTCCCATGCACCACATGTAGCACATATCACTCGCACACTGCGACGCCCTTAGAATGGCACTAAGCGTAACAGTAGCCCCACTCTGATGAACTGAGCAGGTTGTTACAGACCGGGTGTCATACTCTGATGTGTGTGCACACTTATAGGGTATATATCTAGATAATACTATGTGTTGGTTGTTGTTGTGCAGGCGGGGGGGTTGCGGCTGCGCCAGGTAAGTGACGCTGTCGTCGGTCAGGTGATTAGGGTGGCATTGAATTTTCCAATAAAGGGATTTTCTTTTTTTTGTGTGTGTGTGTCTAATTCGGCAGGAGGCGGCCGCCGCGGAAAAAAAAGCACGTGACGCCCACCAAGTTCGAAAAAAGTAAGAAGCGGAAACCACACCATCATGGATGTTCATTGCTGCATCACGCCCTCCACGCCGTTTGAAGCTGCCTTTGACCTTCTTTTTGTCCGAGGTCGCTTCGAGCAATACTTTCCGTCGTGCTGGGAGTTCTGCGAGGCCATGGGCGCGCCGGCCGACGACATCTGGGTTCAGGCAATTTGCACGTGCAGGCTCATGCAGCTGCTTCCCCACCCCATGCTTGGCGTGCTGCTTCTGTGCGATGAGATGTGCTCGCTCGAGGAGTCGAAGGTGACCTGGCTGCTTGCGAGAGAGTGTTGCGTTTCCGTGGTGGATGTGGAGGTTTTGGTGCGGGTCATGCGCATTTTCTGCCAGAGGGAGGAGGTGCTGTTTGACGGGGCGTGGCGCACGGCGGCGTTGTACGAGTTCCGGCCGCGTCGCCAGTGGCTCCAGTTCGGAAAGGACGCGGCGGCCGATCTCGCGTTCACGCGCATGTGGTGGAACCAGGACGCCGCGCCGTTTCTGGAGGCTTGCGACGGCATGCGTGGGGCGATCTTCGCGCTTGCCGCCGAGGAGCAGAAGTCCCTTCAGGCAAAGCTGTTTTCCATGGAACGCGCGTCCGCGCTCGACAAGATGAGGCGGGCCAAGCAAAACAAGGACGTGTGCGCGGACGCGAAGAAGAAACCGGGAGACGTGGTGCGCCTGACAAAGAAGGGGGTGAACGACGCCAAGGAGAAGGCGGAATCCGAGTGGCGCGCGCACAAGGCCGTGCTCAACCGCGTGCGATCGGCCCTTGTCATGTCCTCGGCCGTTGCGTTTGACGACAGGCTGGCTGAGATCGTGGTCAACATCTCGGTGGACTACCCGTGCCTGTTCTGGCAGATGAAGGCGATCGTGCACACCCGCTTCGCGATGGACCCGACGTGGGAGATCGAGCGCCGGCTGCATGGACGCACGTGGTTTACGATGGTGGAAGATTCCTTTGAAGTCCTCGCGAAATGGGCGAAGCAATAAAAAAAACTTCCCCGTGCGTGTGTATACTCGCTCGTTTGTTTAATAATTATTACACACACATGCGCGTCGTGGATATGGCGAAGCACAAGGTCATTAAGTGCGGCGTGGACTGGCCGTACGACGCGACGCCCAACTGCAAGCGCATGATCACGCAGCTTGAGAGGAACGAGGCGCTTGTCACTTGGCTCCAGCCCCTGGGCGGCACCGTAACAGACCAGTTCCCCGCCATCCGCATCAGGGACCAGTTCTACACGATGAGCCTCCGCATGATGAAGGCCGTCTGGCGCCACGTGAGGCTGAAGAAGAACTTTGTGAACCGCGAGGTCATTCCGCACGTCGGCGTCAAGCTGCGGATCCCCGAGATCCTCCTCGTCGAGAAGATGCGCACGCAGCAGCGCTTTAATGTGAGCAGTGTCCCGTGCGTGACTTGTTTCGTGACGCGTATTTTAACTTGACCAGTTTGGTGCAGGTCATGCGAGAGGCGTCGTACGGACGCGCCCACAAGACCATTGTTCGCAAGCGCATGGATGAGGTTCTGCTGCAGCTCATTCTCCCCACGCACCCGCCGCCGGAGCCCACGACCCACTTTACCGTGCAGGAGGACGAAAGCCTTGCGTCGATCGTGGACCAGCTGCGGCGCGACTGTCCGCGGTGGTGCAAGAACAGGACCAAGTTGTTGGACAGGGTCGCGGCGCTGTTGGAGGCGGGGGAGAAACCTTAGGGTGGTTTAGGGCCACCACCATCGGCTTCCTCTACAATGCCTCCGCCAGCACTACTCGTGTTGCTCGATTCTCTTAAAACTTCTGCTGGAAAACTACTCCCTCCGCGTTGAGAAAATCTCCGACCAATATTTGCGTTAGAACGAGAGTCGTGAGCCATAGACGCCAAGTTTTCCACGATCTCGGCCATTGTGCCCTTGTAGTGGCGCGGGATGACCCCTTCGTCTTCGAACACATCATGATTGGTACTCCCCTCGCCCCATGTGACAGGCCACGAAACCCCAGCGTACTTATGGTAGCGCCCGCGCCCGGCCTTGGAATGGCGCTCGAGAACAGCGTTGTACTCTGTCTGGTCGTGTGCTGATATGTCCATATATTG
>Ga0247841_10005976_pt1 | contig 19239 bp, 10 predicted proteins | sample LaCruzMarch2015__2_FD_192410 | JGI IMG/M metagenome (GOLD analysis project Ga0247841, IMG submission 192410) | Freshwater microbial communities from meromictic Lake La Cruz, Castile-La Mancha, Spain - LaCruzMarch2015_18m | ecosystem: Environmental > Aquatic > Freshwater > Lake | place: Spain... | reverse complement strand
GCATAACTCATCAAATGGAAATCCACCATGGTATTTTTCGTTTTCTCTCGGTCGAGAGAAATTCCCTCGCCAAAATGCGTAATTTCTTTGAAATGCGTTTTTAAAAAAGGAAAGGCCTCTACCAGATATTGTTTGATCGAATTATTATCTGCCAATAATAAATACTTTTCCGTATCCTTGTTCCTTGTGAATTTGCGTATTTCTCTCTTCAATGTTTCTAGCATTTTCACATTAAAGTTTTTTTCATTTTCAATCAAATGTTTATCCCCGAATCGAATATGAATCATGGTAAAAGATTGATTGAATAAATCGACTTTTTCCAAGATTCGATGGACAGAATCCAAGATTTCCTCAGTAGGTTCCAGAATCAATTTCATTCTTTCTTTTTCTTTGGAAGAAGGTTTGCAAATAGGGAATGAAATGGAACAAATTGAAATGGTACGATTTATTAGTGGTTGTTCATTTAGAAATTCTTGAAAGATTTCAAAATTATTTTGAATACCAAATTGAATCATGTTTTTCTCTCCAATTACGAAATTGGCATTAATATCATTGAATTTGTGAATCGGAATATTATTCTTTTCTACGCTTTTGGCTATTTCCTTACAATTATCTTGATTTGAAGTATAACCCCGTAAAAAAGAAGATAATAAATGATTTGAAAAATCGATTTTACAGTCATAATTATTTTTTTCGCAAAACTGTATTAAATAATAATAACCTCTTATGAAATCACCAAACCCACTTGCAATACCATTTTCATATTTACTTTGATAAACCTGAAGAATAGTAATGGGTTTTTCTATCTGTTTTTCTATTGGTTTTTCTATTGGATTTTCTAGTTCTTTTCTAGATTCTTTGAACGGTGCTTTGACACCATTGTGTATTTGAAATGCGCAATCAGTGAGACCTTCTCCATTCATTAGGGAATCCCTCCCTAAGGGAAGGGTGAATCTGTAAAGGTGTAATGGTTCTTTGATGGGTACTTTCAAAGGTTCTTTTACCTCTTCTTTTACCGGTTTTTTTACCTCTTCTTTTACCGGTTTTTTTACCTCTTCTTTTACCTCTTCTTTCACCGGTTCTTTTACAGGTTCTTTCACCGGTTCTTTTACCGGTTCTTTTACCTCTTCTTTCAAAGGTTCTTTTACAGGTTCTTTCACCGGTTCTTTTACAGGTTCTTTTACAGGTTCTTGGAGAGAAATATTTAAAACAAAAGAGTTTGAAAAAATAGGAGGTTGAAGCAAAGGAACATGTAAATTTTTATTTGTTTGATAATTTAAATATTCTTCTCTTTTCATATTTTTATTTACATGTAATTGATTCATTCCTAAATTCGAAACCACAATATTATTTTTTTTATCAATGATAAATTGATTCGTTTTTTGTTCCTTTGTAAATTTATGTTTTTTTTCAATCTCTTTTTTAATCATTTCTTTCTTTTGTTCTCTCGTTTTCGAATATTCAAAATTCATTTACTAAATTATAAAACGAATAAATGTTAAGGGAACCTACGGTTCCCCTATGACCCCTCCCTTTAAAGGGAACCTCTACGGAACCATAGGTTCCGTGAGGGTTCCCTCCCTTCGGGAACCCCTCCTATTAATGCATTTTTGGCGCGGGAGTTTCTACAAAGAAAAAGAAAATAATATTATGCTTTGCGAAATATTATTTTAGAGATTGTTGTAGAGCCCGCGCTGAGTTAGAAAGATAAACTGTCATCAGGGGGTATCCCTCCCTCCCTACCCTACCATATTATGCGGCTGGGCAGTAGGAACATTACTTACGTGTGCAAAATCCATGTGTGGTGAATAAGGATTTACTACATTTGAACCGCCATAAATAACTTTTTTCATGGTTCCGCCACGTTTGTAAGATTTTTTATACATTTTCCTAGGTTTCCTAGACTTCTTGACTTTCTTCAAATTCTTAGATTTCTTTGATTTCCTGGATTTCCTGGATTTTAAACTACGCAATCTTCGTTTTCCTCCTAAACCAATGGTTTTTCGGAAACTTTCCCACATGGATGGATTTGGATTTTGTTCTAAAGGAACATTCGCTGGTGAAGAAGAAGGAGATGAATAAGGGCTTGATGCTCGGTTCATGGAATAAAATCCTCTTCCTTCTTCTACATTTGGATGGGAGGTAGGATAATTTTCTCTCTTTACAAAAGGAGAACTGCGAGGTTCACGGAGACCCCGTTCCATATAATCAATTCTTGGATTCATTGTACTGGCCATTCTTTTGTCCTATATTATATACCACTTTTTAAAAAAAGTGGAGCAAAAATTAGGGGGTCTCTTTACACTTAATTTGGCGCGCGAGTTTCTACAAAGTAGGGGGACATACGTCACTACGCCATCCCCTTTGGGGGATGGACTGCCCATTCAGTCCGTCCCGTAGGGAGGGAGGGATACCCCCTGATAACATTTTTGGCGCGCGAGTTTCTACAAAGAAAAAGAAAATAATATTGTGCTTTGCTTAGCGAAGCATAATATTATTTTAGAGATGGTTGTAGAGCCCGCGCCGAGTCAATAAAGCCCTTAACAAGGAGGGGGTATCCCGTAGGGAAGGGGGGACGTATGTCCCCCCACTTTAGTAATTCTGTCTGGGTAACGAACCCCAAGCACATACTTGACCGTTTCGTAAACTCGTGTTTTCAATTGCCCCTTTTTTCTTGGGAGCAACGCAACCTCCAGACCTCGCACGACGAAGACTGGTACGAACCCCGCTTGGATAATAATTCTTGGTAGTATAAAGTGCTTCCGCTGGAAGTCCTTGTTTATAAGAACTTTTTCCTACAGCAATTGCTTTCTTACGATTAATGTAGAGAGAAGTATCCATGGGTGCAATATAATTCATATGAGTGGATACAGGATAATGACGTTGTCCGGAGAAAGAATAGAATGAATTCACGGGAGAACGAAGGGCGTTCGCTCTCTCTAAAGCATAAGTTTGAACACTTCGTGCCGTTCTTGCGTAAATATGCCTAGAGTTGACAAACTGGTCTGCGTAAACAGGTTCTTGCTGCGAATAAAACTGTGGTGGATTAGGATGAACACCTGGTAAGGTGCCTAAATTATGGGCAGGCATGGCACAAGGATATTGATGGCTTAAAGGGCCATAATTGGGTGTCACAACAATATCGTCGTATTGAGTCATTACTCTTCTTATATATATCCACTTTTTAAAAAAAAGTGGAGCAAAAAACAACACGAGAGAATCTAATTATTCAACGTAAAAATATGTGAGAGAATCATTGATATTTTACAATTCGATGCGAACAACTCTTTTCTCTTATGTGAATTAGAGGCCGACCAAGAGAAAAAAAATTACAGAAAATGAAAGACATATATATAGTTTTATTTTACTTTATACAACACCATTTTAAAAAGTTTGTTAAAAACAAATGTGTTCTATAAAATATATCATCATCGAGATTAATTTCATTATTCCAACTTTCAATTTTATAATTATTTTCATCATTTATAATGTTGATTAATACTTCTTTATTATCTTCTAAAAATTTTCTAAAATTTATAATATTATACATATTATTCGATTTATCAATTTGATGTACAATAATATTTTTAAACCCTAATTTACAAAAATATTCGATTTGTGTTTCAATGGAAATTTTTTTATATTCCTTAATTATAACAACTCTAGGTTTATTTATTTTTATTTTTTTTATATATTCTCTTTTATTTTCGTAATAATCGTAAGAATATAAATATGATATTTCATTACAAATACAAATAGAATATAATAAATCTGTTATCCACGTTGTTAATAAACATTCATTATAATCATAAAATATAATTTGTTTTTCTTCTTGTTTAACAATTAAATTATATACTAACTTTTTATACAGATTTTTAGTTTCATCTGTAATTAATGATTTTAAAATATCATCTACAATACTAATATTAATTATATTTTTAACATATAAAATTCTTGGATTATAATTTTTTTGAATTAATATTTTAGTATTAATAAATTCATCAATTGAAATAAATGTGAAGTTTAAAGAATTAAATATAACATATTGAAATGAACTCCCTACACCATTAATAGGAAAAACATACTCGTTATAGTTTAAATTATAAAAATCACAACTTTTTACATAACAATTTTTAATTATATCTTGAAGTATTTTATTATCATTGTAGTGAACATTAATAAATTTATATTCATTATCTTTTTTTAATAAATAATTCTCTTTTTCAATGTTGTCTAATTTTTTAAATTCTTCCCAACTAATTATTTCATTTGTTATCCTATTTTTATAACTATAGATAATGTTCATCCTTTCATTATCATCAACTAATTTGTCATTCGGACTAACCATTTTATAAACATCACGTTGGTTATATTCAATAAATTCTAATAAATTTTCCATATAATCTTCGTCATAATCAAATCGATTTTTATCATATAATTTACGCCATAATTTACCGTGAAATCTAATATACCCTTTACCTTTTTTATTATTAATAATTATTTTACTAATATTATTAAATTTAATCCATTCATCATATGTTGTAATTTGATAAATAGGTTCCTCATTTTCCTTATTTTCTTCATTTTCCTCATTTTCTTCATTTTCTTCATTTTCTTCATTTTCTTCATTTTCTTCATTTTCTTCATTTTCTTCATTTTCTTCATTTTCTTCATTTTCCTCATTTTCCTCATCTTCCTCATCTTTCTCGTCTTCCTCATTTTCCTCATCTTTCTCGTCTTCCTGATCTTCCTCATTTTTATCTTTATTTTCTTGACATTTTTCTTTTTCATTTTTTATAGTAGAATAAATAATATCAATCATATTTTTATAATCGCCTTCAAAATATTCATTACCAATATCTTTTCGTATTTTAAAATTTTGTTTAAATAATTTAATAACTAGATTTTCAATATTTCTACAGTTACTACACATCATTTGAAATAAAAGAATAGACCCTTTTGGATATTGATGAAATCTTTCATAATTTTCTTTTTTAGTCATTCCAACTTTATAAATATTTTCTTTTGTCTTTATAAACTCTCTCGCCTGTAATAAATAAATATAATTTGTTATCATAATAGTATCACCCATTTGTATTTTATTGTTGAATAAATTTTATATTATTTTGTTTCAATTTTATTATTTATTTGTTAAATACACCAAGACATCCGTGGCATGTTTTATTCAGTAAAATTTTACTACTAATATATAAAATTAGTACTAAATAAAAATATTATTAGAATGAGTATAAATAAACTCAATCATTTTTGGCGCGCGAGTTTCTACAAAGTAGGGGGACATACGTCCCCCCTTCCCTACGGGATACCCCCTGATAACATTTTTGGCGCGCGAGTTTCTACAAAAAAAAAGAAAATAATATTATGCTTTGCAAAATATTATTTTAGAGATTGTTGTGGAGCCAGCGCCGAGTTAGAAAGATAAACTGTCATCAGGGGGTATCCCGTAGGGAAGGGGGGACGTATGTCCCCCTACATATTGTGCTTTGCTAAGCATCGCAAAATAATATTATTTTAGAGATGGTTGTAGAGCCCGCACCGAGTTATTCAATAATATATATTCTCAAAGTAACTTGTGAGGAGGGTTCATAAGGGAACCTAGGTTCCCTTAATAGCGTCGAATATGTCTGAAAGGAGATTGACTTGCGTTATTTTCATCCCCTCCATAAGAAATATCATTATAGTTACGTGCAGTGGCACGTTGTTTCAAGTAAGTAGTATAATCCGAACTATCATAAACGTATTTGACATTACAAGCAGCAGGAGGTAAATTGGTTTCATCACAAATACTTTGAATGGCACCAAAACGCTGTTTTAAACCTTTTAGATTTGGACGACTTTGGAAAGTCTGGCAACCTCCTCCACAAGAATAATTACGACGACTTAATAAATCACCGGCATTATTTACAGCACGAAATGGTGTCACAGGTGATTTGGTAGTACCGAATTTGGCATAAAGTTCGCCTTGATAATTGGTGTTCCACGCTTCTCTTAAAGTAAAACGGATTTGTTCATAATCGACATAATCTTTATCGACGTCTAAAATTTGTGGAGGCATAAATCCTCGAATTCCTCCTCCACGTACAGGTCTGCCTCCAAGAAGAATTGGGGTAGTGACTCCTGGGTAATTAAATCCCATGGACATAAGATTTGGTGCATATAAATTTCCTGGTGATGATCTGGATACTCCTATGGACATTCTATATAATATATATAGTAAAATATATTAAGGGTAGGGGGGACGCCCGTAGGGAGTCCCCCCTTCCGTCCGTCCCGTAGGGAGGGAGGGACACCCCCTCCTTAGTAGGGGGACATACATCTTCCCACCCTCCATCCCTACGGGAGGGAGGGAGACCCCCTCCTTAGTAGGGGGACATACGTCCCCCCTTCCCTACGGGATACCCCCTCCTTGTTTTTTAATTTGCTAAACTTGGCGCGCGAGTATCTACAAAGTAGGGGGACATACGTCTTTCCACCATCCATCCCTACGGGAGGGAGACCCCCTGATAACATTTTTGGCGCGCGAGTTTCTACAAAAAAAAAGAAAATAATATTATGCTTTGCGAAATATTATTTTAGAGATTGTTGTGGAGCCAGCGCCAAGTTAGAAAGATAAACTGTCATCAGGGGGTCTCCCGGAGGGTGGGAAGACGTATGTCCCCCTACATATTGTGCTTTGCAAAATATCATTGTAAAAATTGTTGTAGAGCCCGCGCCGAGTTTCCATCCCCGAAGGGCAAAGGGAGGGGTCATAGGGGAACCCTCATAGAACCTACGGTTCTATAGAGGTTCCCTTACGTGATAATACGAGGAGAAATATTCATGGTGGTTAATTCTTGGAATAAGAGTTTACAAGCATAAGGAATTTCCACATAAGCAAAATCAGTACGATTATCACAATTACGACAAAGATGAATATTCATTTGGTCATTGTACGAGGCGATGAGACCACATTTTTTACAAACATGAACGGAATACTTATCAGATACATCATACAATCGTTCTTTATTGAATCGCGAAGCCCCGTGTGAAATCATACAATTATGGGCGACGATCCCATTGGCTAAAAAGGAATGAACGTCATCGACTTGAATATCATAGACGGGTTGAGGCCCTACCGGAATTCTGGAAACAACGGTTAAATTCATGGTAGGCATCGCTTCCGTTTCTCGATTCACACCATATTCCACTCTTGCATTTGTTGAATTTATATCTTCTTGTTCTTGTTCTTCTTCTTCTAGAATGTCTTCATCCAAAACTTTTTCCGAAATATTCAACTCTTCTTGAAAGAACCATTCTAAAGCACCGATTTCACGAAAGAATTCTTCAGCAGTAGGAAATCCACTGGCAGTAAATTTTCCAAATTCGGTTCCTTTTACTAAATGGTCGGTAATATCGTGGGTACTTGGAATAGCGTATTCATGAAGTAATCCTTCCTTTTCTTTCAATTCTTCGACCGCTTGCAGAATCGCCTTCTTCGTAGCCACTTTCTTTTCAGGAAATTCTTTCTTGGATTCCTTGAAATTGGTCAATTCATCCACACGATTCACTAGCCAGTTATGTTGTCTGGCAACTTCATTTCGTAATCTTCGGTAACTAACACCCGCTTCCAAACGCTGGGATTTATGGCAACAATAACGGAATCCGATTTTCTCAGAGAAAGGAATTAATTCGCTCAAATCCAAATGTAAATTCACTTGATAGTTATTCTTTTCCAACTCTGCATGTTGTTTTGCTTTCGACATAGTGGTTTCTTTTGGATTTTGAATACTTACTTTATGAATACCACATTGGGCTAACAATGTTTTAATTTGCTCCATCATTTCTTTCAGTGAATCAACTTGTGCATAATTCTTTGTTTGGGAAAAGGAAATGGAAGTAATAGTATCGCGTTTTCCTCGATGTAATCCTAAACTACATGTATGTCCATCCCCACCAAATAATCCTCCTAAAAATTCACGGATCATCGGACGAGGACACGAGTCTTCCAAAAGAAATTCAGGTAAAGATGCTTTTTGATTTACTTTCTTATTATACAAAATACCGTCTAATTCAATAATGTTTCTTAAAAAGGAGTTAGGAATTGAAACATAATATAAATTCCGAGTCTTGTATTTTGTTTGTTTGGTTTGACAAAAGAGTTTTAAATCATTTAATAACGAATGAACATCTAACATATGTCCCAAATAGATGCACGCATATAATATATTTTTATCTGGATGGTTACTAATACTTCCATCTGTGATTAAATATCCAAGAATACGCATAAAAGCCAAGGTTTTGAAATATTCGTCGTGCGTATTCGTTTTCAATAAAAGTTCACCTACTTTCAAATTCCATCCTTTACATTCTTTGATTTCTTCCTCGATATCAATGATTGGATAATTGACTCCTGCTTTAACTTTACTTTCACCGAGTATCAAATCCTTTGCCTTTACCCATTTATTATTGGTTGTAAGAAGTGGATGGTCAGGTGTACAAGATATTTTACGTCCATCTTGTAAAATAAGGTCTACACATTCACGTTCGCCTTTACATAAAAACGCACTTTGTTGTGCTTTGACAATACCATTCTTTTCTTTGCTCCATCCAAGAACTTCGTAAAAATGTTTTTCCATATTTTCGATTTTTATGGATAATCCGCAATAAATACTCAGGGGGGTCCCTAGGCGAAAGCAATCTCGTTCCATTTCTCCGTACCTAAGACCACCATCCCTGCTACGACCTTCCGCTGGTTGTCTTGTTAAATTGACCATGGGTCCAATCGAACGACTATGGGTCTTGTCATTGACCATATGTTTCAGGCGCTGGTAAAAGACCGGACCCATAAATACGCTGCATTCATGCTGTTCTCCAGTGAGACCATTATGTAAAAGTTCATTACCATAGGCTTCATAACCGACTTTCAGCAATTCTTTACAAATATCTGCGACTTCCAGTTCGCCAAACGAGGTTCCGTCTCCAAATAGGCCGAGATGTACAAGGACTTTTCCGAGCGACGTTTCTTTTAATTGTCCAATGGTCATACGAGACGGAATCGCATGTGGATTAATAATAATATCGGGTCTTACTCCGCTACTAGTGAAAGGCATATCGCATTCTGGAATAATATTACCTACGGTACCTTTTTGTCCGTGTCTTGAACTGTTTCCAATAATCAAAGAAGGACTGAAATCGTTTTCACGCATATAATAAGTATGGGAACTAGGCATTTCTACACAATAAATTTTGCCTTCATAATCAATAAGTTTTTCTTCGTTTGATTCATTTTGTTTTTTATTCATCCAAGGCTGGTTTTGTTTGGTAATAATACTTACTTTGTAATAGGTATGTCTTTGTGTTACAGATACTTGTTCACCTGCACGAGAACCTAAATTACGTTTTCCAATACGTGCAATTCCACTCGGTTCTTCTGATATTTTAATAATTCCAGAATAGCCGCAATGAAATGCTAAACGTGTAACATCATTTGCTAATTTTAAACTAATAGTTCCATAACGGTCAAAGGATTCCTCTTTATATTTCATATTTGAGCCATCACCTTCTAATAAGGCTTCTAATAATACAATTGATTGACGTTGCGATAAATTCCAAACATAATTTGGTAAATGTTTATGTAAAGCACCAAGACTTAATTTTGATAATTCTTTACCTATTTCAGGGTATTTTGAACCAGAAATAATATATCTACCATCTGCGCTATATGTATAATTAATATTTAACTTTTGTAACAAGATTTTATTATAATTTATTTTTCTTTCTTTTATTGCAGTTATATAGATATTGTTATTATGACAATAACCATCCGCAATAAACATTCCTAACAATGGTAACCAATCATCCATCTTATATTGCATATTTCCAAAAGTAATGGTTTCTACATCTGGATAGACATTTTCCATCGTCTTCTGGAAACGAACCATTTTTCCCATTACATCTTTGGCTTCTATCAATTCATAATTTTTACCACTTCTTTTTTTCACATATAAACGATGATTCAACGTACACACAATATGAATTTGTTTGTTTTTAAGATAATACATTTTATCATTATGTTCATATTCATATTTCGCGGTAGGATATTCATAACACATTTTTCCGTTCGTATCCAGAGTTGCCAATTTATGATGATGAATATCAATGTCTTTGATTTCAACCCAACCTTGATCCGTTAATACTTGTTGGGTTGGAAGAGCACAGAATTTATCCCCAATATTCGGTTTTCTCACAATTCTCAAACGCACTTTGGCGAAATTATATCCTTCTCCATTCTTACCAATATAATTCTTATCCACAAAGGTTTCTTCGGCAGTACGATAGATTTTACTTTGGTCTTCATATTTAATCAGTTTTGTATGATCATTTTTATTCTCTTTAATTGGTACAATTTTGGCAATGATCACATCACGGTTCTCCACCAAAGTATTTTCCGGAATAACCCCTTGACTATTGACCTTGTCGTAATTACCCATCTTCATTCCTTTTGTTTTTACGCGATCCGGTTTGCAACGAATCTCTTCGTCTCCATTGATTTTCTGCTTGTCTTCGTCTTTTTCGGTATGATAAATAGTGGTTACGAATAACCCACGATCGACGGAACCCTTGTTGAACAATAAGGAATCTTCTTGATTATACCCGGTATGAGTCATAATAGCGACAATCACATTGGTTCCAGCAGGAATTTGATTGATATGAATCATATCCATAATACGCGTATCGACCAATGGTCTCGTTGGATAATTCAAGATATACGCGGTTTTATCCATACGTTCATCATAATTTGTGGCATAAATACCCATTGCTTGTTTTCCCTGGGCACATTGATAAACCACTCTAGGCGACTGATTATGCTCTGGAAAAGGAATACAAGAGGCTAAAATACCGAAAATAGTACTTGGATGAATTTCACAGTGAGTATATTTATAAACTTGTCCATCTTTATTTGCTTCCTGATTCAATTGTTTTGGATTCATTGAAATCATCGACCATCCTTGTTCTTCTGCATCAATATATTCTAATACTGCTTCATCGACATCATGTGATAAATTGGTTCCAATGAGTAAATCATTCCATTTTAAATCGCCCGTTTCTAATCGATTTGCCATTTCATCCGTAAATAAAATCGATTGATCTTTCACACGTAATAAAGGACGCATCAATCTTCCAGCATCATTACAAACCCGAATCTCTTTCATTCGATAATCAAAGAGAATGGCCACATAGATATTGAGGATTCCTTTACTTTTTTTATCTTTCAAAGAATTGTATAATTCTTCTGGATGTTCCGTAACTCCTACCCAAGTCCCATTGATAAAGACTTTTACTTTGTTATAAAAGAAATCTGGTTTCACCGTTTCTTTTTCGGAATCATTTTCCAAGGTAATAATTTGAGGTAGGATAAATTCATATAAGAAACTAGGATTCGAATAAATAGTAATATGCGCCATATAACTCATATTTTTTACTACACCCACCGACTGGCCCTCCGGAGTTTCCGCTCCACAAGTTAAACCCCATGATGTATTGTGTAATTTTCTAGGAGGAATCAATTTGCCACTTTTATCAATCGGCGTTGAAATACGTCTCAAATGACTCAAACTCGAAACATACGTTAAACGATTCAATACTTGAGCAACACCGACCTTATTACTATTGGTATGTTTCAACCCAAAATCACCGGTAGCAAGCGCACGTTTCAGTCCATTTTCAATGGTGGTTGATTTCACGATTTTATAAATATTGGTCATATTAATAATATTTTCATAATCGTCCTTGGAACGCCAAGAACCCGTATTGATTTCACGTATCACTTGTTTTTCCATATCTTTGACCAATTTGTTAAAATAATTACGAAATAAATTATTCAAAAGAGCACCGGTCAAATCAATGCGTTTATTCAAATAAGAATCACGGTCATCCTGTTTACATTTATCAAACGAAGTCATTAATATTTTTTTGGTCATGTATCCCAAGAAATAAATCTTCTGTACTTTGGTACGGCAATGAGGAAACAAATCGTTGTTTAAAATATCAAGTGTAAACTCGAATTTCTTACGAATACCGGTTTCCTTATCCATATTAATCGGCGTATACATTGCAAAACTTGTAACGTAACGAATACATTCTTCTTGGGTTAAATGTTTATTGGCATCAATAATGGAGGCATGTAATGCTTGTAATAATTCTTTTTCTCCTTCTGCTCCAATATCCAATAATATTTTCTCGCAAATTTCTTTGTCCGTTAGAATTCCTAAGGCACGGAAAACAATGAATAAAGGGACAGGTTGTTTGACACGCGGAATCTGGAGATAAATCGGAAAACCAAATCCATTATTCTTGGAACTAATCATCATATTAATTTGTTTTGGTGAAATACATTTATCGTCGGGGACAGATTTGACTTCTGCTAACCAATCGAATTTTGTATTGTTCTTGGAAACATTAAAGACATAGATTTTGTTTTCTGCTGCGCGTTCTTGACCTAATACGGTTTTCTCTGAACCATTGATAATGAAATATCCACCTGTATCCATTTTACATTCACCTGTATGCACATGATCTACATGTTTATATTGGTTCAATACACAAATACTGGATTTCAACATGATGGGCAGTTTTCCAATATGTATTTTAGGAATGATTTTATGGAGAATTTGAGTATTTTCTAATTCCTTCCCACTACGAATCAAATACTTGATATTCATATCTACCGTCATGGAGGATGCATAAGTAAAATTACGAAGACGGGCTTCATTTGGAAACATTAATTTAATCGCTCCATTATTCTCGTGAATTTGGGGACGATACAATTGAAAATTTTCAAAGGTAATGATAATTTCTAAGGCGTGTTTTTTATGAAGAGGGTCAAAATCGTTTTCTGAAACAATACGAAGAGGGTTGAACATTTCAATGGTTTTCATAATTTGATAATTGACAAAATTATTATAAGATTCTAGTTGATGTCTTACCAGACGTTCTAGATGCTGACCTTTGAAATAAGATTCGATGAGTTTGAAAGAACTCTCTGTGAAAGATTTATCGACTGTGAAAGATTTATCGACTGTGAAAGATTTATCGACTGTGAAAGATTTATCGGTAGAAGATTTATCGGCGACATTTGGTTCTACTTTGGCACATCGTAAATCTTGATAATCATTTTGAACTTTACTATAATCAATATCAAATAAATCGGTTGTTAAATCTTTTGTAAATTCCATTTCTACTTTTTTATTTGATATTGACATTCAGTTATTTACATTTCAATTTTGTGTTTAAATCATTTTTTATTTGTCTAATATAATATCACCACCCCTTAACTACAAAATAATTACATTCTACAAAGTTGTAAAAGGTATAAAACTATTTTATCAACTATAAGTAATCATTCATTTTCTCTCTTTTATATGACCAATAAAATGAATCATTATAATCAATTCTTAATTCGTTTGGATGAACAACAAAGAAAAGAAAGAGAGAAGGAAAAGGAAGAGAAAGAAGACAAAGAAGACAAGGAAGATAAGGATACTGCAATCGACAAAGTAATTCAACAAATCAGTCATAATTTTGAAAATAAATACAATACCAAGTTTTTCTCCGGATACAATCGAGAAAAAGGTGTTTCTGATGCATTAAATCCCAATTTTTATCATGATACAACGATTCCTATTTTCGAAAATTACAACCATACAAAGAATACAAATTTTTATCCGTTACAAATAAAAATACCCAAACTATCCAGGAATACCAATTTATGTACCCTTATAGACAATAAAAATAGAAAAAAACAAGACATACCCATTATCAATTATGACGATTTTTATAAACAGATGGAATTGGAATTCGATTTGGAACGTATTCAAAAGAAATCTAAAAATCAAAAAATAGAAAAAACAGAAAAAAAAAGAAAGGTTACTGTTTCTTTGGAAAAAGAAATCCATACCTTGGAAGATTTGTTGGATTTTATTGGAAAAAATCTCGTTGAAAAAGAAGTGGAATACAATATTCAATTACAAAGTCTTCATGACATTCGTGATTCTTTGGAAGAATTGAATCAAATCATTGGAATGCGAGAGTTAAAAACCAATATTGTCTCTCAGATTTTGTATTTTGTTCAAGAATTTTATAAACCTTTGGTAAATGAAAAAGAAAAAGAAACAAATACAAGTAGTACAAATACAAATATAAATATAAATATAAATAAGAACCAGGATTTTTTACACACGGTCATTAGTGGACCTCCGGGTACAGGAAAAACCGAAATCGCAAAATTAATGGGAAAAATCTACAGTAAAATGGGAATTCTCTCCAAAGGAACGTTCAAGAAAGTCACGCGAAGCGATTTGATTGCCGGTTATTTAGGTCAAACGGCGATTAAAACGAGAGAAGTGGTTCAGGAAAGTTTAGGCGGGGTCCTATTTATTGATGAAGCCTATTCTCTTGGAAATTCCGAGAAGAGGGATAGTTTTTCCAAGGAGTGTATTGATACTTTATGTGAAGCATTGAGCGACCATAAAGATAATTGGATGGTCATTATTGCCGGATACGAAGAAGAATTGAATGATTGTTTTTTCAATTACAATCAGGGGTTAGATTCGCGTTTTACATGGAGGTTTCATACGGATGAATACGGAGCAGAAGAACTCTATTTGATTTTCTTGAAAAAGGTAAAAGATATTGGATGGTCTGTTGAATGTGAAAGAGAGAAAAAAAACCGAAATATTGATGTCAAATGGTTTGAGAAAAACAAGGAACATTTCAAATTCTATGGTAGAGATATGGAAACGCTACTTTCAAGAATTAAAATTGCCCATAGTAAAAGAGTCTTTGGTTTGGAGGAAGGAGAGAAACGGAAGATTTCGTATGAAGATTTAGAGAAAGGTTTAGAACTCTTTTTGAAAAATACAAATCAAAAAAAGAGAGAAGCGGAAATGGAACGAAAACGAATTTGGGAGAGTATTTACGTCTAATTAAGGGAACCTAGGTTCCCTTATGATCCCTCCTCTTCAGGTTATTTTTTGCTTTTTTACATTTGTTTTTTTTGTTTTTGTAATATTTAGTTGCCATTGCAGGGGGCGCGGTAAATATTACAAAGAAATAAGCGGAATCTATATCAATATATCAATTCAACTTTTAATTTTAGAAAATGTCGTCCAACAATACAAGTATTAAAAAAACGATACAAATCAATCCTGCGCTTTTTACGATGTCAAAAACAAGGAAAAATCATCATTCTGGTTCTAGAAGTGGAGGTGGAACTGGAGAGAAAAAGGCAGCACCTTTAATCTCTCCCAATCAATTGAAAACGCAATTATTAAGGCGTATTAAAGAGCATAAACATCGAGAAAACCGAGAAAATGATTCCAAGATGGGATTTAAAGGAGCGAATACAAATAGAAAGGAAAATTCGAATCAAGACATTGCTGCTTATACCGACGAATTTGAAGAATCCTTGAATTACCTGAAATCTCTCTCCAATCAAAAAGAAGAAATACAAAAAAAGACGTTGAAGAATTATTCTTCTCTTTTATCTTCTTCTCCATCATCATCGTCGTCATCTTCCTCTTCTTATCTCTTACCAAGTGTCGATTTAGAATTACCCGAATCTTTGAAAGAAGTTGTTCCTAGTTTTCATCCTGTTATTCAAGAACCTTTTCGTTTGAATTATTCCGTAGATAACGTGGTTCCGTATGGTGTATTAAAAGGAGGAATGAAACCAACGTATCGTAGTTTTTTAAAAACGCAAAAGAATTATGGGAGTTTAGCAGATACAAAGACACCTACGATTGTACCAATTACAAATACTTCAACGGTAAATCGATTGGAACGTTTAAAAGAGAAAATTCGAAATAAACAAGAAGATCTTCAACAACAACGACAAGTGGATAACATTGTAATGACCCAAAATCTCATTCAAAAACCGATTGCTTCTATCAATACTGACATGAGAGAACAGGTTGCATTTCCAGATGAAGAGAAGTTCGAACTTGAGGTTCCAGTGTCAATGAATATAAATCCACATCCAAGTATCTTGCCTTCTTCTCTCCCTCTCAATTATCCACAAGTACCAACCAATGGAAGGAGATTTTTGAAACGTACCATCCGACGTAAATATACTTTAGGGAAATCTCAATTGAAAAAAACGGTTGGTATTTTGTTGAAAGACCGTAATACGCGAAAGAAAGTGTTGATGGCCCATAAAGATTTGAAAAGAACGACCATTCATGATGTGAAAAAGTATTTGAGAGACCACAATTTGATTAAAATGGGAAGTAATACACCAAATGACGTGGTACGAAAAATTTATGAAACGGCGATGTTGGCAGGAGATATTACCAATCATAATAATGACGTTTTGTTGCATAACCTTAGTAGGGGGACATAAGTCCCCCCTACGACCCCCTGATGACAGTTTATCTTTCTAACTTGGCGCGGGCTTTACAACCATATCTACAATGATATTATGCTACGCACAATATAATTGTCTTTTTTCTTTGTAGAGCCTGCGCCGAATTATGCAATAATATCAATCCCCGAAGGGCAAAGGGAGGGGTCAAAGGGGAACCGTAGGTTCCCTTTATTTCTATCGCTATTATAAGAATCATCTTTTTCTCTCTTGTCTAAAATGGAAACGACTCGAAACAAGATTCCTCCTCGAACCCAACATTTTTTCAATTCTTTAAGCAATTATTTAGATACAAAATTATATTATTTTGGTAGTGTCCAACGTGCAGATTATTTTCCTCAAGGAAGTGACATTGATGTCGATATTTTTACAGATAATGAGCAAGCAACCATGATTCAAATGCAACATTTTTTACAACTTTGGTCGATTCAATCGCCGACTAGTCGGCGATTAATCAGTCACAAAGGTAACGGTTACCAGGCCATTGAAAAGGCCAAAGGTGTAAAAGTGTCCAAGAAACACTTTAAGCGTTTTGTTTGGCGTTTGAATGAAAACGGTAAGGTTGTTTATGGTCATAAAATCATGTATAAAGACCCGGAAGGTGAATTTGCCGCAGAATTTTCGATTTATAATACAAAAGTAAAAGATTGGATATTAAATGAACATCAATTGAAAACATTTTTACCTTTTTATACAACGTGTATTTTAGTAATATTAAAATATCTTTATTATACTTTGGGTGTCATTCCTTCTTCATGGTACACGTATATGAAAAGATTCACTTTATCTACCTTGAGTGGTTTTAAATATGATGAATTTGTGGTGATTGACTTAAAATCAACTTTTGGAAAAGTTGAGCAAAACACACGATTACAGAATTCGTAATATTACACTTTTGGAAAAGTTGAGCAAAACACACGATTACAGAATTCGTAATATTACACTTTTGGAAAAGTTGAGCAAAACACATGATTACAGAATTCGTGGAAAAGTTGAGCAAAACACACGATTACAGAATTCGTAATATTACACTTTTGGAAAAGTTGAGCAAAACATATGATTACAGAATTCGTAATATTACACTTTTGGAAAAGTTGAGCAAAACACACGATTACAGAATTCGTGGAAAAGTTGAGCAAAACACATGATTACAGAATTCGTGGAAAAGTTGAGCAAAACACATGATTACAGAATTCGTAATATTACACTTTTGGAAAAGTTATAAGTGATATCGAGAGAAAAATACACCATTACAGAATTAGTAATAATATTACACTTTTGGAAAAGTCGTAATTAAGAGCAGAGAGCAAAATACATTTGTTTATGAAATCATAATAAAATTGTGATTTCATATTTATTATTATTATTATTATTATTGGTTATAAGGTGTTACTTTTTTAACCCAAGTTAATTGCATATAGTAAGATATTTTTCTCATTTAAATTACTACTATCGGTACTTACACGAATGGCATAATAATAGGTTCCTGTTGCACTAATCGTATGGTCAATGGGTTGCATATTTACGGTAGTTGCATTTACATGTGCACCACCTCCGTTTGTTAAACCACTAATTGTCCATAAAGAAGTGGATAATCCTGTATATCCAGTATTGATATCTGGTGGATATTGAACATCTACTCCACTATCACTTGCTAAATTAATCGTGTTTGCAGAATTAAAACTAGTTCCAGACATTTGCGTTTGACTTCTCATAATGGTTGCGGAAAGATTATTAATTTCAGTTGTATTAATCACTTGGAAAGACCCGTATACTAGAATTTTTTCATTTGGGTTAGTAACATCGACTTTTAAATTTAAACCATCTAAATAATACGCAACTCCTGTAGCACCTACTGCAGGTGGTCCCGAATATCCAGTATAACCTGTTAATCCCAAGAATGTAAATCCACTTCCGGTTGGACCTATTGGGCCCGTAGGGCCTGTATAACCAGTGTAACCAGTATAACCAGTATTTCCGGTTTTTCCAGAAATCAATGAATAAACTGATCCAGTAACTCCATTTCCAGATGGGTCTAATTCTTGTGCCACCAAATCATAATTTACACCTGGTGTACCAGTTGCATCCATTCTCCATCCACCACCTACTTGAGGAGTTAATTGTGATGCTCCTACATTCAAGAAAGGACTTGCAAATCCGTATTCTGTATAAGCAATTCCAAATGCATCCGAACCTAACGTTGCAAAACCTGTTGAACCGGAAGGACCTGCAATATTTAATGTCCCTGGTCCCATAAAAATTTCTTTCCATCTTAAACCAGTTAAACCTAAGGTTAATGTATTATTTAAACTTGGAATGACGGAAGAATTTGTGTAAATCGCTGGATTACTTTCACTTCCAGTTTTACCTTGTTGTAAATAACTATCATTGAAATAAAGATTACTTGTCCCTGTTCCACCTAAATGAATGTTTTGCCAAGTTTGTCCAGTTGAACCTAAATGAAAAGTATTGGATAAGGTTGGTAAAACATTTCCAGATATTCCAATGGTTTCATTATCGGTGACTTGTAAAATATCATTATAATACACCTCTCCAGAAGCGCCTGATTGTCCTAATACGATGGAACCAAATCCTGAACCAGTAATTCCTATACCATGTGGACCCGTAGCGCCTGTATATCCAGTATATCCGGTATAACCTGTGTAACCAGTCGTGCCCATAGGACCTGTGTATCCAGTGTATCCAGTATATCCGGTTGGGCCCGTAGGGCCTGTGAAACCAGTATATCCAGTTACTCCGGTGAAACCAGTATAACCAGTATATCCAGTATATCCTGTATATCCGGTTGATCCCGTAGG
>Ga0247841_10005975_pt1 | contig 19243 bp, 18 predicted proteins | sample LaCruzMarch2015__2_FD_192410 | JGI IMG/M metagenome (GOLD analysis project Ga0247841, IMG submission 192410) | Freshwater microbial communities from meromictic Lake La Cruz, Castile-La Mancha, Spain - LaCruzMarch2015_18m | ecosystem: Environmental > Aquatic > Freshwater > Lake | place: Spain... | reverse complement strand
TCTGGTTGTTTTTTTGCCATCTTCTCCAGGGGTTTCACCCCTGGCTATGAAGTTGAACCCCTTCAGGGTTCCTTTTTTTACTCGTCAACCCTTTTCGAACAGGCTCTATACTGTTACAACTCTGACCCAGAAGGCCTAATAATCTTCTCAATACTTCCATAAATAGACCAAAATTGGAATTACAAACGCCATTATGATGGGTCTATCACGGCAATCAAGTTTGCATGTGAGCCAGTTGCAAAACTAAATAAAACACCCAATAAGCCACTCCCCTGATTGGCAGCCGCCTTGCCTGGACCGCATTCAACCCACAGCCCACGATCTACAGCCTATAGCCCCCTGTCTGTCCGCCATCTCGCGTCCGTCTTCCGCCCCTTTCCGCAATCACCCTTTCAAACAGATCCCGATAGCGCACTCCAATCTTGTCCCATGAAAACTCTTCAACGACGGATTGGCTCCTCTCGGCAATCCCCTGGAACCAGGCATCAGGTTTGCGTGCAAACTCCAAGAGCACACGTTTTAAGTCAGCGACATCTTCCGTCTTGAAAGTCAGCCCCAGATCATACTGACGCGTCCATCGCCCGATTTCAAACTGGTCGCAGGCAATCAACGCTTTGCCAAAGGCAATGGCATCCTGCAGCACACCACTGATTATCATGAATCCATACCGATACGGCACAATTACAGCGTCGCATGCTGAAAAATAAAGGCACCGCTCCTCCTCGGTCACAAAACGCGAGACCACATGCAGATGCTCTGTCCACTCCGTTCCAATAAAGCGATCACACCCCCAATCAGGTTGATTTGGCCCCCCGACCTTGCCGACGATACAGACATCGAAAAGTGGTTGCATTCCTTCCATTGCCTCAAAAAGCAAACCCGATCCTTTACTGTGCGTAGCCACACCGAACAATAACAACACACGACGTTCGGCAGCCAATCCGAGACGGTGGCGCGCGTCTTTTTTAGACCAAATCTTATCAGGCCGTTGAAAACCAGCCGGGATCACATGGACACGATCCATCCGATATCTAAAAAGATATTGGCGCAACGGCTCGCCCTCGCAAATCAGGTCCATTCCCAGGGGGAGCAAAAGAGCGGTACATATATTCAAAAAACCGCGAAAATGAGTCATTAACCGAACATTCCGCCACGCTGTGGTTAAAATATAATAAATCGCCGGAATAAACCCGACTATCGCAGTTCGCCGCCCTAATAAACTCGCCAACAAACTTACCGGGATCAAGAGCCAAGGTTCAACCTCGGAAATAAAGATCAGGTCAATTCCTTGCCGTTTGGCATAGCAAAAGGCAAACCAGTAGACCCACCAAATTTCAACGATAAATAGCCATACAAGCCCGCACTTTTTCCGCCATGCCTGGACCCGGCTTTTTTTTTGCGGCGTCCAGTCATACTGGACACTGATATAACGCACCCGGGGATGATCCGGCATCCCCGCGAGGGTCTTGGGAAACCCCAGGATGGTCACATCCATCCCGGTATTGGCAAAAGCAAGGGCTTTAACAACCGCATGCCGGGCAAAATGGCCTTCATACGCGAGCAATGGACTGCAGAATAAGATGGTCATTATCGTTTACGAGGCATCCCGGCATCGCGTAGCACCCGACACCGCCAATATTCCAACAGGTATGTCACGCTGTCCTCGAACCCATAGCGGGGCTTCCATCCGGTTGCCTTAACAAACTTCGAAACATCCGGAATCTGCAAGGTCACATCCGATGGCCGTAAGAGCGCCGGATCAACGCGCGATGGTATTGGACAGCGGGCGAATTTCTTGAGCAATTCCAGAAAATCCCCGACCGAAATGGTAGTGTGACCGCCAATATTATAAACCTCGCCCGGTGCGCAATGAAGGATTGCCAGCCAATAGGCTTCCATGGCATCGCGCACATCAATTATTGTTCGGACGGAATCCAGGTTGCCGTGCACTAATTCTTTTTGCAGTCCCACCTCAATGCACGCTACCTGGCGGGCAAATGAGGTGGCGAACAAATCAGTGCGGCGTGGATTCAGATAGGCAAACATACGAGTCCGGATTACCTTCATGCCATAGCTCCGGAAATAGGTCAGCCCCAACAAGTCCTGCGTCACCTTTGAGACGGCATACGGGCTTGAAGCGCGTATCGGCTGATCTTCCTTGATCGGCACTTCGTGAGGAAAGACCTGCCCATACACCTCGGATGTACTGCACAATTGGACCACAGGATCCAATTCTGCCATGCGAACAGCCTCAAACAGGTTGGCGGTACCCATCACGTTGTTGTAAATTACAGCCAATGGATTAATGAACGAGGCCCGAACATTGGCGTGGGATGCGAGATGGAAAATGGCGTCCGGTTTCACTTTTTTTAAGACGCCAAGCACGGCGCTGAAATCAGTAAGGTCGCATTCATGCACCGTAACTTTATTTCGAACATTCACAAGATTGTCGCCCGTTGAAGTGCTGTGCCAACGGGAAATACCATGAACCTGAGTCCCAGGGCAGTGTTCGACAATATAATCGGCCATATAACTGCCGCCAGACCCGGAAACTCCGGTGATCAGGGTAATTTTTACTTGTCGGGGTTGAGTCATATTCAACAAGGCCTTGTCATTCAACGCCTAACGAATGCGCTCTCCGTTTGCTATTTGACGACACAAGCAATTCATTATGCACATCCGCATAGGCAAAACAAGCATTTTGGGCAACCGCTCAGAACTTAACCATGAAATCGTGCGCCGCATAAATGGACTGAATATCCGACACCGCATCAGTCGGCAGAGGGCCCCAGTCACTGGCAACGGCATTCTCCTCGACCTGGGACACCGTTAGCATTCCCGGGATCACGGTGCTGACCGCCGCATGCGACAAACAGAAGCGCAAGGCCGCTTGCGCCGGAGTCTGCCCCAGCGGCCCCATGACCGCCTTTCGGAACAAGGCCGATGCCTTGTTCCAAAGATCGATTTGTTCCTGCGACCATCGGCGACGATGATCTGACTCGGTTAATTTATTTTTATCCGCATATTGCCCGGTTAAGAATCCAAAACAAAGCGGTGTTCTTACAATCACACCGACTCCCTTTTCAGAGCATAAATCAAACAAACCGTTCTGCAATGCCCGCTGATCCGCAAGATTAAAATTAACCTGGATGCAGTCAATTGGACAAAGACGCAACAATTTCACTCCCTCATCCGGTGACCTCAAAGAAACGCCGATATATCTTACCAGTCCTTCCTGTTTCAGATATTTCATCGTCTCAAGCGCCTCCGGATTGCGCTCTAAGGTTGCAATTGCCGGACTATGTAACTGGTAGATATCCAGAAAATCCGTGTCGAGCCGTTGCAAGGTACCGTCCAGCGATTGGCGGATATGTGCGGGCGAAAAATCCTGTTTCCCGGTTGCATCGAGAAAACCAACCTTGCTGGCCAAAAGCACCTTCTCCCGGCGCCCTTTGAAGGCTCGGCCGATCACGCATTCGCTGTAACCAAACCCATAAAAATCGGCAGTGTCGAACAACGTAATGCCGAGCTCCAAGGCACGCCGCAGGGCGGCGATGGACTCACAGTCGTCCGTGGGCCCGTAAGCGCGCGCCCCTCCCCGCTCGCCACCCAATCCCCAGGCGCCGAATCCTATTTCCGATACCGATAGCCCCGTTGAACCCAAAAGCCGATAGTTCATAACACTACACAATCGTAAAGATAGGAACGCGTTTTGTTCCCAAGCCAGATCACATCTCGCAACCAATCGTCCCACGACTTCCATTTGGCCGTCGTCCGGTCCACCCGATAGCGGCATTTCTGCAACTTGAGAGGCACCGGATGCCCATTAAGGACAGACTGATAATGCTCCCAAATATTAAAGTTGACCGCCAGGTCCGAGACATCGTTTGGGAACGGAAGTTTGAGCATGCTCCGATTCAAGGCCAAGGCTTCGTCCAGCCAAGGCGCCTCCCTCCCTTGCTGGGTCAACAACTCCCGCAACAGACAATTAGCCTCCCGGTAAAACTCGTCCAGCCGTTTCTCGGAGCACAACTTAATCATCATATATTCATCCGCCATCCACCATATATTCAGCCATTGCGGCGCATGGCAATATTCCGGATTACCGCGCTGGATAGCGCATGCTTTTTCGTTAAAGAACGTCGCGATTTCCGTGATTATAGGGCATGTGGTCGACGACCGGACCATGAACTTTTCGACGAGGATTCTATACCCGAGGCCCTCGACCGCGTTTAAGAGAACAAATGGAATCTGCAACAACTTGTCGAAATGGAGTAACGTTGCCATCCAGGCGAACGAACGCGACCGCACCCAGTCTTCAGGTGGCATGGTTTGCGTGGCGATCACGAGATCCTGGTATTCAGGAACTTCTTCCGCGGATGCCGTCTGTGTCCCGTACCGGTTGCTGATTTCAGAACGCACGGTTACCAGGCCATGGCGCCGCTGGTAATTCGGCTCGCCCAGCTTTGAATTGATTAAAACGGAAAGGTTGTTGAACTGGATCCGATTATGCTGTCCGTTGGTAATAATGCGCGCGACGCCATCCGTAAATGAAGAGTAGGTTTCGCCGGGCAAACCCAGGATGAGATCGGTGAATGTATGAATACCATCGCGTGTGAAGCGACGCTGGAGTTCATCAAACGCATCCAAGGAGATATTCTTGCGAGCGATCAATTCCAAAGTCTTGGGATACACGGACTGCAAGGCCAGCAGGGCGCCCTTATTGAGTCCCTTTTCCGTCAAAATCTTTTGGATTTGATAGACGCGCTCAGGCGCATTTTTACTGCTCTGGAGAGAAAAAGTGTGCGGATACCCGTACTTTTTTTTAACTTGGACCACATGCTCGGCAATCTCAATGTCACGCGGCATTAACCCGAAATTGGCATCACAGCAAAAAACAAACTCGATCTGTTTTCGGGCCATCCAGTCGAGCTCCGCCCAGACACGCTCCAGATCAAAAGTATAAACGCGATCCATGGCCTTGGCGCCCCACTCGCAGAAGGCACAGGAGAATGGGCAACCTCGATTGGTTTCTAATAATCCCAGCCACTTCACGCCGGGGCAGGCTGCAACCAATTCGTCAAAGGTACCATCTAAAAAAGGCGACGGCAACTGGGACAGCTCGGTTACTCGATTCATGCGCGGGTTACATTTGCAGGTTCCCATGGATGTTAAATAACTTACAGATGGGACAGCACTCCAGGCCCGATCCCGCGCATGGTCAATAATTGACTGAAAAACCTGTTCGCCTTCGCCGTGACAAACGATGTCGACAAAACGATGCTGCCGTAAAAACGTTTCGGTACGGCCAGGCACCTGGGGACCGCCAAAGACAATCAGAACTTCAGGCTTAAGCGCTTTGATGCGTTGCGCAATCGCCAGGGACAGGTTGATGTTCCATACGTACACGCTGAACGCCACCACGTCCGCACCCGACAGGTGGGCAACGGCATGATCAACCGGAACGCGCTGATATATGGGCGTCAGAAACCGGTATTGGTCCGGCCACACAGCGTGCTTTTTAAGATATGCCTGGAGCATACCAACCGAGAGCGGCAGGTAGTACTGACCGGAAAATCCATAATTGATCTGCACAAATCCGATGATCATAAGCATCCTTACGGTTCGCGTCCGTCAATATTTCTTCGATACCAAGCAACCGTCTCCCTTATGCCGGCATCGAGAGCGATCGCCGGCTCAAATCCCAGCAGGCGACGGGCCTTGGTGATGTCCACCAACCGCTGGGGAATGGCGGTGGGACGACAGGCATCAAATACGACTTTTGCCTGGTCATGCCCCGCCATGGCCAAAACCATCTCGACCAACTCGCGGATGCGAACGCCCTTTCCGTATCCAATATTTACGGGGTCGCATCCGGTGCTTTTTCCCAGCATCAGCACCGCGCCACGCGCCAAATCGTGGACATGCAGGAAATCGCGCACTTCGTCGCCAGTGCCCCAAACCACAAACGGATTCTCCTTGGCAAGAGCCCGGCGGATCAGTGCTGGAATGACATGGCAGGTCGCGGGATTAAAATTATCGCGAGGACCATACACGGCCGTCGGACGGAGGAACAGGATGGTAATATCGCTCTGGCGAGCGACATATTCACCTAACAACTCCACGTATCGCCGCATCCATCCGTATCCGAAATAGGATGAATGCGGCGGCGCGTCCCAAAGTTCAGTTTCGCGGACTGGATGATCAACATCCGGATAGGCCGTGCTGCTTCCGAACAACAGCACCTTTTTCACTCCCGCAGCCCAACTGGCGCGCAACACCCTCATGGTCAGCAACAGATTAAGCGTTATCCCGTCAAGCATGGCTTGCGGTCCGAGCGAAACGGCTCCCACCGTGCCCGCGGCGTGGACCACAGTTCGGACACCCTGCATAACACGGGCACAATCCGTCTCCATATTCAGATCGCCCGGCATATATTCGAGCTGCGGATGGCGGATACACGGGTTGCGAAGATGAACCACGCTCCGCACGCGCGCGCCACCCTGGAGCAGTTGCTCTACAATATGACTGCCGACAAATCCGGTTCCGCCGGTAACTAGGATAATATCATCCGTGCCCATGGACTAAGCTCCTTCCTTTCGAACAGAACGCAAGGGATAATGGCCTTCGTTGATGACCGTTTCGGCCATGGCGCGGATCGCCGCGGGTGTATGTCCGAGGGCCTCGGGCATCCAGAACCATTTGAGCATAAAACCACCATTGAACGAACCGAGCATCCGCATCATATAGCGGGTGGCCGCACGAATCTCATTCGGGTTTCCCCGGATCATGGTGCCCTGGATATCGACGGGACACCAGAAGCAAATTCGGCCCCCGAACCGACGCGCCAAGGTGTCAATGCCCATGCATTCGGGCTGATCCAATTGAACGACATCCAGTCCCGCATCGATCCAATCGTCGATTAATTCGAACACATGCCCGCAGGTGTGCATCAGCGCCAGAAGTCCTGCCTCATGAATGCAGGCGAAAACACGGCGGTAATACGGTTTAAACATATCGGTAAACACCGCGGGTGGCAGCAGACAGCGATCCTGCATCCCCCAATCGTCGCACCAATACACCCCATGGACGCCGAGGCCGGCAACCTGTCGGACCGCTTCACACTGTATTCGGCACAGAGTGTCCAGCATGTGGCGCAGCGCATCGGGATGGTCGTAAGGATCCGTCATGATCTGGTCGAAACCACGCAGAAACACGAGCCGCTCGAACAGGCTGACCCGGATATTGACCACCACAAAACGATCCTGGTCCGCCATCGCCAGTTGCTGCCGGAGACGTCGATAGCGTTCCGGAACGGAGAAGTCGGGCCAGCGATAGGTGTCCAAGTTGTCGAGCTGTGCCAACGGATGACGGCAGACGTAGCCCTGGGACTTGTCTTCCGGCATCCGGCGCCATTGACAGCCCCACTCATCCTCGTCCGGTATGGTCGGCGACCAGGCGGGATCCGGATCCGGTCGCACCCAAAAGAAGTCACTGCCGAACTGGTCGGGAAGGTCATAAGGAACGCGGTCTGGCCCGCAAAAACGAATGGCGCGTTGCACTTGTTCAATACTTGTCACGCTGTCACTTGCTCCATTCCATTCGATTATCCCGCCACCAATCCATCGTGTGCATGATTCCTTCCGTCAACCCGATCAGGGGTTCCCATCCAAGGCGGGCTTTGATTTTTGCATTGTCCAGTACCCGGCTGCGGATGGTACTCGGCTTATCCTCGCGATACACCACCGAATGCGGAGTGTAATCGGCATGGCTTAATACACAACGAACGACATCTTCGACGGTGACTGGGTGGCCCGAACCGATGTTGAACACATCCCAACGGATATCCTGGCACAGTAGCATAAACACCACGGCCCGAGCAAAATCATCCACATAGATAACGTCCCGGACTACAGCAGGACTACCCCATACTTCAAAAGGGTCCATCCGATCCACTGCTTTGCGGATAATCGCAGGGATGAAATTGGCGGTTTTCGGGTCGAATCGCGCATAGGGCCCGTATATGTTGGAAACCCGGGCCATCAGGATATCTATCCCCGCTTCCCGATGCCAGAACTGGCACAACTTCTCAATAAAGCGCGTCACCCATCCCACGCCCCAGTAGGCGACATGGGGATCCTGATTTAAATCCAGGTCCTCCTCGCGGATGCGATCGGAGCACTCCTGGTACATCGTCGCCGATCCAACCAAGATAATTCGCCGGACCTTGGCCTGCACACACGCCTCCAGAAGACGCGCATTCATAATGAGGTTATCATTGACTTGGCGCCAGGGCTCGGTGGTCAACATGCCCGCGCCGCCCGTGCGGGCGGCGGTCATAATCACCGCTTCGCAACCGGATACCGCACGCAGGCAGTCCGCCGGTTCGCTCAGATCGGCCGCAACCCATTCTACCCGGTCATTCGCGGGCAACGGCTTTGGATTTTGAAAACACCCGGCGCGAATCCGACAGGTTGGAATGGTTGAAAGAAGGCACCGGAGTACGCCGGTACCGGCCATTCCCGTGGCACCGGCCAGAAAAATACGCTTATTGGTCCACTCATTCACACCTAACCCCCCTACGGCATTAGTTACTCGACGATTAAATATGAGGCACGCGCGTTAAGAGGCGAGCGCCGGATCGCGTAGCGGCCTAACCCAAAAACCTCCTTTAAAGCAGCCGTTTCGCCGGGGCAAGCCGGTTCAACCAATTCATCAAAGCCCAACACGCTGCCGCGCGTCAAATGACCGCGGATGGCTTTCAGGCATTCACGTGTTGGCTTGTATACATCGAAGTCGAAATACGCCAGGGCCACGATGGTTTGAGGATTGCGCGCAAGATACGAACGTACTGTCCACGAAGCATCGCCTTTTATAATCTCATATTTTTTGATATGGCCCAAGGGGCTCTCCTGCTCCTGAAAGTCTAATATCTGCCGAAGATATTGTTCGTAGTCCATCGGGACACTATAAGCGCCTTTCTTCATATTTTTGCCGTCCTTGGCGGTCACGCATGCATGACCGCCAAATGTGTCAAATGCCACCACCTTGCGCAGGCGGTTAAATGGCTCGTAAATGCCGCGTAACGCGCTGAACAAGGAGGCATTTTGACCCCATCGGCAACCAAGATCAAACAACACCCCTTGAACGTTCAAGGCCTGTCGGTATAGAAAATCCATGAACAGGATGCGCGAGAGGGTTTGAGGCGGCAAAAACAATCCCAGGTTCATGAGGAGTTCATCATCGGGAATTGGGCAGTGTTTGAGCAGGTTCACTAATTTTTCCCGGCGACTGCCTTCCGCAGTGTCGCCGTACCGCACCATGGTGTAAGAATTGGCCTTTTTTTGTCGAATAGACATAATATGATCTCCTCCTTGCTTTTACGCTTTTTCTCCAGTCCATACCTGCCGACAGATAGCGCGGATCGACTCAGCGTCACAGTGAATGCGCCGACGCAGTTCGTCGCGATCGGGATTTCCCAGCATAAAGGCATCTGAAGGCCCCAGGCGTACCAAGTCTGGTGCCGAACGCCGCCCCGCGCGCCACTGGGCGATAGCTGCAAATAGTCCGCCCACCGGCAAATGCTCCTCAACGACCACAAAAGCCCGCACTCGCTTGGCCAATTCATTGAGTTGGTTTTCGTCCAGCGGCTTGAGCGTATGACACTGATAGACCAGTGGCATAATTCCGTCGTGGCTCAATCGGTCTGCGGCATCCAAAACAACCGGCGCAATATCCCCGGTCGCGATCAATGCGATCTGTTCCCCGTCGCGAAGCAGTCGGAGGCGTCCGATTATTGCGGAGGCATCCGTCCGGTAATCTATTTCCCCGAATCGTCCTATCCTCAAATACGCCGGACCAGCCAGCGTAAACAACTGAGGCATAAGCTGGCACAACTCGTCCGGACACCCCGGGGCTACCACGGTCATCCCGGGAATAAGGGCCATCAATCCCAAATCATCGGGCGCTTGATGCGTGACGCCGCTGTTGGCATAGGTATAACCACCGCCAGCTCCGACGATCACAACAGGTAGGCCGGGATAACCGATGCTGATGCGGATCTGCTCATAAGGCCGTGCCGTCGCAAACGAAGCTATGGAATAAGCGATCGGCCGCCAACCCTCCATCGCCAGACCGGCGGAGGCACACATCAATTGCGCCTCGGCCACCCCCACATTTACATAGCGGGAGCCATACAGCCGACGGAAGTCGTCAAACACCTGAAAGCCCAGATCCCCTGTAAGAAACATTATGCGGTCATTCTCCCCGGCCAACCGTACAAGTGTATCGCTGAAAGCTCGCCGCATGGTGTTACTCCAGATGAATGGGGGTAGCGTTCAATTCCGAGAGCGCTCGCTGTAAATCGTCGTCCGACGGTTTGCGATAATGCCAAACTTGATCGCCTTCCATGAAGCTGATCCCGGCGCCGGCAAGAGTCTTGGCAATGATTATGGAGGGCTTGCCTGCCTCAAAAGGAAATGCCTGTAAAGCTTCCAGCAACTCGGCCACCCGCAGGCCGTTAACTGATCGGGCCGACCAACCGAAACTGCGAAATTTCTCTTCCAGCGATGTGTGCCCCATGATCTCGTCGCTTCGTCCCACAGCCTGAACGCCGTTATAGTCCACAATCGCAAGCAGCCGATCGAGATGGTGCGCTGCAGCAAAGGTCGCCGCCTCCCAGACACTCCCCTCATTACATTCGCCATCGCTCATCAGCACCACTCCCCGGGCTGAATTCCGGTCAAGCCGTAACCCGTACAAAGCACCCGTGGCGATACCCAAGCCATGACCCAAGCTGCCCGATGATACCTCAAGCAACGATAAAGCGTGGACGCACGGATGGTTGGGAAAAGGCGAATCCGTCCGAGCATAAAGCGAGAGCCATTCGCGAGGGACATAGCCGCAATCAGCCAAAACCGCATAGAGAGCAGTGCAGGCATGGCCTTTGCTGAAATAAAGCCGGTCGCGCAACGGTGCCCTGGGTTGATCAGCAGGGATTTTCAAGAAGCCATGGTACAAGGCCACGAGAATATCCACACAGCTGAGCGCGGAACTCAGATGACCTTCCTTGCCATCATGAGCCATCTGAATACATGTGGCTCGGATCCGTGCCGCCTTCCGTTCTAAAGTCGAGACGTCATGGATCATCATCGGACACTCCTTACAAGATCACAAATCCACTCAATATCGTCTGTCCCAAGCGACTGATTGTTCGGCAGGAAAAAACCGCCGTTGTAAAGCTTGTCCGCCACGGGCGCAGAAAAGACGCCAAAGCGGTCAACCCAGAATGGATGCCGCCCCAGGTTACCGGCCGTGAAGATCCGAGTATCTATCTTGTGCTTGTCTAACGCGGTAACTAATTTTCGGCGTTCCTTTGAAGATTTGGCAACGGCACAGAATGAAATACTGCTGATGACATCCTCGGGAATGCCGCGGGCAAAATCAACAACCCCATTCAGCCGTTCCTGGTAAATGAGATGATTGGCCACGCGCCTACGGATGGTGGCATCAAGTTTTTTCAGTTGAATTAAACCTGCCCGCGCGCTGATTTCCGTAGGCCGCAAATTGAATCCGGGAATCGTGAAAGTAAACGGGGCATGGAAAGGATCTACCTTGTGCCGTTTCATGATTCGAGCGGCTTCGGCTTCCGGCAAGTCTTTCAGCCAGCCGTGACTGCGCAACATAAGCAATTTATGGTATATGTTTTCATCATTGGTGCAGACCATCCCGCCTTCCACCGTGGACATGTGATGCCCATAATAAAACGAAAAAACTGAGATCAGCCCGAATGTCCCTACCCTTCGCCCCTGGTGGCGGGAACCATGACTTGCGCAACAATCTTCGACAATGTTAAAGCCATATTGCTGTTGCAGTTCCAACAGGCGGGTCATGTTGACCGGCACGCCCAGAACATGAACCAGCACAACATTTTCGGGATGGTCACGCCTCAGGATATCTTCCAAACAATCCATATTGAGACCGAACGTCACATGATCGGACTCGCACATGATCGGTAGCCAGCCAAACTGGATCGCGGGAGCAATATCCGTGACCCACCCCGTCGCCGGAACCACGACTTTCCGTTTGCCCGCCCGGCCCGCGCTCTCCAGGGCCGCATACATGAGCAGGTTGGCCGAGGCACCCGAATTGCACATCACGCTGTATTTTACGCCCAGCCACTTTGACCATGCCTGCTGGAAACGCCTGGTTTCATCGCCCATCGTCAAGCGGGGATAGGAGCGCAACCAGGCGATCAGCTCTTTCAGATCGTCTTTGCTGATCGTGTCAACCGCCAGATCGAACCTGTTGCTCTTGAAGGGAGGCTTTGTTTTCATACTGTAACCATGATTACATCATGGCGTGATGGTCAGCGGTAGACTTCGCGGCGGTGGGCAACGGTGACTATCATCACCTGCCCGATGTCCTCATGGATTGCATAAACAATGCGCCAGTCGCCCACGCGCCAACGGTAGAGATTCCCATCGCCGTGCAATTTCTTGGAATGATGTCCGCGAGGATCGGCCGCAATGTCGTCCAAGGAGCGGTTCACCCGGTCTCGCATCGTGTTGGGAAGGGCGTCAAAGTCCTTGGTGGTCCGGCGGGACAATTTGACGCCATAGATCACGGATGCAACCCCCGCGCCTTGCGGAACTCGGCCAGCGGAATCCCCTGATCACCAGTGCGTGTCATTTCCGCCAGTATGCCCCGCGCTTCATCTGCCAAGACATAGTCTTCAATTACATCGGGGAGCGTCAACACGGCCACGGCCTTCCCCCGGCTTTCGATGATAACTGGCATACGGGTTCGGCGGACGCGACGCAGGGTGCCCGCGAAATCTTTCCCGGCCTCAGCTAAAGTCATAGTCGTCATGATGTGATCTCCGTGTATGCAACCATGATCGTATGACGGCATTGAAAGGTCAAGCCGAAACGGTCAGTAGTTCCATGGCAACCCACGGCTGCGTCATGCTTCCCCACAAACGCCACGTGAGGGCACGTGGCCTACAGAAAACGGCCATAATTGTAGGCCCGGTCCCCTGACCGGGCGCGGGTTAACCGAGAATGACGCAGCCCTGCATGGCAACCAGGGCTTCATAATTCACAAATATTGACGCAGGTCTCGCACCTTTATCCGGGCTATGTCACCACTTGCCCGGGTTCGTAGAAAATGATCTGCGAACCCAGTGATTCAAAGGCAAAGGGAACATGCAATAGATGCGCCATTTTTTTCTGTAATCCGGCTTGTTTATCGGGCTCAACAAACAGGAGCATGAACCCGCCGCCACCTGCACCCAGCAATTTGCCGCCAATCGCGCCGGCAGCCAATGCTGTTTTGTAGATATCATCCACATGATTATTGGAAATACACGCACTAATGGAGCGCTTGAGCATCCAGCTTTCATGCAATAACTTGCCAAAAGCGCGAATGTCTCCCCTGGCTGTCAGAATTTTGAGCGCCTCGTCAACCATGGCGCGCATGGCATGCAATTCCTTCTTGCGGTTTGGAATATTTTTGATTTGCTCGGCCGCTATTTCGGATGCGTTGCGCGAAAATCCCGTAAAAAACAACATGAGATTAGCTTGCAATAGCTGAAGGCGTTCCATGGCTACAGTCGCCGGCTGAACTGTAATTTTATCGCCAGCCGCAAAAGTAATATAATTAAACCCTCCGAAAGCCGCCGTAACCTGGTCCTGCGAGCCAACATTTTCAACAATCAGGTCGCGCTCCACATGGATCGCTTCCAAGGCAAGTTGAAGCCGCGCAGGCATTTCGCCGCGCAGAGCATGGAACGCATGTAAAAGCCCCACGGCAAACGAGGAACTCGATCCCAACCCGGCGCGGGCCGGCAGATCGCCGTCATAATGAATTTCCAAGCCGTGCTGAATTCGCATAAACTTGATACACTCGCGCACGGCCGGATGCTTGATCTGGTTAACATCCTTGACCTCCTCAATGATCGAATAAACGATACGATTGGCATGCTGAAAAAACGGAGGCAGGTAACGGCAAGTAATGTAACAATAACGATTTATACTGGCGGCCAGGACCGCCCCGCCGTGTTCGTTGAACCAGGCCGGATAATCCGTACCGCCGCCAAAAAACGAGATTCGATAGGGTGTTCTACAGATAATCATTATTTGTTGCACTTTGTTTTTCGACTCAATGACCCGTGCCTGAGCCTTCCGGTTAATATCTGAATATTGCCCCGGATCGGTGTAATATTCAAGTGTTAATCTTCTTGCAACCGCCGCATAGCCGTTATACCGTTCATATCACCGTCATGCAAAATGACCAAAAAAGTGCGAAAGTCCACCCGAATGAACATATTGTTTATTTATCCGGTTCCGCCCCAACGCTTTGTTCCGCGCGGTTTTTCGCACGGCATCGGCTCAATGTCGGCCATGCTGAAACGCGCCGGGCATACTACGGAACTGCTCTATATCGATTCCCTGGACGAGGCTGAGCTTGCCCGCCGGATCACGTCCAGTACCTCGCTTGTGGCGGTGTCCGCCACCACCGACCAGTTTGCGCTTGCGAAACAGGTGATTGACTGGATAAACAAACGATTCGATATCCCCGTTGTGTTGGGGGGGGTACATGCCACGGTGGCGCCGGAGGAGGCTATCCAAATCGAGGGACTTCTCGGCATTTGCGTTGGCGAGGGGGACGAGGCGATCGTCGAACTGGCCCAGGCCTTGGATCTCCATGAGGATGTCAGCCGTATCCGTAATTTCTGGTTCCGGAAAGGGGCCACGGTCATCCGAAACGAAGTCCGTCCGCTGGTCCGCGACCTCGATTTACTGCCTTTTCCGGACCGATCTATCTTTGACTATCAGGCCATCCTGGACTTGAACTACCAAGACGGCGCAGAATTCATGGTAGGACGGGGATGCCCATTCCATTGCGCCTTTTGTATTAATAAAAAGCTCCAGGACCTGTATCGCGACAAAGGGCCGTTTGTCCGGTTCCGGAGCGTCGCTAACGTCATCGCCGAGATCAAGGCCGTGACGAATGCCTACACGAATATCCGTAAAATAACGTTCCAGGACGACATCCTGGGTCTCAACAAGGCATGGCTGGCAGAGTTTTCGGCTCATTACAGGCGGGAGATTCGAATTCCGTTCCGGTGCAACATCCGGGCCGACGGGGTGAACGAGGTAATCCTGTCATTACTGAAGCAGGCCGGCTGTGCGGAGTTGTGGGTCGGGGTGGAATGCGGTAACGAAATCCTGCGCAACAGCCTGCTGAACAAGCAAATTCCGACACAAACGATCATCAACGCGTTTCGGTTGATCCGTTCGTTCAATATCGCGAGCAAGGCATTCAACATGATCGGGCTCCCGGGTGAAACCCGCCGGAACATCGAGGAAACGTTTCAACTGAACAAGACGATCAAGCCGGATATCCGCAGTGTCACGATCTTCCGGCCCTACCCCGGCACTGCGCTCTACGATTACTGCGCGGAAAGGAAGTGGATCAGCAACCGGTCAGTCTCCGGCTACTGGGAGGAGTCCATCCTGGATCAACCCACCCTATCCAGGGAAGACACGTATTTTTACCAATTGCTATTTTATTATGAGATGAAATACCCCGCGTTGGCCGGCCTGATGCGCCGGCTCAATCGCATAAAAATCCTGCCGGGACTTACCCTCTTCCGACTATTCCACAATAAAGCAATCATGTACCGCCTCTATACCTGCATGAGGAAATCCGGGCGAACCATATAAAATAAAAACCTACGGATCATTTAACGCTTGTGCCTGGCGCGCGGGCGCGATTAATATGAACTTGACAGCGCTAACTATTTGATTGAAAAGAAATCGCTTTTCGGGCAGCATAAATGCCCGCCTGTAGAAATTGACCTGATTACGTATTTTTCATGTGGCAAAGTGGCTAAAGGTTGCCGATAATCAGGAGCCGAGATGTGAAGTCTGATGGATAAATGCCTTGTAGAAGATGAGCTTGACGCCAAATTATCATCCTGTGATCATATAAATATGAACAAAATGACACCCCAAGTTTTTTTTATCGATATTTCCAGCACCTGTAACTTGAGTTGCCCTTCCTGTGCCCAGGGCAATTATTCATCGAAAAACAAGCCTTCTCTAATGAAGAAGGAGTTGTTTCAGGCCATTGTGGAAAAGATTGCCCGCGACTACGGGGTCTCGGATATCCACCTCTACAACTGGGGGGAGCCCTTCCTTCATCCGCAATTGCCCGAATTTGTCGAGTTGATTGCCCGGAACGGCGGCCGGTGTTATCTCAGCTCGAACTTGAATGTTATGCCGAATATTGAGGCGGTGCTATCGGCAAAACCGGCCGGCTTGCGCATATCCTGCTCCGGTTTCCGGCAGGAGACTTACGGGGTGACGCACCGCCATGGGAACATCGAAAAAGTCAAAGCCAACATGGAATTGTTATCCGCAGCCGTGCGTAAGACAGGCGTCCGAACCTCGATTCATGTGTTTTATCACCGGTACCTGCACAACCTGGATGAAGAATACCCTATGAAGTGTTTTGCCCTTCGCCTGGGATTTGGATTTCATCCGGTCTGGGCACACATGATGCCCGCGGAAAAAGTTCTGGCGTATGTAGACCCGCAGGCCGAAAGCCAGGTGATTACGCCGGGGGATCGCGAATTAATTGCGCGCTTGGCGCTGCCGTTGGACGCGGCCATCGCGTGTGCGCGACGTTATCAGTCTAAATCGTGCGACTTTCGCACGGGGCAGATGGTGCTGGATACCGAGGGAGACGTTCACCTTTGCTGTGTCGTCTATGACCGGACCCGTTTCGCGGTTGGCAATTTCCTCTCGCAATCGCGCGCCGAACTGCAAGCCGCTAAAAACAACCATGCCTATTGTGCCCGGTGTATGCGCCATGGAATCCATATTTACGAAATGTTCGGCGCCTATGAATTTGACCGCCTGGCAGCCGATCACATTCCGCGACGCTATTCTCGCCGTTTATCCATGCGCTGGGAGCGCATGAAAAAAACGATCTTTCTTCGTCTGATTCCCAGTCGGTATAAGGGATGGTGCTATAACCTTTATGCGCGACTGGTCAAGTTCTAATCGCAATCGTCAACGACCGGCGGGGGCAGCCCGGCCAGTTTCTCAGAGTGCCGGTCGTGATCCACTTGCCTAATGTCGAGCGCACATCGCCCGCGGGCGCCAATAATCGGTCGATATCTATCCAGCACTATTTGCGGTACGGGATATACTTGCTCCAAAAATCCAAGTGATCCGTATTCCACGCGTGACAACCAAAAGGCAACTGCCCGTGATTAATCGTCATGCAAAGCTCCGGGGAAGCATCAAATGCGAAGCGCAAAGCCGCTCGCCAATCAGGAATACGCAAGCCTGCAATCCGCGGCGCCACATTGGACCAAAACATATCCTCCGGGAAGTCGAGCATATGCCGCGTCCACAAGTTCAGGATTTTGCATGCATCTCGCATTTCCACTACGCGGCGTAGAGAAAATCCGCCGTTCCCAACCTTGCGCAAGAACGGTCGTAACAGTCGCGAGCGCACCCAGCGCTTTTTGCTATGGGCCTGACATTCATAATTGAGCCACGGTGCGCCAATATAATCGTAGCCCATCCCGCACCAGTCCAACAATTCATCCCGAAACACATAGCTGTCGGTTTGGTAAAGAAGAATATATTTATAACGTTCAAACCGGGAATAAAAATCGGCGACGCGACACAAATGGTTGTAGCCGCGTGGCGATGAAAAGTAATAGTCGTCAAAGCGTGCCACCTGGATAGCGGGGATCAACTGTCGCCAATGGGAATCATCCATGTTTTTGGGCGCGGCCATCCATAGATCATAGCGGCCGAGCACTTCGGCGGCGCGTCGCACCGAAACTATCTCAAGCGGGGTCAATGATGTTTTATGAGATGGGATGACAATGGCCACGTCGGATGCCTGGAGGTCATGCGCCATGGCGGCCGCTCATTCTTTCGGCCCATTTGGGCGGCATGTTTTTATGAACCTCGATGGCCGAAAAAGGATCCGATTCCCGGCATCCCGCTGTGCGTGCCCACTTTGCCATGCGTTGCAATCCTTCCGCTAGCGATATCCCCCGGATGAGATCGCCAAATACAGATTTTACTTTTCCGTGGTCCGAGAAAGCATTCAGGACTTCATTCCGCGCCGGCAAATGCTCCAGGCGACATTCAACGCCTAATGTTTGCGCTACCTTCCGGGCCAGTTCAATCACGGTATAGGGGCGGTCGGCGCCGATGTTGAAAACCTGGTTGTAAACCTTGCTGCGCTCCACGCTCTCCGCAATTAGCGGCGCCACATCGTCCACATGGGTAAATGCCCGTGTTTGCAATCCATCTCCAAACATTGTCATCGGCTTGCCTTCCATCAGTTGGCGCATGAAAATGCCAATGACATTCCGATAAGGGTCGGCAATGTTTTGCCGTTCGCCATAAACGTTGTGAGGCCGGAAAACGATATAGTTTAAGCCGAACATTGCATGGGCCGCCGCCAAGTCCAGTTCCACGGCATATTTTGATATGCCATAAGGATCCTCGGGATGTGGCGTCATGGTCTCGAGCATCGGCGTCTGACTCGCTCCATAAACGGCAATGGATGATGTGAAAACGAAGCACTTGACCGTGTCGCTATTCACTGCGGCATTAATCAGGTTGCAACTGCCGATGAGATTGGTCGCGTAGTTGTACCGGCGGATAAAATGACTCAGGCCTTCCGCCGCATAGGCGGCCAAATGGAATATGTAGCTGACGTGGTTTTCCTCGACAACTTTGCTGACCAAGGCGTAATCCGTTACTGAGCCCTTGATAAATGTGGCCTTTTGAGGAACGTTGCCGGCGGAGCCGCCCGAAACGTCGTCCAGTACAATGACCGCATGTCCCATTTTCAAAAGATGATCCGCCACGTGCGAACCGATAAAACCCGCTCCCCCGGTAACGAGAGAAATGCTTCGTTGTCCGTGTCCCGTATTCATCTGACTGTGTTCCTGACGTTGCGGCGCAACATGTTCCTGTCAATACTGCGTTATAAAATAGTTGACATTGTGGATACAGGTCAAGTTCATAAATAGTTAGCGCGTACCCCCTCAGTTATGAGGGCTGATTGTCATTCCCGACCTGATGCTACTCTGCGAAGTAAAGCGTCTTCGCTACGCAGCACGAGTCGGGAATCCAGAAAAATTCCGTCGGCTGACGGACTGGATTCCCGCTTCCCGCCTTCGCGAAGCACACGCTTCGGT
>Ga0247841_10005974_pt1 | contig 19246 bp, 18 predicted proteins | sample LaCruzMarch2015__2_FD_192410 | JGI IMG/M metagenome (GOLD analysis project Ga0247841, IMG submission 192410) | Freshwater microbial communities from meromictic Lake La Cruz, Castile-La Mancha, Spain - LaCruzMarch2015_18m | ecosystem: Environmental > Aquatic > Freshwater > Lake | place: Spain... | reverse complement strand
GTATATATTTGTGTGTCTATGTAAATTTAAAAATTTTGAACAGAAATCCTACTTCAAAAAAAATGTGATTGCAATTGCAATTGCTCAAAATGTGCCACTTTATGGACAGACTCTATTTAAAACTTCTCCCTTTAATTTTTATTATAACATTGACATCCTGTTCGAAAAAGGATGTTGTAAAACATTACAAATACTTTTCGACTGTAGAATCGCCTTCGTTATTTGGAGCAGTGAGCTACAAAGATGGAAAAGGTATAGATATATCTGCAATAAATGACTCAATTGCATATTGCGAGGCTTATAGAAACTACTGTATTGAAAAAAAATTTTATGCAGATTATTCAGATGGTTTAAATACATATGTGGGTACTCCTATTGCCTTTAAGCTTATAAATGATACGGGTATAGATATTGCAAACTCTGTAGATTTCATTGGCAAATCGATAATAGAGTTGAAGATTGAAGAAGAAACATCAAAGTTAAAAAATTTATATAAGTAAAATTAAAAAAATGGAGTCCAGCTACCATTATAAAAACGGGGCGTAACTGAAAAGCCAGATGAGTAAGGGATTTGAAAAACAAATTATGAACACAAAAGTATTTGGAACTGTAATTATTGTAATTTCTATAATTATTTTCTTCATTGGATTAAACAAATATAATTCTGTATCGGAAATTTCATATGGGAATATGTCTCAATCAAACCAAGCCATTATGAGCGTATTGACGAATGACGAATTAGGTCGAAACCGTCAACAAATCTCTGGAAACCAAGAAACAGGAAAAACAATAATGATTGTGAGTGGATTAATATTTCTAGTTGGAGGTGGCTTTGTTATATCAAGTAATAAAAAATAGAATTAGATAATTTAGAAACCTCGCAATGTATAGGTAAATTGTATGTAATTATGGCAAATATCTCATGTCCTAAATGTAGTGAATTGACCGCAAAAGGTGGTTACAAAACTTGGCAAATTATTGTTGCAGTATGTTTTTTCCCAATTGGATTATTAGCATTACTTGCTGACAAAGAAGTTACTACTTGTCAAAAATGCGGTCATTCTTGGCAAGCTTAATGATTTACATTATTATATAAGGTGGGCGAATAGCACAAATTTAACTGTTCGTCTGCATTATATAAACTATTAGGAAAAAAAATGGAGATTTCAATAATTCCAAGATGGCTAATTAGGTATTTCTCTAATGATCGTTTACGACAAAACAATATTAATATCCTGATAAGTAACATTTTAATCATTGCAATTTTTGTGTTATTTAGGAATTCATTAATAGACATTTTAAATTACATTCCACATTTTTGTTTGTTTGACAAGCTAATTGGAATAGAGTGTCCTGTTTGTGGTACGACAAGAGCTTTTTGTGAAATCGCAACCGGGAACATAAGACACGCATATAATTTGAATCTTTCAAGTTTTTTTGTTGCGTCTTTTTTTATATTCCAGATTCCATTAAGACTATTTTCTTTACTTAAAGACAAACCCGTTGACAAAATCAATTTGGTTTCTAAGTATTATGGGAATGCAGTTCTGATTATCATATTGGCGAATTGGATTATAAAAATATTAATTTACTTTTAAAGTTTGATAAAGCAGTTTTTTATTTAAAATAAATATTTTATGGAAAAGAACCAGTTACTGTCTATAATTCATGCAAGTGAAGATATAGATGATCTTGCAGTGAAAATCAAAAAAGATACAAGTATTGAAAGATGCAAATTGCACCTAGCTGAATCTCTAAAGATTTCATATACAATTGAAAGTTTTCTTAATTACAACTTAGAACTGAGCGAGTATAAACATACAATTAATGATGTTATAGCGGATTTGAGAATTGCATATGATTCAAAAAACATTAATGAAATCCATTCAAAAATGAGTAGTTGTATTTATTCAAACTCAATTATTTATGCGAATTTGATTGAATTCTATAAGAAATTATATTGACAAACCAAACGCCTAACACATAACACCCGCCTATGCGCATTGGCTGGCTGACGTGCATTCCGGCAGTTTTGCTCCCGCATTCACTTTGTCGTTTCACGACAGCGAATGCTCCCGCAAACCGCCAATGCCCATAGCCTCGGTCGTTACCAGCAAGCCGAGAAATAAAAAGAAAGACAAATACAATAAAACTACATAAATCTTTGAATTAAAACAAAGTATTAACAATTAAAACAAAATAAAATGAAAAAAATTTTTATTATCTCTTTCTTATGTGTATTATTAAATAATGTATGTGGACAAACCAACGAATTCAATGTAGATAAAATTTCAACCTATGCTTATGGTAATGAGAATGTTGACTTCAAAATTTCTTTAGTGAATGGAGAGCTTCAATTTGAAAAGATTATTGATTCTTTAAATTTAAGTAAAGATGAATTATTTAGTAGGGTTATTAGTTATTTTGCATTAAGTTATAACAATTCTCAAAATGTAATTCAACAACAAGACAAGGAAAATGGTCGAATTATTGGAAAAGGCATATTTTCTGGTTTCTCAATATCAAAAGAAAAGGCTGGATCTAGTTTAGTGCCGATTACTGTATTTTATAAATACTCGGCAAAACACACATTGATAATTGATATTAAGAATGGTAAGATTAGATATAAATTAACAATTCCAGATTACATTGTAGATGTAACTGCCTCTACAGATTGTTATGTTGTTGGTGTTTCAACAAGAGCAATTTCAAGATGCGCACCAATTTACAAAGATTACTCAGAATTTGAAAAAGCAAAAGCTGGAAAAACAATTATTAAAAATTACGTAGATGCTCGAATTAACTCCGAACAAGAAGCTTTTATTAAATTATGTGAAAAATGTAGGAAAAACATCATAGACTTTGAGACTTCTGTTAAAACACAAATCAATAACAATACTGATTGGTAATAAATCAATATAAAAAAATGCTTTTATACCCCGCTTTTCGCAGCTTATAATCTCGCGTTTGGCTGGGTTTTGCTTCCCAGCTGCGTTGAGTGTGAAGCATAAAAATTTCGAATGGAACTGTCATACACATTAAAATGCCGTCTGCATTTCAATTTACAGCTAGAGGCAGTCAGTTTTATGAGCAAAATTTTACACGCAAATTTGGAATATAAGAAAAAACATCTATCTTTGCAGCAACATGCTTGCCCCGCTTCCCGTAAGAACAGCGCGCTTAGGGTAAGCTTTTTATTTTTATACCCATGAGCAAAGTTCCCTACTCCAAACCGGCACTTACCTATGCCGCTCAACTTCAAAAACTCAAAGACCGTGGATTACTAGTTCCCAACCAAGCCAAAGCATTGCATTTGTTGGAAGCAGTAAGTTATTATCGCCTGAGCGGGTATTGGTATCCGTTATTGGCTGATAAAGAACAACATATTTTCAAAGTCGATGCTAGTTTTGACACTGCATTTAGTATTTATAAGTTCGATAGAGAATTAAGAATGCTCGTATTGAGGGAACTCGAAAAAATTGAGGTAGCAGTCCGTGCCAAAATGATTTATATACTTTCGTTGAGCCGTGGACCATTTTGGTATAATGATACTAAAAACTTTTCGCGACCATTGAAACATAACGAAACACTTACAAAAATAGGACTAGAATACAAACGTAGCGACGAAGATTTCATCAAGTCATTTCAAAAGAAATACTCCGACCTCATGCCTCCCTGTTGGATGATGCTCGAAGTTTCATCATTTGGAACTTTATCCAGTTTGTATAGTTCACTTTCGCCCGGCAGAGACAAAAGGGATATCGCCAATCACTTTGGATTACCCGAAATGGTTTTTACTTCGTGGCTTCATAGCATTGTATATCTGCGAAATATATGTGCACACCATGCACGGTTGTGGAATAAAGAAATGCAGATACAACCCATTATTCCACACGCTCCAAAACAACCATTTATTAATCAGACAAGCTACACCTGCCCGGACACAGGTAAATCACTTCCATTGAACAACAAGGTTTACTTTATATTGTCGATGATGCTTTTTTTAATGAATACGATTAATCCCAACAATAGTATTCAGACAAAATTCAAAGCAATATTGGCAAAATATCCCAATATTGATGTAAGAGCTATGGGTTTTCCGTCAGGTTGGGAAAGAGAACCGTTATGGAAATAAATTTAAGTTTTAACAAGAATATAGATCCGCTTGTTTGAATCTCTGCAGTGGCAAACAATATTATGTTGTTGCAATATTTAAATTTTTCACTAATCGCCCAAAAAGCTAAAAAAGCCACAGCAAGTTAGATTTTATTTTCAAACGTCTTGCTGTGGCTTTTATAGCTTTTTGATAATAGGCAGAGCGGTCACAGTACATTGTTTTTTTTGCTCGGTTTGACAGTTGAAGTGCGTTTTGAAAGAAAAAAAAACAATGCACTGTGGAGAGTTGATTATTTGGACTTTGTGCGTTTAGACAATCATATCGGGTTATTCTGGCTGTTTGACAAGAAAAGAAAACAAATTTATCGTACTGACAATTAGAGAATTAATACGACTGAGATAAATGAAGACTGCATAACGACTGAACGGCCAGCTGGTAACACACGCCTATGCACACCTGCTGGCTGACGTGCATTTCGCGGGTTTTGCGCCCGCATTCACTTTGTCGCAGTGCGACAGTGAATACTCCCCAGTCCCACCGGATATCCCCCTCATTTCTTAATCTAATGTTGGACGCTCCGTTGTTGGGATTTGCAATCCCAACTTTTGTATTCTTAGGATTTGCAATCCGTTCTTATATCAAACCACCATTACATCCAACAGTCCTTTTCCTCCGGCATAGTCAATAGCCGAACTATATCGATAATCTTCTGCCCGGTTTACTATCTCAGCTATTACCGGATTCTGGTGGATATAGTTAAGCTTCTGATTGAAGTAATCATTAAAATAAATGGCTTGTGCATCATTGCCTTCTTGCCAAAAACGATAATTTTTTATCTTTTTATCATTCTTGCCAGCATATTCAAACCTGTTCAGCATCCATTCCTGACGACTTTCAGTGGGCTCAATAAGTAAGGTACGAAGTATTTCCTTGCTTGTAAACTTCTTGAAATCACGCATTATATCCGACACTTTATTTACACCATTAGCACCAACTATCATGTGCATATGGTTAGACATCAATACCCAAGCATAAATAATCAACCCTTTTTCTTTCTGGCAATACTGTAATGATTCTATAATGATATGCTTAAAAATAGGACGCGTAAATATATCCACCCAATCTACCACCGTATCGGTTACAAAATAAACTTCTCCCGTTATGCGATGCTGTATGTTCATTTGTTTTTTAATTTTAATTTTAAAGACGGATTACAAATCCTAAGAATACAAAAGTTGGGATTGCAAATCCCAACGACGAATCCCGCCATTTTGCAAGAAATATATGATTACATATTCGTTGGGTCAGGGGGGAAAATAAATCCCACCCACGAGCAACGCCCATCTTTTGAACATCTAATTGATTTCAAATCCGGTTGGACGGGATCATTTGTTAGTTCTGCAAACACAACATAAACTCGAAAATTTCCGGTTGTGGATATATACAAACCGTTTCGGGTATCTGTTGCACTCTGTGCATCAATATGTCCAAAACAAAAAAACAGTACAAAACATACAACTATCTTTTTCATATAACTACGATTTTATAAATTTTACAATTCCATTGTAGTCACCACCACACACCTTTAAAAAATATATTCCCGAACTAAATTGGCTAACATCTAATGTTATTTTGTGTTCAGTTGGGGATAAGCGATATTGCTGTTTCCCGTTTATATCGTATATACTTAATTGTGTATTTTTCAAGCTAGCCGATTCTGGAATTTCTAATTTCAGATTAGTTATTACTGGAGAAGGAGATAAATGTATAATACTAACTTCTTCCATATTTTGCACATCAGTTTTCGAACCTATATAATCCCAATATCCAGACCATTCGGGAAGCCCGTAAGCTAACGTTCCATTTTTATATTGTGAACGAAGCCATGGAATTCCACCGTAGCCAGCATGGGGTTCAGTAGAAATACCCCAATTATTAAAGCAAATAGTATTGCCAACTCCTTCAATAAATTCAAAATAGGTTGAATCGACAGTAGCTAACAACACACATTGTTTTTCAAAGCGAATGTGCTTACGTCCATTTAACAAGTAAACGCTATGAACGGTATGAATATATCCGCCACCATCGACATATTGATCGTTTACGTTCAAATCCAAGTCCATCAATAAGAACCTTCTTTTTGTTTGATATGGGTTATATGGGTTAATACCCCATATTTTTGAATTGCTGTTGTTTACCACCAAATGATCGTAATTACTCCCAAAACCTCCTAATCCTATGGGTACGACAGTTGAGTCACTGGTCTTTTTAAATTCCATATATAAGAATCCTTCCCAATCATTAGATCTTGCCGCATAATAATAACGTGTTGTATCACCAAACACAGGCATATAAGTTGCTTGGGCATTCAGTAGTTGCAGTGAAAATACTACACTGATTAAAGCAATAATTAGTTTTGTTTTCATAAGATTTGTTATTTAAATTGTTTATTTAGTTAATATCATTCGTTTTGTGTCGATGACTTTGCCATCGGCTATCAAAGCGTAAAGATACATACCTGCACTGAATTCTGAACCTTTTATTGTTATATTTCCCTTATTTCTTTCGGTTATTATAATGTTTTTTAGCTGACCACCATTCATATCGTAGATATAGATACTGGCCACGTTTATGGTTGTTGGTAAATAGAAACCAATTGTGGTTTCGGTATTAAATGGGTTAGGAGTGTTTTGTTCCAATACAGGATAGGTGAGTGCATCAGTTTCTACAATTCCGGATGTTGGACTTGCTCCTACTTTAGATGGTCCGTTTCCGGTTTTTGGTTTCAAGCTTTCAATTTCGGCATTCAATTCTTTTATCGATTGGATTAACACAGGAATTAATCCGGTGTAATTTACAGATAAGTAACCATCCGTATCTTCGTACACTAAATCGGGATAAGTTTTTTGAAGTTCCTGAGCTATTAATCCATAATGTTTCTTCTGAAAAAGTTGCGATTTTTCGTCATACATTGGCAGTTGAATTTCGTTTGTATCTTTATGGGCTTTTATATATCGTTGTTCCAAATTATATTCTACCGGATTCAAAGCCAAAATTCCATTTATTGATTTGGTTACATCCATCGAAACTATGTTTTTCTTAAATCTCTTGTCTGAGCTTGTAAAATATCCTGTTGCGGTCATTGAACTTGTACATTTAACTGCTCCCACAAAATATCCGGCATAAATACCCGGAACATAAACATCGGAAACGTTTGAAGTTGATAATATGCCTAAAATGCATGCTCCATTACCTGGTGCAGTGTAATTAAAATTACCATATACACCATAATTATAACCGCTTTCGCCATAACCTGCTGAACCAAATACGCCAAAAGATCTTGCATTAGCTACAGTTGCAGTTGAACTGCTCACCCCTTTTACAGCATAATTATATGTAGGACCAGCAGAAATTAAATCGGTAGAAGCATCTATACCACAAAAAGCTGCTCCTGCTGATGGACTGCCACCTATTTTTTGCACTTTTAAGGCAATTTTTGGCCCGGTAATATAAGCTCTCCATTCACTAAAACCCACATCGCCTATAGCCAATGATGATAATGGTGTACTAGTTCCTACCTGAATGCCCCGTACCCCGTAGCTTGCTCTATTAGTTCGGCGAAGCGTCTTTCGCCATAGCCGTCAAGCTAAGAAAATTATAATAAAAGTATAGGGGGTTACTCACGCCATAGCCGTCAAGCTAAGATATTTTATGTGTTTATAAATCAATAAAATAAACTCAAATAAAGTGCAACATTTAAACTTTTTTTAACCCCGATTCTTTTAGAATCAGGGTTAATGAATTTATTTTTCATGATTTCAAAGAACGTTAGTTAATAATTGACTGTATTTTTATAGTGTATAATACCTTTGTTTTACACTGCAAATATACAATTAATATCTTGATTCACAAAATAATAAGTCAAATAAATCATCTAAAGAAGCACCTTTTTTTCTTTTCTCAAGCCAATGTCCTTTTGATAATATCTTAAACACTTTTTGTAGCTCTTTCCCTAATTTAGACTTCGTAAGCCATAAAATTCCTCGTATTTTTCGGGTGTGCTCCTTCAAGGTATCAATTGACTTGAATACGCTAATTAATCGATGCTCTTTTGTATGCAAATAAGTCCGAAAAGGGATAACCAACTTCCAATTTACCAAGACCCACAACATATTCATATGTAAAGTTGTAGCTAATCTATCATATTTCATTTTTTGCAAGCAGTTAATTTTCATAAGTGATTTCCAAACTTTAAACGCCAACTCTATTTGCCATCTGATACGATAGAAATTACATATAGCCTCTGTGGATATATCTTTTTGATCTATATTAGTTACAAAGAGGTTGAAATGGGCGCGAGCTTTGTATTCATCGGTAATATTATATTTCCGACGTTTGTTCTTTTTCTTTCTATTTACAACTCTTTTTTTATAGGTTTCTTCAGGTAACAAACAGATAACTAGACGCATTGAAGTTTTTTCTTTTCCAACAAAAACATCTAATTCCATGTGAGTGATTTTCGTTGCGTGCATTTGATTATAAATTGCATTAAAATCAATTTTAGACTTTCCTTGCTTTGATTCATAAACATTTGCTGAATGATACAATCTGCTGATAAAAAATGCATTTTTACTGCAAATAGATTGGATTACTTCGATGCTGTAATAGCCTAAATCTCTAATAATTAAATCGCCAGATTGGATTTCATCTTTCTTTTTTATAGCATCTTTACTATCTCTATCTAATCCAGACTGTAAATCCAAATCTGTTATTTCCCCTTTCTTTAGGTCAAATTCAAACTGAATACTAGCTCCTGCTTTAGAGGCGTCGCCACCGAAACTGGGGAAGTTTTCTTGCAAGGATTCATGTAAGTCAAATCGGGTTGAATCTTTTATCAACACTCGATTAAACAATTGAGTTGCATCATAAGAAACCGGATCCATAACTTGGTTATGGATCGCTTCTTCGAGTAGCTTTTTGGAAAACGAAACACTTTTACTAGAAAAACGATCATCCAACCCTTGTTTACTTAGAGATATTGAATGTTCAGAATTTGCTTCTGTGGCTATTTTTCGCAAGCTGGTATATCCACCAGATACTGCATAAAACATTAAATCAATGAACGCTTGGGGAGTTAATTTACTTTTCCGTTTTAAAAATCCAGTTTGCCGGGCTAGATTATCAACTATTTTAATGTCGAAAATCTTATGGAAACTGTTTTGTACTCCTTTTACTAAGCGTGAGTAACCCCCTATACTTTTATTATAATTTTCTTAGCTTGACGGCTATGGGGTTTGAGGCTTCGCCGCAAACCGACCTCCTCCTCCTCGAACTTGACGTAAATGCTTGTCATTCTGAACGTAGTGAAGAATCTAACACTTTTTGTCGGTCAGTAATGATAATCAATCTTCTTTTTATTTACTCAACAATTTTTTTGAACAAATTTTTCATGTTCACCAAATCACCGATAATTTTGTGAAGTTCTCCAACAGCCACACGTTCTTGTAACATGGTGTCGCGATAACGAATTGTCACACAATTGTCTTCCATTGTTTGATGGTCAACAGTGATACAGAATGGAGTTCCAACAGCATCCTGACGACGATAACGTTTTCCGATTGAATCTTTTTCGTCGTAACCACATTTGAAATCGAACTTCAATTCGTTCATTATTTCACGCGCTTTTTCGGGCAAGCCATCTTTTTTCACCAATGGCATAATGCTGGCTTTTACAGGTGCTAGCACTGGTGGTAAGTTAAGCACAACGCGAGTTTCACCATTTTCAAGGGTCTCTTCGTTATACGATGCAGCCATAATTGAAAGGAAAGTACGATCCACACCAATAGAAGTTTCTATCACATAAGGAGTGTATGATTCGTTGATTTCAGGGTCGAAATACTTAATATTTTTACCTGAGAATTTTTCGTGACTACCTAAATCGAAATCGGTGCGCGAATGAATTCCTTCTACTTCTTTGAACCCAAAAGGCATTTCAAACTCAATGTCGGTAGCTGCGTTGGCATAATGTGCCAATTTATCATGGTCGTGAAAACGATATTTGTGGTCGCCAAGTCCAAGAGCTTTGTGCCATTTCAATCGCATTTGTTTCCAATGTTCAAACCATTTCATTTCTTCGCCCGGACGAACAAAGAATTGCATTTCCATTTGCTCAAACTCGCGCATACGGAAAATAAATTGACGTGCAACTATCTCATTTCTAAAAGCTTTCCCAATCTGACATATTCCAAATGGAATTTTCATACGTCCGGTTTTTTGCACGTTGAGATAATTAACAAAAATTCCTTGAGCTGTTTCTGGACGAAGATAAATTTTCATTGCACCATCGGCAGTAGCTCCTATTTCTGTTGAGAACATCAAGTTGAACTGACGCACTTCTGTCCAGTTACGAGTGCCACTGATAGGACAAACCACTTCGTAATCTTCGATAATGGCTTTTAATTCAACTAAATTCGAATCGTTTAATGCAGCCACAAAACGTCCATGAATTTCATTGCGTTTAGCCTGATTTTCCAACACACGTTCGTTGGTAGCACGAAAAACAGATTCATCGAAGCTTTCGCCAAAACGTTTAGCAGCTTTTTCAACTTCTTTGTTGATTTTGTCATCATATTTTGCCAACAAATCTTCAATCAGCACATCGGCACGGTAGCGTTTTTTGCTGTCTTTATTGTCAATCAACGGGTCATTGAAAGCATCCACGTGACCAGAAGCTTTCCATGTTGTTGGGTGCATAAAAATGGCAGCATCAAGTCCCACCACATTTTCGTTAAGCAGCACCATGCTATCCCACCAATACTTTTTGATATTGTTTTTTAGCTCAACACCATTTTGGCCGTAATCGTAAACAGCCGCCAGACCGTCATAAATTTCGCTCGAAGGAAATACAAATCCATATTCCTTGCAATGCGCAATCAGTTTTTTAAAAATATCTTCTTGTGAAGCCATAATTATATAATTAAATGTATTACTCTTTAAAAATAAGAGGATTATATTTTCTGTATCAAAAATTCATGTGCAGGTACCAATTTTACTATCCTCCCATTCCTTTCAAAAACGTCAGATTGATGGTGAGTTACAATTGTGCCTTCCTTTAGGTCGAAAAAATTCAGGGCATCCATTAAACCATTAAATTCACGTTCAAAATTCAAATTATCAATTTGGTAGCATACCTGAATTGCAAATATAATTTTTTCTTGCTGTTTAACCACAAAATCACATTCGCCCTTTTCGTTAAAATAAAATATTTCTTTGTAGTTTGATCGCAATTTCAAAAAAACCAAATTTTCTAATTTTCTTCCTAAATCTTGTGAAAAGGACGACGTGGCAGCACTCACAATTCCTAAATCTATTGCATAAACTTTTTTAGGATTGCGTAGTTGAACCTTTAACGAATAATTAAATTGCGAAATAAAATCAACTAGATACGCATTTTTTAAATACGAAAAATACTCTAATACTGTTGAAGCAGATTTTAAACCAATGCTCTGAGTCAGTTTATTGGCCGAAACAGGGCAACTAATATTCGAAAGGAGATAAATAGTAAGCTTTTTGAGAGTTTCAACATCTTTAATGGCGTACCTTATTGCAATATCGCGAATTAATATATCATCTAATAAACTTAATATCAAAGCAGTTACCTCGTTTTTCACATAATCGGGTATGCCACCGTTTTTCAAATATAAATCGACAGATTCAGGTAAATAATCAAGTTTTTTGATAGTACAGAATTCCTCAAAAGAAAAAGGGAATAATTCCGTAGATAACTGTCTGCCAGTAAGGTGAGTTCCTAACTCTACACTTAATAACGAGGCATTTGATCCAGTTATAAATACCTTAAATCCTTCGCGAAGCAATTGATTAATAAACATTTCCCAATTTTTAACCAATTGAATCTCATCAAAAAAAAGTAATTTGATTTTGCGTTTTACTATCTCTGAATAAAGTCGAATGAAATCATCAGTATCAAAACCATTTAACCGAATATCTTCCCAATTCAAATAAATTGCATTATCTTGCTTTTTATTTAATAGTTGTAGTAACAATGTACTTTTTCCGCATCGGCGAATTCCAGTGATTATTGTTGCATAATTATCAACCTCTGGTATGTTCTGCAAGGCCGTTCTTTCAATTCCCATTGATTTGTGAACGAAATCAGCGGTCTGTAAATCTATTATTTCCGATAATTGATCTTGTCTGTACATCTCATTTTTTTTGCAAATATACAACATCTTTCGTTATCATCAAAAGATATCTTTTGTTACCAGCAAAAGATATCTTTCGTTACCAGCAAAAGATATATACAATTATTTTATTTTCAATATAATAACAGAATAAAATTCTAAAATCATAATCGTTTCCTTTTAATATTTCAGAAAAATATCACTATATTCATCCTGATTTTCTTAATATTTAACAGGTTATCCGTCAATTTTCTTTGATAGAATCCTTAAAAAATACATTGATAAATCTAAAAAATATTCAAATTGAAAAAGAGGTGCAAAGTTACTGTTTTTTTTGTATTTTTGTCGATTGAATAAGAAAAAATCAATCGCCCACATAGTTGGGCTTTTTAAATAAACTTTCAAAATGAGCACGGAAGAAATTATTGACGCAGAAAATGAGGAAGACGAATTGATTGACACAGGGGAAGATGTCAATGATGAGGTCATAAATGTTGCTGAATCTGCTGCACATTCAACCTATAAAGTACCAAAAATTACAGATGATGCTGTCAAACATCATCTTTCGGGAATGTACCAAAACTGGTTTTTGGATTATGCATCGTATGTAATTTTAGAGCGTGCTGTACCCGACATTTACGATGGATTGAAGCCCGTTCAACGTCGTATTCTACACTCCATGAAACGATTGGATGATGGACGTTACAACAAAGTAGCGAATATTGTTGGTCATACAATGCAGTTTCACCCACACGGTGATGCTTCAATTGGCGATGCGTTGGTACAACTCGGACAAAAAGATTTGCTCATAGATTGTCAGGGAAACTGGGGAAACATACTTACCGGCGATGGTGCAGCCGCTCCTCGTTATATCGAAGCTCGCTTATCAAAATTTGCACTCGAAACTGTTTTCAATCCTAAAACTACCGAATGGAAAGCCTCGTATGACGGTCGTAATAAAGAACCGATAGCATTACCTGTAAAATTTCCATTGTTATTAGCACAAGGCGTTGAAGGTATTGCTGTGGGCTTGAACTCCAAAATTTTACCACATAATTTCAACGAACTACTTGATGCTTGTGTGGCTCATTTGCGCGGTGAAGAATTTATTTTGTTTCCTGATTTTCAGACTGGTGGGTCGATAGATGTAAGCCGGTATAATGATGGTGAACGTGGTGGAGCAGTTAAAATCCGTGCAAAAATTGGCAAAGTTGATAACAAAACACTTGTTATAACTGAAATTCCTTTTGGTTCAAATACTTCAAAATTAATAGAATCGATAATTCGTGCCAGTGATAAAGGAAAAATTAAAATTCGTAAAGTAGATGATAATACTTCGGCAAATGTAGAAATTCTGGTTCATCTAATTCCTGGTTCATCATCTGATAAAACCATTGATGCACTTTATGCTTTTACCGATTGTGAATTGAGTATATCGCCCAACTGTTGTGTTATTCACGACAATAAACCACGCTTTTGCGGTGTGAGTGAAATGCTACGAATCAGTTGCGACCACACAATGGACTTGTTGAAAACTGAACTTGAAATTCAGAAAGGTGAATTGCAAGAACAACTTTTCTTTACATCGCTTGAAAAAATATTTATCGAGAACCGAATTTATAAAGACAAAGGATTCGAGGATAGCACTTCTCAAGATGCAGTAATTGAGCATATTGATAAACGTTTAGAACCGTTCAAAAAAGATTTTATCCGTGAAATTGTACGTGAGGATTTCTTGAAATTGCTCGAAATAAAGATGATGCGAATCACCAAGTTCGACTCGGACAAGGCTACTGATACTTTATTGTCAATTCAGAAAAAAATTGAAGAAATTGATTATCATCTAGCTCATTTAGTGGATTATACCATCGCCTGGTACGAAGGATTGAAAGCAAAATACGGAAAAGATCATCCCAGGTTGACAGAAATTAGAAATTTCGAAACCATTGTGGCTTCGAAAGTAATAGAAGCAAACGAAAAACTTTACGTAAATTACGAAGAAGGATTTATTGGAACTTCGCTCAAAAAAGACGAATTTGTATGTAATTGTTCTGATATTGACGATATTATAATTTTCTTCAAAGACGGAAAATATAAAGTTATGAAAGTTGCTGACAAGATATTTGTTGGTAAAAACATTTTGCATTTGGATGTTTTCAAGAAAAATGATAAACGAACAGTTTACAACACAATATATCGTGATGGTAAAATTGGACCGTATTATATCAAACGTTTTGCTGTAAACGGCATTACACGCGATAAAGAATACGATATAACGCAAGGAACTGCAGGCTCGAAAGTGATGTATTTTACGTCGAACCCAAATGCAGAAGCCGAAGTAATCCGCATTACATTAAAACCAAAACCACGCCTTTTCAAACTTGTTTTTGAGAAAGATTTCAGCGATATTGCCATTAAAGGTCGGCAGTCGATGGGTAATCTGCTAACCAAAAACGATGTACAGAAAATTGCTTTAAAAACCAAAGGTGGCTCAACACTTGGTGGTCGTCAGGTTTGGTTCGACAGAGATGTATTGCGACTTAACTATGATAATCGTGGTGAGCACTTAGGTGAATTTCAGAGCGATGACTTAATTTTGGTTATATCAGGTAAAGGGAATTTTTACACAAGTAATTTCGATTTAAGCAATCATTATGACAAAGATATACTTGTTATCGAAAAATTCGATTCCAACAAAGTATGGTCGGTGGCATTGTGGGATGCTGAACAGAAATTCTTTTACCTGAAAAGATTCCAATTGGAAGCATCACAAAAACCTCAAAACTTTTTGGGTGATAATCCAGAATCGCGCCTAATTCTGATGTCGGATGTAGATTTTCCACGTTTTGAGGTTGTTATGGGCGGTAATGATGCCTATCGCGAAACATTGATAGTTGATGCTGAGGAATTTATCGGCGTTAAAAGCTATAAAGCCAAAGGAAAGCGCCTTACAACTTTCGAAGTGGAGACAATAAATGAACTAGAACCAATTCGATTTAATGCATTGCCTACGGCCCTTCCAAATGGAGATGGTGAAGATGAAGAAAATATTGAGAATGTTGAAGATACTGATGAAAAAGAAGTTACAGAAGTAGAGCTTTCTAAAGAAGTAGAAGAACCAGAAATAGTTGAAAAAGCTGTTGAAGTTTCAAAAGTAGCAGAATTACCTACAAAACCAAAAACACCAAAAGCGCCAAAAATCAAAGAACCAACAGCTACAAAGGAAGACATTGAAAAAACTGTTAAACCTGAAAAAGAAAAGCCAGCTCAATCAGTAAAAAATGATTCAACATTGCCGGATGATATTGTTAATGGTGGCAGAAATAACGATGATGGATCTGGTCAGTTGACACTATTTTGACAAAATGCGAAAAATCAAATACTGTACTTTCATTTTATTGTTAATTAGCACTTTAACCTTAACTGCCAATCATAAAGTTTATATAATTCATGGTTATGGTGGTTTGGGTATTGAAATGGAGAAAGTACATCAGGCAATCGAAAAGAAGGGCTATACAAGTGAAATTTACACTTATCTGAGTTTGGTAAATGATGTTGATTCGGTTGGGAAAATGCTGTTTGATAAAATTCATTACGAATCCTTTGATACTGTATCGTTTGTTACCCACTCAATGGGTGCTTTAGTTGTTCGTTCCATCTACGAACATCTTGACTCAACAGCAAGATTTCCATTTATTTACCGGTTCGTGATGATTGCACCACCCAATAATGGTTCGCCTGTGGCTGACTTTTTTGCACAATTTGGATTTATGAAAACCCTTGGTGGTCCTAATGTGGAAAATCTGACAACCGACTCCATAAAAGGTGCTGCAAAATATCCTATTCCAACCTGCGAAATAGGTCTTATTGCAGGAAGTTATGGTGGTAATAAAGGATTTAATATCTTCGTTAAAGGAGATAATGATGGCGTTCTACTTCCTCAAAGCACCAAAATGGGAATTGAAAAAGATGTGGTCTTTATTAAATCATGGCATGTGGGTTTACTATTTGATAAAAAAGTGATTATGCAGACACTGGCATTTTTGAAAAATGGCAGGTTTAAGAAATAATTCGTTTGTTTTACTTATAAAAAACACAAAGTTATGAAACCAAAATTTTCGATTTTCTTTCCGATACATTTTTTGATAATTAGCACCCTTTTTATTATTGCATTATCATCTTGTGTTCCAAGTTATAATCTCGCAAATTCAGGCATTGACCCAATTGTTTTCTCAAAACCTGTATATCGGGACACGGCAACTGTAACCGATTATATTGGAGGGAAATTCACTCATTCTTATGATAGTATTTATTTTAATCCATACGAATCAAACTCTTTTGGACAAGTTTATTGGTTTCGTACGTGCTCGGAAAAAGATTATTGCTATTCGTACGGAGGTTTTGGATATTTGGGAAATTACAATGTCGCAGCTATCGAATCGCTGAAAGGTCAGAAGAATTATTTTGGAATTGGGGTTTCAGGCGATTTATGTTTGAATATTGATTTGGATTTTGCAGATTTGCGTTTACTTGGAGTTAAAGGGGCTTTATTTTATGAAGATGGGGAATATCAACGCTTTAAAAAACAAATCAATACACAGAACTTAGGTATTTCTGTAACCGATAAAATTGGAATTAATCTGGCCACATATACAGGTTTTGACATAAAGCTGAAAAAAAGTAGTTTCGGAATGTATTTTACAACAGGAATTACAACTGGATTTACCTCTCGATTTATAATGTTTAATTATTCGGCAATCGCTAATTATCAAACAGATAGAATAACATTTTTTGTGCAACGGTCTTCAACAAATTCAAGTTTTTTATACTATGGAAGTGATTATTCTGTAGGTTTAAATTATCGAATAAAATAAGTAGTTACAAGTCTGTTTATCTGGATATTACTTAAAGAAACGCATCAATAAACAATAACAATTACTTACTATGTCTCCAATTTAAGATTAAGTTTAGCAAATTGTTTTTTATTCAAAGTTAATTACAGAAAAAATTCAGTAATTTTGCACTCCTTTTCAACTGTAAATAGTAAATGATTAAATTGTAAATATAAATAATAATGGCAAAAGAATTTAAGTATCAAGAAACATTTCCATTGGGAAAAGACAAAACCGAATATTATTTGCTTACCAAAGAGCATGTGTCGGTATCAGAATTTGAAGGACAGGAAATCCTTAAAGTTGAACCGGAAGCACTTTCCAAATTATCGCGTGCCGCCATGCGCGATTGTTCATTTCTGCTTCGACCCGCACACCAGGCACAGGTAGCTGCAATTCTGGCTGACACAGAAGCCAGCGAAAACGATAAATATGTGGCACTTACCATGCTTCGCAATGCTGAAATTGCTGCAAAAGGAATTTTGCCATTTTGCCAGGATACCGGAACTGCTACAGTTTATGCTAAAAAAGGAAGCAATGTGTGGACCAACGGAACTGATGAAGAAGCTTTGTCGAAAGGAATATACGAAACCTACACCGAAGAAAACCTGCGCTACTCGCAAAATGCAGCTTTGAATATGTACGATGAAGTGAATACAGGAACCAACCTGCCAGCTCAAATCGACCTAGTAGCCGGACATGGTAACGAATATAAATTCCTTTTTATAGCAAAAGGTGGTGGCTCAGCTAATAAATCATACTTATTTCAGGAAACCAAAGCCCTTTTAAATCCAACTTCATTAGAAAAATTCCTTACCGAAAAAATGAAATCATTGGGAACGGCGGCTTGTCCACCATATCACATTGCTTTCGTAATTGGTGGAACTTCGGCTGATGCCTGTATGAAAACTGTAAAACTTGCTTCTACAAAGTATTACGATGAACTTCCGACTGAAGGAAATGAACTTGGACAGGCTTTTCGCGATGTAGAAATGGAGCAGAAAATTCTGAAACAAGCTCAAGCATCGGGCATTGGTGCTCAGTTTGGAGGTAAGTATTTCGCTCACGATATTCGAATTGTTCGTTTATCGCGTCATGGTGCTTCGTGTTTTGTTGGCATGGGTGTTTCATGTTCGGCCGACCGCAATATCAAAGGAAAAATCAACAAAGACGGTGTTTGGGTTGAGCGAATGGAGGATAATCCGGGGCGTTTAATTCCGGAAGAACTCCGCAACGAAGGCGAAGGAAATGCTGTGAAAATTGACTTAAATATGCCAATGAAAGATATTTTGGAAATCCTTTCGAAATATCCTGTTTCAACCCGTCTGTCACTAACCGGAACCATAGTTGTAGGTCGTGATATTGCACATGCCAAACTGAAAGAGTTGCTTGATGCAGGTAAACCACTTCCTCAATATGTGAAAGATCATCCAATTTATTACGCAGGACCAGCAAAAACTCCAAAAGGAATGCCTTCAGGTTCATTTGGGCCAACTACAGCAGGACGGATGGATTCGTATGTTGATTTGTTTCAGGAAAACGGTGGTAGCTTAATTATGATTGCCAAAGGAAACCGCACTCAACAGGTAACAGATGCTTGTAAAAAGCACGGAGGTTTTTACCTGGGTTCAATCGGTGGTCCGGCTGCTATTTTGGCACAACAAAATATCAAAAAAGTGGAATGTCTGGAATATCCTGAATTAGGAATGGAGGCTATCTGGAAGATTGAAGTTGAAAATTTCCCTGCTTTTATTTTGGTCGATAACAAAGGAAATGACTTTTTCAAACTTATTAAGCCAACAATGGTTTGCTAAACGCCTCTATTTAAAGCAATAATTTGGAAAATATTGAAATAATTTCGGTGCATTATAAAACACCCGAATTAATATACGAACAGTATAAAACCGTAAGAAAATTTTATCCTACATTACCCTATAGAATTATAGGTATAAGCGGTTAGACCGCCCAATTATTTCACTGTATTTAAACGCTTTGGTTCATATTGAACCATCCTTTTCATAAGGGTATCAAAGATT
>Ga0247841_10005972_pt1 | contig 19249 bp, 33 predicted proteins | sample LaCruzMarch2015__2_FD_192410 | JGI IMG/M metagenome (GOLD analysis project Ga0247841, IMG submission 192410) | Freshwater microbial communities from meromictic Lake La Cruz, Castile-La Mancha, Spain - LaCruzMarch2015_18m | ecosystem: Environmental > Aquatic > Freshwater > Lake | place: Spain... | reverse complement strand
GTATTGATGGAGATAGAAAAGCTGTAATAGAAAAATATAAAAAATATTTTTATAATAGAATAGAAATAGATGAAATGTTTAAAAATGCAGTTCTAAAATTAAAAAATAAAGTTCTTGCTTGCTACTGCAAACCCTTAGCATGTCATGGGGATATTATAAAGGAGTATTTAGATGGTATTATATAGAATTATGTTTATAGGAATGATTATTACTTTTGGTTATGTCTCTTTATACAATCCCGATATAAAAATGAGATTATGTGCATTGTTATTTAATGCTGCAAATATTTTATTATTCTGGAGATAATATGTTATTATACCCAATTAAAATTGATGCAAATATGTTATTAATAAAAGATATAAAAGATACTATAATAGAATTTAGATGGAATTTTATTAATGATTGTTGGCTTCAGGGGCAAATTATAAATATTTTAGATGAAACAATTTTAGAATCAGATACAAATTTAGATATAACATATAATATTTATTATGAAATTTTTGAAGATAAAGATTATATAGAAGAAAAAGAAAGGCTGGAAATAGGATTATAATGAAAAATACTAAAGAAATAGGACAAGAATTAGAATATTATATTTTAGAAAAAATAAAAGAATTAGACCCTACAGCAAGACTATCAAGAGGTTCTGGCTGTGGTAATGATATTGCTGATATAAATAATAATATTTTTTATGTAGAGTGCAAAAAAAGAAATACAGAATCAATATCAATAAAAGAATCTATATGGAATCACATGGTAAATCAATTACCAATTTCCACAAAAAAGATACCGATAATGGCATTAGAAAATAAAAATAAAAAAAGATGGATTGTTATTGAATCAGATGAATTCTTTAGAATATTAAAGGCTAAATATGAAGATTTTGCTGCTTGAAGATAGTTCAAATAGAATAGAAAAATTCAAAGAATTATTTAAAAATCAAGAACTATTTATTTGTTCAGATATTCAAACAGCTAAAGAAACTTGTTTATGTAATCGAATTGCCTTATTTCTTTTAGACCATGATTTAGACGGAAGAATGTGGCAAGATTCAAATGAAGAAAATACAGGTTATCAATTTGTAAAATGGATAATTGATAATGAAATAGGAAAAGAAAGTTTATTTTATATTCATTCTATGAATGTAATTGGGGCAAATAGAATGTTAAATTTATTAAAAGATAATAATTATGACGGAATTTGGCAACCATTTCATTTATGGAAAATATAAAGGAGATTTATTATGGGAAGGACTAAAGGTGCTTTAGGTAAAAAGAATAAAACTTTAAAAGAAATGAAAACAGCATTAGACCAAGCTCCAGAAGTAAAGAAATTAATAAAAGAAGAAATAAAAATTCTCCCAGGTTATAAATCAGATGGTTTAAAACAAATAATTATAGAGAAAAAAGAACCTGTAGAACTAACAAAAGAACAGAAAGAAAGAAAAGAAAAATTAAATTCTGTTCTTAGGGATATTAATAAAACTATCCCAGGAGCAAAAGTAGATTTTGCTAATACAATAGATATTAAAGGAAGGCAATCTTTTGGATATAGATGTTTAGATAAATTAACAGGTGGTGGTATTATAAAAGGTAATTGTTCTGTTATTTGGGGAAGCAAAGGCTGTGGCAAAACGACAATTGCATATAAATTAATAGCTACTGCACAAAAAGAAGGGCGTATCTGTGCATATTTAGATGTTGAAAGGTCATGGGATTCTGTTTGGGCTAAAAGATTTGGTGTAGATACAAACAGTTTAGTTTATGTTGTATGTCCAACAGCAGAATTAGTAATGGATACAGTAATTAAATTATGTAAAGAAAAAGTAGCAGATGTTATAGTATTAGATTCTATTCAAGGATTAAGCCCTCACGATGAACAATTTGAAGGAAAAGCAGAAAAAGAACGAAGTGTAGAAGATTCATCAATGGCTCTTTTAGCAAGAAAGTTAAGTCAATTTTTCCGTATGGCAACTCCTTATATTGCAGATGCTAAATGTGCAGTATTATTAATAGGTCAAGCAAGAATGGATTTAGGTTCATTTATAAAATTAGAAACATTATCTGGTGGACATGCTTTAATGCATTATTCAAGATTAATTTTAAGAGCAAGGCGAGGACAAAAAGCTGATGCTCCTACAGAAAAAGTAGAAACAGATGAATTAGATAAAAAAGGAAATAAAATAAAGGAAAATAAACAAATAGGATTTGATTTGTGTGTTAAAGTTGATAAATCTCAAATAGAAGGATGCGTAGAAGGAAGTGAAATTCATACAGCATTTTATTATTTAGAAGGAATTAAGGAATAATTTGAATATTAAAAATTGTATCGAAGTATTAAAAGAAATGGAGGAATACAAAAGAATAAATGTATTAATAAGACATTCTCGAAATTCTGTAGAAAGAAATAAATGTGAATATATTTACAATGCTATTAGTTTTGCAATTAAAATTTTAGAAAAATTGAAAAAGAAGAAATAATCAACATGGAGGTTTAAATGGATAAGGCAAAAATAAAGGCAATATTAAAATCTTATTCAGTAGATGCAGTAAAAGAAGGAATGACATATGCATATAATAATAAAGGACAAATAAGAGAAGTTCTTACAGATAAAGTAGTAGAAGCATTGGCTGATAAATTAGAGGAAGAATTAAATGGATAATTTTACTTTTGGAACATGTAAAAGGTGCAATAAAGCAAAAGCATTAAAGAATAATTTGTGTTCTGAATGTGAAAAAATAGAAAATTTGAAGAATGATATGCCAGATTTTTTTAAAGATTTATTTGATGGAGTTAATAAGAAAAAGGAATAATATGTTAGACCTACCTATTACAAATATTGGAAACATTCAAAGAGAATTATATCTCTTTTATAGAATTGGAAAAGACCTAAAAGTTATGAAAGACCCTACATTCTTTCCTTATTTTTTTCAATTAGATGAAAAAGGTTTATTTAAAACTATTGATGGAAAGAAAGCAAAAAAAATAATTTGTTCCAGACCATCAGATTTATCAAAAAGAAGAGATGAAGAATCTTACGAAGCAGATTTAATTTATACAAAGCGTTATGCGATTGACAAGATAGGAACATTTTTAAAGTGTGAACTCAAATATTCATTTATTGATATAGAAGTGTTATGCCCCGAACTTCCACAAGCAAGCAATCCTATATATCCTATATCATGTATTTCATGTTCAAATTCTTATACAGGAGAAATTAAAACATTTTTTATTAATGATTATTTAGACCCAAGAATTGCTGTGAAAAATTATGAAGAACAGGAAAAACAGCTATTAGATGATTTTGTTAAATGGCTAAGGGATAATCAATTTGATTTTATTGCTGCTTGGAATATGATAAATTTTGACTATGCTTATTTATGTGGAAGATATAAATTTGTTATGGGAACAGATTTACCTAATATATTATCTCCTATAGCACAATCAAGACCTTTAGGTGAAATTTTATTTATTCCACAGGGATTAGGAATAGTAGATTATTTAGAATGGTATAAAAAAGTTTATAAAGGGGAACAATCTTATGCCCTTGATAACATTGCACAAACACATTTAAATGAAACAGGTTATGAAAAAGTAGATTTTAGTAGATTGTCAGCAAAAATTAAAGAAAAAAATATAAATGATGTTCGCAGAATGATGGAATTAGAGAAGAAATTTAAATTAATAGATTATTATGATGAACTTCGTAGGATGGGAAAATGTAATTGGGAAGATTTAAGTTGGAACTCAAAAATTCTTGATAACATGCTATTACAAGAAGCAAAACAAAAAGGAATTATATTACCAACAAGAAAATATGCAGCAGAATATACAGATGATGTAACTTTTGAAGGTGCTTTTAGACGCTGTGATATAGAAGATGATAAAGGAAATGTTTTAGAAAAAAACACAGGCTTACATAAAGACATATTTAAACTTGATTTGTCTGGAGCATATCCTTCTGCCATTGTAAATTTCTGTTTAGATGTCCAAAATATAAAAGAAAATGAAGGAACTAATGTTAATGGAACTAAGTTTGTTCAAAATCAAAATGCACTTTTGCCGACTATGGCACGAAAATTATTACATAAAAAAGATGAATTAAAAAAACAATTAAAATTATTAGACCCTGAAAGTAAAGAAGCAAAAGATTTACAAAGCAAATATGATGCTATTAAGTCTGTAGTAAATTCTTTATTTGGTATTTGTGGATTAAAAATATTTAGATTATTCAACATAAAAGTAGCCAGTTCAATTACATTTTTGATTAGAGATTTGTTGCATTATGTTGAAGATAAATTGAAAGAACAAGGAATGAAAGTTATTTATATTGATACTGATAGTTGTGCAAAAGATACTCCGATTACATTAAAAACAAATAAAGGAATTGAAATTTTACCTATAGAAGATTTGTTCATATCTCCAAAAACTAATACAATGTCTAAATATGATATTTCCTTTAAAAATTATAAAATATGGACAGATAAAGGATGGACTAAAATTAAATATATTTATAGACATAAAACAAAAAAAGAAATGTATAGAATATTAACAAGAAAAGGATTTATAGAAATTTCTAAAGACCATTCTTTAGTTATTAACAATAAATCAATTTGTCCAAATAAATTAAAAATAGGAGATAAAATAGAACTTTATCCTATAAAATTAAAAGAGGAATGTAAAGTAGATAATGATTTGGCTTGGTTAATCGGTTTTTGGGTAGCAGAAGGAAGTTGTGGAAAATACAAAAAATTAAATAAAATATCTTGGCATTTAGATAATCAAAAAATAGAATTATTATTAAAGGCAAAAAATATATTATTAAAATATGGAATACCTACAAAAATTATAGATTGTAGGAAAAGTTCATCTACTTATAGATTATTGGGTGATGGAAATACTAAGATATTATATGAGTTGTTCAATTTTTGGTGTTTAACTAAAACAGGTGCTAAAAAGATACCTTCGTTTATATTAAATGCAAATAAAGAAGGAAAGGAATCATTTTTAACAGGATATTGGAAAGGAGATGGATATATTTGCCCTAAAGATAAAATAGAAACAATAACTTCAATTGATAAATCTTTAATACAAGGAACAATTGCAATATTAGATAGTTTAAATAAAGATTATTCTCTAATTATAAGACCAGATAAAAAAAATGTTATAGCATTAAGAATTATACGAAATAAAAATGATAAAAGAATAAGATTTGCAAATGAAATAATTAAAATTGAAAAATATGAAAGTAATGAAAATATTTATGACATTGAAACAGAAAATCATCATTTCTGTGGTGGATTGGGAAATGTAAATTTGCATAATTCCGTATTTGTAAAAGCTAACGACAATCCAAAAGATTTATGCAATCAATTAATAAAACAATGGGCTAAAGAAAGATATAATAAGGATATAATAGACATTTCATTTGACCTTGAAGGAAAATATGATAAAATTTTTATCGTTTCTTTGTGCCATTATAAAGGATATTTAAATACATCTCATGGAGTAAAAGAAGAAGTAAAAGGAATTGAAGCAAGACGAGCAGATTCCAGTAAGTTTATGAAAGAATTTCAAACTAATCTTTTAGAAAAAGTAATGAATGAAGAATCAAGAGAATCTATAGAAAAATGGATAGAATCAGAAAAAGAAAGAATTAAAACATTGCCATTGACAGATATAGGATTTCCTTGTAAAATAACCAAAGATGCTTCATTATATAGGTCTGTGCCTGTTTTTGTTAGAGGATTGACTTATACACAGGAAATATTGCCGAGTTTTAAAAAAGTTCCAGGCGATTCATTTTATTATATTAATGTAGAATCATTTGGAGAAACTACTCGTAAATCAAGTAGAATGAAAAAAAATAAAGAAACAGGAACAAAAGAATTACAGGATTCAGAAACAGCTATAAAGAAAGATATATTGGTATTTGATGAAGATAATTATTCACATATAAAAAATGTAGATTGGAAAAAAGTAATAGATAAAAATATAGATAAAAAAGTTGACAAAATATTTGAAGCGTTAGGATGGAATATAGATAAACCTATTAAAGAAAAGAAAATCAAGAAAGGCAAAAAATGAAACTATTAATTAAAGATATTGAAAAAAAGTTAAATAAGCGAATTAGAAAAAATTCTATATCTATCGGCTTTGATGTTGCTGAACATTATACAGGAATTTGCATATTAAAATCTGATGAAAAAAATGTTGTTATTGAAGATTTACAAAAAATAGAAACAAATCCGAAAGATGATATAAAAAATAGAATGTCTTATTTTATCGGTGCATTAGAAAAATTTAAACAACAACTAACCAAATATAAGGAATATAAAATCATAGAAATAGAAGATAGTTGGTTCGGAAGGAATGTCAACACCCTGAAGTCTTTAACAAGATTTGCCACCCTAATTTGGATGGCATTTTATAAAGAATGTGATTATTTAGAATTTATTATGCCTATTTCAGCAAGGTCTCAAATAGGATTTAATAAAAATAAACAATTGAAAAAAACAGAAATAAAATTAGAAAAATTTACAAGGGGAAAAAATGAAGGTAAAGTAAAAAAAGTAGATATAAAGAAATTAGTTATGGAATACTTAAAACAAGCATTTAATGTAGATATAAAAGATAATGATGAAGCTGATGGATTTGTATTAGCTCTTTGTGGACTTTTAAAATAAGGAGAAGGATGTGAAAAATGAAGATTTAAGTCTTATGTGGATTGTAGTTGCTTTATTAGTTTTAAGTATGATAATAACTGGTATTTAAACAAAAAGGAGGTAGTAAGATGATTAGGGTGCTAAGGATGAATGTCATTAATAATGAAAAAGTTAAAGCATTTGCTGATGTTGAAGTAAATGAATTGAGGATTAGCGGACTTAAAGTTATCCAAAGTGAAACAGAATTGTATGTTGCTTATCCGACAGAAAAAGGTAAAGATGATAAGTATTATAGTATTATAAGTCCAGTAACGCAGGAATTAGAAGAAGAAATAAAAAAAGTTGTTTTAGATTATTATAACAAAAAGAAATAAAAATATATGAATTTACCCGAAAAAATATTAAAACAATTTGAGCCAGAATTACAAAAACTAAAGGAGGAAGATAATGTTCCTATTAGGCGTAGTAGTAACAGTAATAGTAGAAATAGCAATATACATAGGATACAGATACCTAAGAAAACAGGACAAAATATAAGGAAAGGAGAAATAACGATGATTCCAGCAAAGGGGCTTTTCGATGATTATAATGCGATAGACAAGGAAAATATTCCTGCTGCCGAAAAAGTATGGAAATATATTCCTAAATTGTTAAAGATTATATTAAATTGTAGAACAAATACAGCAAAAATCATGGAAAAAATGGGTATTGAAAAAGAAACTATACCAACAAAGGAAGTTAAGAAAGAAGAAGTAGTGAAGTAATATAAAAGAGAGGGATATAAATCTCCCTCTCCCACTTGACACAGTAGATAGTTTTATGGTATACTATATAGTAGGAGATAAAGATAATGATTATAAAAAGAAACAAAATTCATATATGCAAAAAGTGTAAAAAAAGAACAAAAAATTTTTATGCATTATTATGTAAAAAATGTTATATTAAAAAAAATAAAGTAGATAAAATTAAAAAATCCTGTCTATTATGCAAGAAAAAATTTATTAGTTATAAATCCTCCCATAAAAAATTCTGTTGTTTATCCCATGCTTATTATTATCGTTCAAAATCAAATTATATAATAATGAAAAATCAATTAAAATTAATTCCAAAAGATTTTTTATTATGGTTTATTGGTTTTTGGGAAGGAGAGGGCAGTCTAACCTCAAAGGATAGATGGATTGATTTTGGTATTTCTCAAAAAGATTATGCTATTATTAATACAATAAAAAAATTATTTAAAGTAGGAAAAATTGTAGAAGATAAAAATTTATTAGGAATGTATTCTTGGCACATATATAATTATGGAGCAACATCTGCATTATTAGATAAAATTATTCCTTATATAAAATTAAAACATCGTAAACAGCAAATTAAAAAATTTTTTAATAATCATAAACTAAAGGAGTTAAAAAAATATGTATAATTTATTTATTATAAATAATGAAATAATTAAATTTTCTTGCGGGTTATTTTTATGTATTTGGGGATATTTAGATGGAATAAAATATCATTTTGAAACTAAAAAAATAAAAGAACATAAATCAAGTAAAGGACATTCAAGGAAATTTATTAATATGGCTATAGGAAATGATTTATATAGATTATTTTATTTCTTTTTTATAGATAGAAATTATTATGTTTTAATAACAAGTATAATTGCATTATATTTTATGATAGAAATGTTTTATACTATTTATAATTACTATCCTTATAGAAAAAGAGGATTAGTAAATTTTAAAAAACCAAACATTTGTGCATATGTATGGAACAGTGTTCAACCGAATTATTGGCGAAAACATTTATGAAAAAATCTAATATTAAAGCAAAAAGCGATTGTTGTAGAGCTGCTATTAGAATTTGTAATGGTATGTCAGATTTTATTGGAGAAAAAAATCCAAGCATCGGCACTATGTATTATGAATGTTCTAAGTGTGGAAAACCTTGTAATGTTTATATACCTATAAGAAAAACATTTAAAATAAATCCAAAGACAAGAGTGCAACCAAATAAAAAGAAAGAACATAAAATAACTAAAAAAGAAATTAATTCTTGGATAGATTAAAAGGAGAATTTAATGGATTTTAAAGAATTTAAAAAAATACCCAGATTATCAAGAGAATGTATAATAACTGAGAAGATTGATGGAACAAATGCGTCTATTTATATAGGAGAAAATGGAGAATTTTTAATTGGAAGTAGAAAACGATGGATTACTCCAGAATCAGATAATCATGGATTTGCAAGTTGGGCGTTACAAAATAAAGAAGAATTATTAAAACTTGGAATAGGAATACATTATGGAGAATGGTGGGGAAAAGGAATACAAAGAGGATACGGATTAGAAGAAAAAAGGTTTAGTTTATTTAATACAGGTAGATGGGTAAAAGATAGAAATCAATTATTATTAGAAAAACAAAAATATTGCCCCGAATGTTGCAATGTAGTTCCTGTTATTTATAAAGGAATTTTCGATACCAATATAATAGAAACAGAATTAAATTTATTAAAAAGAAATGGAAGTTTTGCATCACCAGGATATGCAAGTCCTGAAGGAATAGTAATATATCATGTAGCTGGAAATTTATATTTTAAGAAAACTATAGAAAAAGATAATGAACCAAAAGGTAAAAATGAATAACTTATTTATAAAAAAACTAATTCTTGAAAACTTTCAAAAACATTCTCATTTAGAATTAGATTTTACAAATGGGTTTAACATTGTTACAGGCGAAACAGATATAGGAAAAAGTTGTATTGTTCGTGCTTTAACATGGATTTATTTTAATGAGCCTACAGGAAATTGCATTAGAAAAGCAGGAACTAAAAAAACATCAGTTAAAATTTGGCTCAATACTGGATATATTATTGAAAGACTCAAATCAGATACAGCCAATGCCTATATTATAAATGAGAATGATAAAAATAGATATGATTCTATAGGAAAGGTAATACCTGAAGATGTTAAAAAAGTATTAGGTATTTATCCATTTGAAGTAGATGATGAAGAAATTATATTAAATATTGCCAATCAAATAACAATGCCATTTTTATTAGACAAAGCTGGCACATTCCGTAATAAATTATTTAATAAACTAACTGGTGCAGATTTATTAGATAATGCTATGCAGGGATTAAATTCAGATTTATTACATATTAATAAGGAAGAAAGAATAGAACAAAATAATCTGGAAGAAAATAAAACAATTTTAGAAGAAATGGAGCATGAATTAAAATTAAAACAAGACATTGCAAAAAAATTAACAGAACAATTTAATTTAATTAAAACTGCAAATGAACAGAGCATTAGACTTAATGATTATAAAGAAAAGATAGATAGGATTGAATTAGATATTTTTAATAATCAAAAAAGAATGGAATCAATAAAACTTATAGATGAAGATACTATAACTGATTTAGATTATAATATTCATAAATTGGAAACATTAAATGAACTTTTATATAACATTAAAGAAAATAAAAAATATTTATTAGAATTAGAAGAATTAAATAATAAAATAAAAATCCCTGAAATAAATACAAATGATTTAAGAAATAAAATAGAGCAATTAAATAAACTACAGAAGATAATAAAGGAAATAAATAATATAAATAGTATTAGTGATAATTTAATAGCTACAGGTGATAATCTAAATAAACAAATAGAACAGGACAGCATTAAATATAAAGAATTACTTACAGAAAGTGGAATATGTAGCATGTGTAAAAGAAAAATTACAAAAGAATGTATTGACAATATAAAATTATGAAGAAAAAATGTTATTGTATTGAATGTCATAAAAAATTAGGAAAACAGGCGTTTCTACTTAAAACAAAAAGATGTCATTCATGTGAAATGAAAAAAAGACATGCAGTTGGGATTTGCGATTCTCACAAATCTAATTATAAAGGTGGTTTACCTAAATGTTTAGATTGTGATAATATAGTTAGCTCAAGAAATACTAAAAGATGTAGTTTATGTTATTATAAATATATAAAATCAAGTGGAATGAATATTGGAGATAAAAACGGAATGTTTAAACATGGAAAATATTCTAAAAATACACACTATTTTTGTGAAGATTGCGGGAAAGAAATTTTTAATGTTGAAGCACATCATTGTAAATCTTGTGCTAAAAAAGGAAACAGAAATAATAGTTTTGGAAAAATAGCCCATCAAATAACTGGTTCTTATTATAAAAATATTTGGATGCGTAGCACATGGGAGACATTGTTTGCACAATTTTTAGATTTATCTGGAATTAAATGGTTACATGAATCTAAAAGATTTTATTTTGAAAATTGTTCATATTGTCCAGATTTTTATATACCAGAATGGAAATTGTATATTGAAATAAAAGGTTGGTTTCATAAAAAAGCAATTAAAAAATTTAAATTATTTAAAAAGAATTACCCAAAAGAAAATATTAAAATTTTTATGAAAGAAGATTTGAAAGAATTTGGAGTTTTGAATGTGCTGAGGAAATATAATGTCTAAATTTTTATACCTACAAGATTTTCATATATCTGGAAAAAATCCCTGTAATAGGAACGATAATTATTATGAATCCATGTTATTAAAATTAGATGAAGTGTTAGAAATTGCGAAAATTAACAAGGTAGATTTTGTAATAGATGGGGGAGATTTCTTCGAAAGTCCGATTGTAACGAACACGATTGTAGATGATGTATTAGACAGAATTGAAAGTAAAAAAATAAAATGGTTTATGTTATACGGAAATCATTGCGAGATTGGAAAAAATATAAATGTATCAGGAGCAACTTCTATATCTCATATGATACGAAGGTCTAAATTTGTAGAACATTTAGAAACAATAGAAACTGAAGATTTATTTATTCAAGGATTTGATTATTATCATTCAATTGAATCAGATTTAAAAGAAAAAGGATTAATGTCAATTAATAAGCGTGAAAATAAGATTAAAATAGCAGTTATTCACGCTTTAATAACATTAAAGTCGTTACCCGATAAAGTTATGCATTTACCTATAAAAGCACTTAAAACAGACTTTGACTATGTATTTGTAGCTCATAATCACAAAGGATGGTCAGAATTTCAACAAAAAGGGGTCAAAATAGCCAATATATCCTGTTTAGGGCGGTCTGCTGTAGATGAAGCAGATATTAAGCCTACAGTGGCAATTTATGACTCAAAAACCGATAATTTAAGCCTTATACCACTAAAATGTGCTAAGTTAGGTAAAGATGTCTTTGAATTAGATAAGATAGAACAATTAAAGAATTTTGAAGGGGAGATTAATAAGTTTATTGCATCATTAGATACTGAGAAGATAAAACAGTTAGATTTAATGGGAATTATAGAATATTTAGCAAAAGAACAAAATCTGGAAGAAACTGTTAAACAAGAAATTATAAAAAGGATAGGTGAAAAAAATGGACTATAAGAATGAACTTTCAAAGATTGAAAAAACAATAGAAAATAATAAATTAGAAAAAGCCCGATTAGAAGAAAGAAAAAAGAAGTTAGATGAAGATAAAGAATTATTATTTTCGCAGTTAAAAGATGAAGGTATTACTTATGAACAATTAGAATCGAAGATAAAAGAATTGGAAGAACAAATAAAAGAAGGAATAGAAAAATGTCAACAGATAATACAATAGATTCCTTAGAAGAAAAATTAAATCAACTTAATTCCGATATTAGTTCTATGTCGGGTAAATGTGATTTACTTTTATCTCAAATAAATAAGTCAAATGACAAAATAGTAGATTTAGGTAGAAAAAAAGAAATCTACAAGAAGTCCGTAGAATTTTTGCGTCTTGTTGAAGAATCAACTAAGATAAGTATTAAGGAAGGTTTTGAATCCATCGTAACTTACGCACTTCGATACATTTTTCAGAAGGACTATAATTTTAATTTAACCTTTAATAAAAGGGGCAATTTACAAGAATTAGATTATGCAGTATCTACTCCAGACTTTAAAGAACCTTATGACCCAAAAGATACATCTGGTGGTGGTATATTAGATATTGTTTCTGTTGCTTTAAGAATAGCAATTTTAGAAAAAACAAAAATTAATGGATTCTTAGTCCTGGATGAAAGTTTTAGAAATATACATAATCTTACATTTATTGAAAATGCTTTCAAATTTTTGAAGGAAATAAATAAGAAATTAAATAAACAAATTATATTTATAACAGGTATAGAAGATACTGTAGCTTTAAATTATGCGGATAAAATAATTGAAATTAAAAAGGATAAATGAATACAAAAATTATTTGCAATATACATAATCAAATAATAAGTTTAATACAAAAACTTTATTGTTTGGAATATGATGATGTAAATAGATTGAGAAATGAAATTGTGGATATGGCAGATGAATTAAATAGATTAACAAATGAAGCATTAGAAGCAGGACAACATATGGAAGATAGGTTAAAGTCGTATAGAGAATCTATTGAAAATCTTGGATTTAAAAGAAATAAAAATGGGTTAATAGATTGGCAAATAAAACACCTAAAAGAAAAAGTAGGAAAATTAAGTATCGAATTAAATAAGTATAAGAAGGCTTGACACAGTAGGGTAAAATGTGGTATACTTATAGTAGGATAATATTATGACAAAAACTAATATAATTAGAAATAGAATAAGATATTGGATAAAAACATTAAAAATAAATAAAAAAATTGTTATTAAAGATGCTACAAAAGAAAAAGATTCCGTAGATTTTTCAGCTTATACTGAAAATAAAAAAAATTGCATAGTAATAGGATTTAATTCTAAAATAATTACATTAAAACATTTGTCAAATCATATAGATAGAGTAGTTCTACATGAATTAGGACATATAATGACAAGTCAAAAAAATAGTAAAGGAATTGGAATATTAAACGAATATAAAGCAGAAAAATATATGTTAAGCACATTATATAAATACAATATTGAATTATATAAGAAACTTGTAAATTATATGCAAGAATTTTTAAGTGATGAATATTCTTTTTATTGTTGCCAATATCCAGAACATTACAAAGCATTTTGTAAGGTATATAATATAGAAAGGATTGACATATGAACATAATCCAAATACCCAAATCTGGCAATTCAACAACAATAGGAATTGTAGTTCCTGTAGGCAGTCGAATGGAAGAAGATAGAGTAAAAGGTATATCTCATTTTATCGAACATATGTTATTTAAAGGAACTAAAAAAAGAACATGTAAACAAATAGCTTTTGAAATTGAAAGATATGGTGGAATACTTAACGCCTTCACCGATTATGAAATAACATGCTACTGGATTAAAATAGATAATAAACATAAAAATGTTGCCATAAATGTATTAAAGGATATGTTATTAAATCCTTTATTTTCATCAAAAGAAATAAATAAGGAAAGAGAAGTAATAAGGCAAGAAATTAATATGTATGAAGATAATCCCTCTGCTCATTTAGAAGATTTGTTTAACCATAAATTTTATAAATCAGGGTCTTTTAAAATAGGAATAGCAGGAACAGGAAAAACAATAGATAATATAAATAGGAAAGAAATTCTAAAATATTATAGAACAAATTATAAACCAGAAAATATGACATTAATTGTAGTTGGAGATGTAAAAGAAAAACAAGATGTTCATAATCTTGACTATTATTTCCCCAACAATGTTTACAACTTTAAAGATATTAAAAATAAAAAGTTATCAACACATTATGAAAAAAGAAAAGATATTCAGCAATCCAACATAAAAATAGGAAACTATATAGATGGAATAAGTTCTTTAGTAGATACTCATGCTTGCGATTTATTGACATCTGTTTATAATGATATGAGTGGCAGACTTTTTACAGAAATAAGGGAAAAAAATAATTTAGTATATCATATAGGATTTAATTGTTCTATGTATAGTGATAATAAACTTAAATGGGAAGTAGATTTGGGATTAGATAAGAAAAATATAAATAAAGCCCATAAAATAATAATAAAAGAATTGCAGAAACCAATAAAACCAGAAGAATTAGACTATGCTATTTCTAAATTAATAGGAGATAATAAATTATATTATGATGATACAAGGCGAATTATGGAAACTGTAGCATATTGTGTGCATGAAAATTTTAATTATAAGGAATATATTTTTAATTATGAAAAACATATAAAAGAAGCTGCTAAAAATATTGATAAGTATATTAAGAAATTAAATTTTAAAAAGAATTTATTAATCGGAGTTATTCCAAAATGAAAAAATATGAATTTAAATACTGCGTAATACATAAAAAGTTTAATATATTTAGAAACAATGAATGTCTTTTATGTTTATTTGAAAGAATATCGAAAGGATTGAAAAATGAAACTGCCAATAGTTTATAATATTAAAGAGCTTAATAAACCTTGTTTACCTATAGAACCTAAAGAAGATATTAAGCAGATATTACAAGATTTAAAAGATACTGTTTATTCCTTACAAGGGCGAGGATATGGATTAAGTGCCAATCAAATAGGTTATCAAAAACAAATATCGTTTATTAGACTACCATTAAATAAAGAACATACAGAATTTAAAGAATATTATTTAATTAATCCTAAAATTTTAGATAAACAAGGTAAAATTATTTTCCCTGAAGGCTGTCTAAGTTTTCCAGGAATTGTTGTAAATACTATGAGATATAGGCATATAATAGTAGAAAATACTAATTTAGAAGGCAAATTAGAAACATTAATTTTAAAAGATTTAGAAGCGATTATATGCCAGCATGAAATAGACCATTTAAAGGGTAGAACTTTATTTGATGCAAAATATAGGAATAAAAGATGAATAATCAATCAATGGCAAATATATTATTTTCTTTGGCAGGATTATTGTGGGCTATTGAACTTTTACCTCAAATTATAAAAACATATAAAAGTAAATGTGTAAAAGATATTTCATTACCATACTATTTTATTTGTCTATCTGGATATACTACTTTTTTAATAGGTGCAAGTTTGATAAAACAATGGTTTTTAATTGGGAGTCATATTCCGTCTTTTTTAATGTTAATAATAATGCTTAGATTATTATTTAAATATAGGAAATAAAATGATATATTTCTCATCAGATTTTCATTTTAACCATAAAAATATTATTAAATATTGTAATAGACCCTTCTTTACTTTAGAAGAAATGGATACTACTATAATAAGCAATATAAATTCTATCGTAAAAGAAGAAGATATTTTATATTTCTTAGGCGATTTTGGATTTACTAAATCATCGGAAGCACCAGAAGCAAGGAAAGATACATTTGAATATTATAGAAATAGAATTTATTGTAAAAATATAATTTATATTAAGGGAAATCATGATAAAAATAATAGGAATAAAACAATTAATGAATCTATGGTAATTAATTATGGTGGTGAAAGAATATTTTTAACTCATAATCCAGAATATTGCAATGTTCATTTTAGATTAAACTTCGTGGGTCATGTTCATGAAAAATGGATGTTTAAACGATATAGAAAAGGAGAAGCATTTACTGATTGCTGTAATGTAGGAGTAGATGTTTGGGCTTTCAAACCTATTACAATTAACGAAATAATGTCTGCATATTCTAAATGGAAAAGGAGTATTATATGAAAAAATATCTAACTACTATTACTATTTTAATTAGTAGTTTATTAGTAATTGTAAATCTTTATGCTTATAATGATTTTAAAGATTATGTAAATAGCCCCACAAAAACAGAAGAAAAAACAAAAGACGAAATAAGAATAGATTGGGAAGAATTTTTTGGGTATGATGTGTTTCTTCCTTATTTTAAATTGGAATTATTTAGAAAATCTATTCAAACTAAATATTCTTTTGAATATAAGAATTTTTGCACAAGATTAGAAACCGATAATATATTATCAAAAAATTATAGTATTTATTATAAACTAATATGGAGGTTTAATTAAATGTTTAATTTTATATTTATTTTTATCATATCTATTATAAACGGAATATTAGGAGCATTGACAGGTGCTGGTGCTGGAATTATTTATAGAAAGATATTAATTCCTGTTATATTACTTACTATTGCTTTTATTGTATTACATCATCCTTTAGTATTGCTTTTATTAGGCATAGCTGTTGTTTTAAGAATGGGATATGGAATACCTTGTGAATCTGACCCTAAGCCAAGTTTATTAGGTGAATTTTGGTATGAATATTTTTCTCTTTATCCAAAGTATCAACAGTTATTAGCTGATATATTTACAAGAGGAACAATAGGATTATTAATTGCTTTATTTTGTATTTGTATTCCTTTAATAAAACATAATTGGCTAACATATATTATTTGTTCTATTGGAATTATAATTACATTTTCTACACTATCTTGGAGAGATTTAGGTGTTTATCGTTTATTTAATTTACAATTGTTGTGGAGTGAAACTGTGATTTATGGAATGATGTCATTGCTTATTTTTATAATGATTTACTATTAAAACATAATTTTATGGAAAATAAAAAATACCAAATAAATTATAGGAAAACTCATAAAAAAGAAGCAAAAGAATATCGTTTATTACACAAAAAAGAAACAAAAAATTATATAAGAAGTTATTATTTAAAAAATAAAATTAAATTAGCGAAATATCAAAAAAATTATAAAAAGAAACATAAAAAAGAAAGAATAAAATATCTTGAAAATAATAAAAATAAAATAATAAAACAATACAAAATATATAGAATAAAACATATAATAAAAATAAATAAATACGAAAGAAAATATAGAATTACAAAACTCAGAAATGATATAAATTTTAGAATAAGATGCAATTTATCATCAAGATTATGCAAATCTATTAGGAGAAATACAAAATCAGAGTCAACAATGATATTAATAGGTTGTTCTATAGACCAATTAAAACAATATTTGCAATCTAAGTTTAAGTCTGGTATGTCTTGGAAGAACTATGGTAAGTGGCATATAGACCACATTAAACCTTGTGCTTCATTTGATTTAAGTAAAAAATCAGAGCAAATAAAATGTTTTAATTATAGCAATTTACAGCCTTTGTGGGCAAAAGATAATTTAAAAAAAGGAATAAAACAGAGCAAAAAAGGAGATTAACATGGAAAGAAAAAGTAGGATACATGGAAGGTCTATTAAAAGTTATGAAAATAAAAAAAGAAAAATGAAACAATTATATGAATCTAATGATAATATACAAAAAAAATATAAATCGTTAGATGAATTTATTGCATTACTAAAAAAACCAAGTCCTGCGAGATAATTATGAAAAAGAAAATAGGTATTAAATTAAATAGGAATGGAAATTATCTAAGTATTCCAGATACAGAAGATTGGAAATTTGATTCTGGAGATTTTACTATTTGTGGTTTTTGTTATATAAATAAAAAGGGGAAATTAATAATAAAAGATTGTAGTTGTAAGTGTGGGAAAAAATGTAAAGGATTTATAAAAATAAAAAGGAAATAATCATGCCACAATGCGGAGATATTCTACTTATTCGATATAAATATGATTGGCTTGGATGGGCTATTCAAGCATTTACAAAAAGTAAATGGAATCATGTAGCTTTAATTATTGATAATAAAAATTTATTTGATTGTTTATCTAATGGAAATAAAATTAAACCTATTAAAAAATATTTAAAATGTCTTTATGAAATAAAATTAATTAGATTTCTTACATTAACTTCTTATGGAAAAATACTATTATTTGAAGAAATAAATAAATTAACATTATTAAAAAAACCTGGAGATATTTTATTTATAATTTCATTAATACAAGTAGGATTAAGAAATCAACCATTAGTAAATGTTTGTTCAGGAACTGTCGGTTATTTATTTCATAAAATAGGTATAAATTTAATAAAAGAAATTCCTTATTATTTAATAAGTCCAAAAGATTTAAGTGAAATGGAAGAGGCAAAAGATGTTACCAATGAATTGTTTGATAATAATTCCAACTTATAATGAAGAAAAAATAATAGAAAATACTATAAATTCTATTAAAAAAATTCATTATAATTTCATTGTAATAAACGATGGTTCTACAGATGGAACTTGGAATATATTATTTAATAAATTAAATAAACATCAAAAATATTCCTATTCTCCAAATATAGGAAAAGGCTATGCTATTAAAATAGGGGCTAAATTGGCATTTAGTATGGGATATGATTATGTTTTAATTTATGACGCAGATAATCAATTTAATTTGGATGATATTAATCAATTTGAATTAGCATTAAAATTAAATCCAGATGCAAAAATTATAATAGGAAATAGATTGCACAATCCCAAAGGTATGCCCTTTATTAGGAAAATAACTAATAAACTAATGAGTTTTATTATAAGTTATTTAATAAAACAAAAAGTATATGATAGTCAATGTGGATTCAAACTTATACATAAAGATGTATTTAATTTAAATTTAGTATCAAATAGATTTGACTTTGAAAGTGAATTATTATTAAAAGCTGGAAAAGCTAAAATGGAAATTGTAAATGTTCCGATTCAATGTATTTATTTTAAGGAAAGAATAAGTAAAATACACCCTATAAAAGATACTATAAGATTTATTAAACTATTGTGGAGGTATTATTGTGAA
>Ga0247841_10005971_pt1 | contig 19251 bp, 15 predicted proteins | sample LaCruzMarch2015__2_FD_192410 | JGI IMG/M metagenome (GOLD analysis project Ga0247841, IMG submission 192410) | Freshwater microbial communities from meromictic Lake La Cruz, Castile-La Mancha, Spain - LaCruzMarch2015_18m | ecosystem: Environmental > Aquatic > Freshwater > Lake | place: Spain... | reverse complement strand
GCCTTCAATAACAACTTGGCTACTCTAGGACAGCAAGGCATAAGTGGTTTATTGTCTTTATCGAGAATGTATACTAAAATAAAGTATACCCCCTTTCAGGGTTAGCAGTCTTCGCCAATGTTGTATGTGGTTTATTTGTATATAGCACCGTTCCTTACCCTCAGAACTTTTAACTATATACCGTAGTGTTCGGCACTAGACTGAATATCCCGAAGTACCTATAGGATTCACACACAACGTAGTCTCAGTTCAAAGTGAATCAAACTCGGTTTCTAACCGATCAAATGAGACTTAGGCTAGTCAATAAGGGCTTTTACAAGCCCACGAGCTTTAGTCGTGGGTTATTGACAATGGTATTCCTTTATCAAAATTTAGATAGTGCTATACATGTTCGCTCTATATAGAAAGTTATGATCTGTCTGCTCTTGGCATCCATGGCTATCCAGATCCATTGCTTGTTCTTCTTGCTACCTACAAAACTCCACATCTCATCTACTTCTGATTCAAGAGACCAGATGAGTAGTTTGTCTGTTTCCAAGCTTGGCAGTAATGGTTCTGTTTACCACTGGGAATATGACCGTTTTTCTTGTTTTCTATGCTTCCACATTTAGAACAACAGATTATCATGGTTACCATCCTTTGTTGAAATGTTTATTTATAAAGGATAACCATGATAATCTCATTTGTCAACTTCTAATCACAGCATTACATGTATAGCACTACCGTGTCTTTGTGTTTAATAACTGAAAAAGTCGTATTAACATTGACATTCATCTGCCACTATATTATACTGCTATTGTGTTTTCAAGTCGAATATTTTTATAATGTTGTCAGAGGGAAGGAAAAATCCATGAGTATAAGAACATCCGCTTTATTTGTAATGGGAATAATTGTATTCTTTATTGTATTTATAGCTCTTTTTGCTTTTGTTCTTCCTATACAAAAACGTGCTATTAATGAGCAATTCTCTGCCTGTGAAAAAAGCTTTAATGATGGAAAATATCAGGAAGCAATTCCTCTCCTTGAAACGTTCATCAAAAAGTATCCGAGAAGTAAAAAGACGCCAGACGTATATTACTATCTAGCAATGTCAAAACAGACTCTTGGTAGTAACACTAATGATGTAATACTACTCTGGGAGAAGATAGTTAGTAAATATCCCAAAAGTAAGCATATTGCTGAGGCATACTATTATTTGGGTCAGTGGCAGGAGACAGACAAAGATTATGATAAGGCAATGGATAATTTCAAAATAGTCATTGATAAATATCCAGATGACCCCATAGTAGCTGGTGCATTGTTAGGAATGGGAAAAATTTATCAAACAAAAGGGCAGGAATTAGAGGCTGTCGCAAATTTTCAGTCTGTTGTTGATAAATATCCGAAGTCGGTATTTGGCAGTGACGCTGAGGGTCGATTAGGTCTTGCAACTGTTGGAAGATATATTCAAAAGAATCTAAAACCTTATAAAGTCCAGAAGGGCGATAACCTTGTAATCATAGCAAATAAATTCCACATAACTCCTGAACTGATAACAAGGCTTAGTGATCTCAAAAGCAATGCTTTGAACGTTGGACAAAATATAAATGTAATTGACGGAAGCAATTTCAACGTATTAATTAATCTAACAGAATGTAAGCTCTATCTTAAATCAGTAGATAATATCATCAGACGTTATTCTGTCTGCGTTGGTAAAAAGGAGACGTCAACACCTACCGGGAGTTACAATGTGACCGATAAGGCAGTTGACCCTACATGGTTTTCTACTGCTGATACGGGCGCTAAGGGAGAAGTACCAGGTGGCGACCCCCGAAATGAACTCGGAAGTCGCTGGATAGGTTTTAAGCCTTCTTATGGCGTTCATGGCACAATATTTCCTGAGTCTATCGGTAAAGCAGAAAGCCACGGGTGCGTTAGAATGAATAACAAGGACGTTGAGGAACTTTATGACATTGTCGCTGTTGGTATGCCTATTAAGATCATAAATTAGATCGTAAAAAAATGTAATCCGGGAATTTCTATTAGCCAAAAGATCGTTTAGTACCTTGTAACGCCAATTAACTTGATAAATAATATTGACATAAAAGTATGGAGCGACAAAATGAAACTTGTAATTATAGGTGGTGGGGCAGGAGGTCCTGCATCGGCTTCACGCGCAAGACGATTGGATGAAAATGCTGAAATAATGATGTTTGAGAGAGGTGAACACATCTCTTATGGTCATTGCGGATTACCATATTTTATCGGTGGAGTTATTAAGAACAGAAGCGATCTTATGATCTCAACCCCTGAGAAATTCAAAGATTTATACAATGTTGATGTACGAGTTCGCTCCGTAGTCAAAAACATTATGCCTGATAGTAAACAGATTGAAGTCGTGAACTTGAATACAGGTGACAGCTATAATATTCAATACGACAAGATGATCCTTTCAACTGGCGCAGACCCGATTAAACCTCCTCTTCCGGGTATTGACACGAATGGAATTTTTACACTTCGTAACCTCACTGATGCTGATAAAATAAATCAATATATTACTGATCGGAAACCCAAAAAAGTCGTGATCGTGGGTGGAGGGTTCATCGGTCTGGAGATGGCAGAGAATTTTCGTAATAATGGTATGGACGTTATAATAGTCGAGATGCTTGATCAGGTTATGCCCCCGCTTGATCGGGAGATGGCTGAACCGATACATCAGACGCTTGCGCTGCATGGAGTTGAGCTTATACTTTCTGATGCTGTTGCAGGTTTTGAGAGTCGTGAAGGTCGCTTGAACGTTAAGCTAAAGAGTGGAAAAGCGATTGCCTGTGACATGGTTATGCTGTCTATCGGTGTGAAACCAAACCTCGATCTTGCAAAGTCAGCCGGCTTGACTGTGGAGAGAGGTATTAAAGTTAATGAATATATGCAAACGTCTAATCCGGATATTTACGCTGTTGGAGATGGGGTCGAGACGATCCATCTAGTGACAGGTGAATCTGTGCTTGTTCCGCTTGCCGGCATTTCTGCACGTCAGGCGAGGATCGCTGTTGATAATATCTATGGCAAGAATGAAAAATATAAAGGAACACTAGGCACAAGCCTCGTTAAAGTTTTTGAGACTACGGTTGGGATCGTTGGTGCAAACGAAAAGTCGCTCAAAAGGCTTGGGATTAAATATGAGAAATGTTACGTTCGCCCATTCTCACACGTTAATTACTATCCTGATTCTGCACAGATGACTGTAAAACTGCTTTTTTCAACCGATGATGGTCGTGTGCTTGGCTCTCAAATAATAGGAACTGATGGCATTGACAAACGTATTGATACGCTTGCGTCAGCCATATCAGCAGGTATGAATGTTCATGATCTGACGAATCTGGAATTGGGGTACGTTCCGCAATATGGTTCTGCAAAAGAAGCGATCAACGTTGCTGGATACGTGGCTTCTAATATACTAAACGGAGATATGCCCATAGCTCACTGGGATAAGTTTGATGAATTGAAAAATGGAGTATTCCTTGATGTTCGTGATTCTGATGTGACAGGTATAGGTATGGTTCCCGGTGCGAAAAATATACCTCTGCTTGATTTACGAGATAGGCTCAACGAACTGCCCAAAGATGTTCCGATATATGTTTATTGCAATGCTGGTCTTGAGAGTTACATAGTCTCACGTATGCTCAGACAGCATGGATTTGATGCAATAAATATGAGTGGTGGGTATTCAATTTACAAGTCTACTTGCCTATATAATGAGACAGTTGAGCCAATAAAAATGACTATTGAAAAACCCACTTTAGCTGTCGAAACTTCTGCTAAAAGTAATCCGGAAGAAGTCACTTATCTGGACGCATGTGGTCTGCAATGCCCCGGACCTATATTGAAAGTTAAGCAGAAGATGGATGAACTCCAACCGGGAACCATAATGGAAATTACTGCTAACGATACAGGATTCGCAATTGACCTGCCGGCGTGGTGCAAAAGCACCGGCAATGAAGTGGTATCAGTTCAAGTACGTGAAGGTAAGATTGTTGGTAGAATTCGCAAGCGTGAAAAAGAAATGACTCAGCAGACCACTACTCAAGCGACGTTACCGCAAGAGAAGACTATTGTTGTTTTTAGCAATGATATGGACAAAGTTATGTCTGCGTTTATCATTGCTAATGGTTCTGCATCAATGGGATATAAAGTTAATTTGTTCTTTACATTCTGGGGACTCAACGTACTGCGTAAGTCAAAAAAAGTATCTGTTGCCAAAAGCCTTGTAGAGCGTATGTTTGGATGGATGATGCCTCGTGGCGTTTCAAAGCTTACTTTGTCTAAGATGAATATGGGCGGTATGGGTACGATGATGATGAAGAGCGTAATGAAAAAAAAGAACGTCAATACGGTTGAAGAATTAATACAGATGGCTAAACAGCAAGGGATCAGGCTGATTGCGTGTACGATGACAATGAGTATTATGGGACTTCACAAAGAGGAATTGTTAGATGGTATCGAGGAGGGAGGCGTTGCGGCATTCATAGGGGATGCTGATCGCTCCAACATGACTTTGTTCATCTAAGTTACAAATAGGAGGGAAAACATGGCGTTTAACATTAAGAAACGAGGAAAGTTGACGTATTACTATCATGGCGATCACCCGGTTCTGTCTGCACTGGTGACAGAGGAATTGCCAGACGGTGACTTGAAAATATACTTCGCTGGACTTACAGGCGGGTATTCAGCAAAAGGCGTATTGAACCTTGATGAACTCGTTACAATGGACCCGATAAGGGAGATTCCGCTTGTATTCAAGAGTTGGGAAGCATGGCTGAAAGAGGCTGGTATCTGCGAGTCTTTGAGAGACGTTGATTTTATCGAAGTACACGCTTTTGGATGTCAGCCAAAATCACCTAATCCTCTAGTTGATCCTGCTGGTTATGCGGCAGAACAAGAGCGTTTACGCTCTGCTTATGCTGAAGGATACAGCAACTTCTTCCGTGATTATCTGCCTGATAACGGTGTGCCTGCAAGGTTCACGGTGCATCTGGTGGATGTGCCAGACAAAGCGGCGTCTTATGAGTTTTATTCGGCAGCACTCTATCAGAAGTCATTGCAGAAGAAATAGAACGCGGATGACGCAGATTGCGCGGATTTACGCGGATTCATAAAAAGTAATAAGTTTCTATACAAAAAAATTTTTCTCATCACAGATTATTAATCACTGATTTATCCGCGTTGATCTGCTAAATCCGCGTCATCCGTGTTCTATTTCTTAAATTTTTATTCAATGAATACCTATTTCAAACCAATCAATCATGATGAATGTCTTGAACTTGCTGAAGTTCTGGGTGATACTCCTGAGACTGCAATATCAGTCCATCTGCTCAAAAGAGGATTATGTCGTGCTTACGTTGCAGGCGCAGTATCAAATTTTGATGGCGCTATTGTGCAGAATATACGCGATCCCGCAGAACCGATGGGCTTTGGCTCAAATCCTGAAGTTTTATGGGAATTGCTGAAGTCGGTGGATAGATGGGATTGTGTTGAAGTAGAAACAGAATGTTCGATGGCACTCGGTAAGTTCATTGAGTTAGATACAGGTTTTAAAGTCCGATATTATGGCGATATTTATTATGCACTTCTGAAGCCTGCGATAATATTTCAGAATGACTTTGTACGTCAATTGATCATTGACGATCTGGAACTAATTGAATCTTCACCTAATGATCTCACGATAAGCGAATATGAAAATTGCCATAACCTATTGACCGAAGGATTCTCAGCAGGTGCGATTGTGTCAGGTAAGCTTGTTGGTAAAACCCATACGTCAGCAAGAAGCGAACTTTATGCTGACATTGGTACTTTTGTAATAGAAAACTACCGTAATCGTGGGTTTTCTACTGCATCGGCATCAATTGTTGCAAAGTGTGTTCAGGAAAGTGGTCAGACGCCTATCTGGAGTGCAGGAGAAGGCAATTTCGCTTCGCAAAAGGTCGCACAAAAAGTAGGATTCATGGAGGTTGCACGACGTACCTACGTAATCCTTGAAAAGAAGTAGGAATTTAGCCACAGATTAACACGGATAGGAAAAAAGATACAAGATAGTAATCAGTATCCTATATCTTCTCCAAATCTGTGTTTACCAGTATTCATCTGTGGTTAATAAAAAAATGTTACCCAAATTCATAAGGAAAATGAACCATGTCCATTTAATTACACAAAAGTCAACATTAAAAAGGGGAAGGCAATTCCTCCAGTCCCAAGCGAAAGTTGGGACTGAAGCTCGTTGGTTTCCTTGCCGAAATTGATCATGAATGGAAAAATACAGAGACAGAGTAACATGGCGCTCAATCATAATCGGCGCAATACTCATTATCCCCAATAACTACTGGATAATGCAGGTAGAAGCTGTATGGAATACTGGACATTCTACCTGTCTTTCGCTCATGTGGCACGTTGTGATAAACCTTCTTGTAATTATATTAATAAACGTGCTACTGCTGAAAAGACTCACTCCTAAGTATGCTCTCAGTCAAGGTGAATTAATAGCGATATATGCGATGCTAACTTTAGGGGCAAGCATCAGTGGGCGAGATATGCTTCAGATTCTTATACCAGTGATGGCATGGCCATTCTGGTTTGCTACTCCAGAGAACGAATGGGTAGAGCTTTTCCAGAGATACATTCCCCGATGGCTTACCGTCAGCGATAATCGTGTTTTGAGTGAATTCTATGGTGGTAAATCGTCATTTTATACACACGAAAACTTGAACGCATGGCTTACGCCTGTATTGTGGTGGTCGCTATTTATCGTTGTATTGGGATTTGTTATGATCTGCCTGAACGTGCTGATCCGAAGGCAATGGACTAGAAATGAAAGATTGAGCTACCCTATAATCCAGTTGCCTATGGCTATTGTTGAAGAAGGCGGTACTGCAAGGTTTTTCAAAGATAGACTCTTACTTATCGGTTTTACGATTGCCACTGGATTGGACTTATTAAACGGCTTGCATTTTCTGTTCCCCGTTGTGCCAAATATCCCGGTATCGTATCTTGACTATGACGTCGGCAAATATTTCACGTCAAAACCATGGAATGCAATAGGCTCTTTAAGGCTACCATTATATCCTTTTGCCATAGGGCTTGGCTTCTTCCTTCCACTTGATCTATCATTTTCTATATGGTTCTTTTACCTGTTCAGAAAAGCTCAAGAGGTGCTTGGTTCTGCTCTTGGACTTCAGGCATTACCTGGGTTTCCTTACCTGAATCAACAATCGTCTGGTGCGTGGATAGGTTTGTTCTTCGTAGCTGTATGGTTAAGCAGGAATCACCTGAAAGACGTTATAAAGAACCTTTTTGGATACAAAAACGTAGATGCTGATGAGCCAATGAAATACAGAACAGCGTTATTTGGTATAGTTGCGGGAATGACGTTTTTGACAGTATTTTGTTACAAGGCTGGAATGTCTTTGGCTATCATATTGCCATTCTTTTTGCTATTTTTTGTGCTTTCCATTGCCATCACTCGTATGCGCGCAGAGTTGGGTCCGCCAACACACGAGTTAGTAAATATGAATTCTGGCAACATACTCGTTGATATACTTGGTACTCATAGAGTTGGGTCAAATAATCTGAGTATTTTTCCTTTGTTCTGGTTCTTTTCAGGACGTGGTTACAGAAGTCATCTAATGCCGCATCAGCTTGAAAGCTTCAAGATGGCAGAGAAGGCAGGAATTGACAGCAGAAAACTCGTTTATGCGATGATCATAGCGATGGCATTGGGAGGGCTTTCTTCTTTTTGGGCTTTGTTACATTTGTCTTTCAAATGGGGAATGGGAACGATACCCATCGGACACGATTCGGGAGTATTCACAATGCTTCAAGGACGTTTGACTAATCCAATTGGAACTGACGTACCTGCGGTAATTTTTACGCTTGTAGGACTGGTTTTTACTTTTCTGCTGATGTTCATGCGGACACTATTCTTGTGGTGGCCTCTTCATCCGGCGGGATATGCGCTTTCCATGAATTTCGGGATTGATTATATATGGTCTTGCCTTGTGTTCAGTTCTATTATAAAATGGTTTGTGCTAAAATACGGCGGGCTTCGACTGCATAGAAAAGCGACGACGTTTTTCTTTGGGATAATACTTGGAGAATATTGCACAGGCGGATTTTGGAGTTTAATGAGTGTGATTTTGCAGCAGAGAACTTATGATTTTTATCATGCGTGATAAGACATCCAAGCATAAATTTCTTATCCGCAGCATTTGTGCAAAGAAAAAACACGAAGACACTAAGGCACAAAGAAACACAAAGAAGACTAAAAGTTGAAGGTCAAAAGTTTAAAAGCTTGAATATCTCGCTTAATCTTAAACATTTGGTTTTTAACTCATAATTCTTTGTGCCCTTCGTGTCTTTGTGACTTTGTGTTTAGATTTCCGCGGACGAGAAGTTTATGCTTGGACACAAAATATAAGCCTTGATTTTGTATCCCAATTGTGATACAACGATGTAAACAAAAGGAAGGTGATAATTTATGAGAAAATCCGCAATGATTAGAGCAAGAGTTGAGCCTGAATTGAAAACTGATGTAGAGAAAATATTTGGGGATTTAGGTCTAACAACCACGGAAGCAATAACTCTATTTTATCATCAAGTGAAGTCTAAAAGAGGATTACCATTATTGGAAACAGCGAAAAAAACAAATGAAGGAAAGGAACTAAGCGAATATAACGATCTTGATGAATTCACAAAGAAAATGGGTATTTAATGCTAATAATAAAGTTCCGATTTTACTCATCTTTTTAACTCCTCATCTATGTTCTATTCCCAGAACAACGCCTTAGCAAGTACAGGGTTAGGCACAAAGCCGCTTGCTTTAAGCCTTCTGCCAGCTTCAGCACTAGCTTGAATAAATTCCTTAGAATCCCTTTCACTTTCAGCATCAAAAATAACTTGTAGTGGTGGTTCTGGTGGTGGAGGACTAGCGGCAGCTTTTAAACGAAAAACTTCGGATAACTCATCAGGAGTAAAATATCTGAGCCTTCCCCGATCAATAGCATCCATTATTAATAGTTGGTATTGGCTTTCATTAGTCTTTGCTTCCATATATTCAGCCTGTACCCTGCTTAATTCCTTCTGAATTTTATCTCGCTCTTCACCAGAAGCAGTCGTTAATTTGTCCGCCAGGCTATTTCTTTCCTGCTTTAATAGTTTGGCTTGCTTTGAATACTTTTCTCTTTCGATTGCGAAGGGATGCACTTCTTTTGCTGTCCAATCTATATCCTCCTGGGAATTCATATACTTATCATACCTTTGTACTAAATCTTCTGCTGATCCTGTTTCAGCGGATTCTGCGGTTTTCTGTAAAACTGCTTCTTTTGACTGATCAGACTTTTCAGAAACATTAGCATTATTTATTTCCTCCTTTGATTTTTCTATTGGTTTACTGATAGGTTTATTCACTGCTTTCTTAACAGGAAGTAGCTTACCTTGAGATCCCTGAGATGCTTGCTGTAATGTTTGGTTTGATACATTTAATGTGTCTTGCGTGGATTGATGATTCCACACTATAACACCAGTTCCACCTAATACTAACACAGACGCTACACCAATAGTTATAATTTTGACTTTTACACTTATCTTCACAGTCTCCACTCCTCCCAATAGCATTTTCTCTAATGCGTCATGCCAAGAAAAGATACCAATGCCAGCAAGTAATTTCTCCACTCTTGCCCGTACCTTCTGCTTTGCTCTGGACAGACGCATATTCAATGCCTTGTATGATAAACCATGTTTCGCCTGCATTTCTGCATAAGACGAGTCATCAAGATAACGCTCCTTCAATATCTGCTTTTCCGTCTCTGGCAATTCATCTATCGCCTGCATAATCTTTGCGAGTGTCTCTCTCAGGATCAATAATTCATCCGCAGGATAAGCGCCATCAGCAGTTTTATCTGTCAACTGCTGGAATTCAGCCTGATTCTTTCGTTTCCAATCCTGACACTGATTTCTTGCAAGCTGATAAAGCCAAAAACGAAATCGCTCCGATTGCCTTAATGACGAAAGCCCTTGATATGCTTTGAGAAAAACTTCCTGCATAATCTCTTGAGCATCATCGGGATTTCTCACGTAAGACAAGATCAAGGAATATATTGCAGATTGATACTTAACTGCCAAGCGATGAAAAGCTTGCTCATCACCGGCAAGGGTCTGCTGTATCAATAGCGTATCTTCCGACATTGTATTTCTCCATAGAGCATTGGTTTTATAATACAAGACGTAAAAAATGCCATTTTTCCACAAACTTTTTTTGTTTTGTGAAAATAAGCCTTGAAAATAGTCATTCATATTTGTATACTTTATTTAATATATCAAAAAAATTTGACTTTCTCCAATAATAAGGATTAAAAAATGCAAGCTTACAAAACAGATACAGTAATCTCAGAGAATGGCGTAATTACCTATTCATGGCGTACCATTCTGCACAGGTGACAGAGTAGAAGTCATTATACTTAGTTATTCTCACAAGAAAAATAATAGTGAACGTTATTCTTTGCGTGGTGAACCAATCCGTTATGATGCGCCTTTTGATAGCGTTGCTGAAGATGATTGGGAAGTAATGAATAAGGGAGGCGAATTAGATTGAAATCTAATGCAAACATTTTAGAGAAACATGAACAGCAAGCAAAATTAAACAAGATAGATACTTATGCCCATTTGAGTAATGATGAATTAATGGAAAACTTGCGGCGTCTTATTAAAAAAGCAAATTCTACAAAGGGTTTAAATCCAAAACCAGCAAGGGAAATTCTTCTTGAGGATCGAAGATGATGTACTGCATTGATGCTAGTGTTTTGATAGCTGTGTTTGATGAGTCAGATATTTTCCATGAAACCAGCCTTCAAATGTTTGAGTTCATTATTCAAACAGAAATAGACATTATAATGCCAGCGTTTGCTCTTGTTGAAATTGCTGGTGCGCTTGTTCGTAAAGGTTACGAGCATGATGATGTCGCAAAATATCTTGGTTATCTAAGAAACATCAGAAATATTGAATTCATTTTGCTGACTAATGAATTATGTGAATTGGCTATTAATATAGCTTTGCAGTTGAAAGTTAAAGGCAGTGATTCTATATACATTGCAGTTTCTAGCTTTTACGATCTTACGCTGATAAGTTATGATAATCAACAACGGGAACGTGGAAAAAAGATAATTGAGACTACTACCCCTGAATCAATCATGTTCTCAAGATAGATTTTTGACAAACCCAACATTATGCTATGGATATTATGTTGGGTCTCATTTATTGAAACAGCATATTTGCTTTTTAAACACGTGTTTTATTTTGTCTTTTGCTCTTTCTCCCAGGAATAGTAAATCTCGCCATAAGTTTCACCGAACTGTGCATAAGATATCCCATGATGTGCTTGCACATATTCCCCCAACTTTTTACTAACAGTTTCACTTTCTTCGACAAATAGATTATATGTAAAAGCCTCGTCCTTTATCTCTTTTTGTATTTGTTCACGTTCTTTATCTAATTTCTGCTGTTTCTCTTTGCTTGTTTCATTTTTATAGGCTTCATCAATTGTATTACCTTTGGCATAAAGCTCATCAAGTTTATCAGAAAGCTGTTTTTTTATTATCCCAATAGCTTCTAATTCACCTCTAAAGCGTTTGATTTCCCCGAAGGTCGTTTCTAATTCCGGACTGATTGTTGTCTTATTAGCCTCTGTTTTAGAAGCTTCTATTCCTGAAACAATCTTTGGTTGTATATCTTCCGCTTTCTGTAAAACTGCTTCTTTCGACTGATCAGCCTTTTCAGAAACATTGGCATTATTTATTTCTTCTTTTGATTTTTCTATTGGTTTACTGATAGGTTTATTCACTGCTTTCTTAACAGGAAGTAGCTTACCTTGAGATTCTTGAGATGCTTGCTGTAATGTTTGGTTTGATATATTTAATGAGTCTTGCGTGGATTGATGATTCCACACTATAACACCAGTTCCACCTAATACTAACACAGACGCTACACCAATAGTTATAATTTTGACTTTTACACTTATCTTCACAGTCTCCACTCCTCCCAATAGCATTTTCTCTAATGCGTCATGCCAAGAAAAGATACCAATGCCAGCAAGTAATTTCTCCACTCTTGCCCGTACCTTCTGCTTTGCTCTGGACAGACGCATATTCAATGCCTTGTATGATAAACCATGTTTCGCCTGCATTTCTGCATAAGACGAGTCATCAAGATAACGCTCCTTCAATATCTGCTTTTCCGTCTCTGGCAATTCATCTATCGCCTGCATAATCTTTGCGAGTGTCTCTCTCAGGATCAATAATTCATCCGCAGGATAAGCGCCATCAGCAGTTTTATCTGTCAACTGCTGGAATTCAGCCTGATTCTTTCGTTTCCAATCCTGACACTGATTTCTTGCAAGCTGATAAAGCCAAAAACGAAATCGCTCCGATCTCCTTAATGACGAAAGCCCTTGATATGCTTTGAGAAAAACTTCCTGCATAATTTCTTGAGCATCATCGGGATTTCTCACGTAAGACAAGATCAAGGAATATATTGCAGATTGATACTTAACTGCCAAACGATGAAAAGCTTGCTCATCACCGGCAAGGGTCTGCTGTATCAATAGCGTATCTTCCGACATTGTATTTCTCCATAGAGAGTTGGTTTTGTAATACAAGACGTAAAAAATGCCATTTTTCCACAAACTTTTTTCGCTTTGTGAAAATAAGCCTTGAAAGACAAACATTTATATCTGTATACTTAATACGAGTTTTTCAGTTAATTGAGGAATAGTCATAATTCATGAAAAAAACACGGAGACACAGAGGCACGGAGAGAACTTAGAAAGGATAAAGGATGAAATTGTAATAATTGTTTCTTCTTTTTCATCCTTCCGCCTTCATCCTTTTTCTCCGTGCCTCTGTGTCTCCGTGTTTAGCTTCTTTTTATTCTATAACTGAAAAAGTCGTAATACTCAAACAGAAATATATCAATAAATCTGGTTTTCTTCAATGAGTGTTGCGGTAAAATGTCAAGCGAAAAGTGAAAATAAAGTTCAATGACCGTTTTTTGACAAACTTTTATCGTGACACTTGCTAGACTTTATGTCAAGCAGTGATGTTAATAAATAACATGAATTAATGACATAAGCTCAAGAGACTGCTAGTGTCTATGAAGGTATGTTCATCTGATAAAGCTTGTTGGTTCTCAATAGACAATCAACAAGACGAACCACCTTACGGACTGTTAATACTAACGCTCTCTTGTGCTGGTTCTTTGTTACTTCTGATGGAAAATAGTTGATGCTCCTATCTCAGCGAATATACCTGCGGCATACACTTCCCCGATACCTTTGATGCTTGTAAGGGTGATAGAAAAAGCATTTAACTGTTTTGCTATGGTATCGTCTAGCTCATTTAGGGATGCCTTAAGCGCTCTGATGTTTGATAGACTCAGGCATAATATGCGATGAACATTTTGTTGTCAACAATACAGCATTGATTATGTTTAAGAGAAGCATCGATACCGATAAAAAGTTTCATGATTCTATACTCCGGGAGAACCCTTAACCCCGCTCAACTGGTTGAAAGTGCAGCTTGCGTAGCTATCAGCACATTAGGAGAGCATCCTTAGGATAATTGCAGGTTGCGAGTAATCACATGGTCAACCAGAAGCAGGAAACACACTCTATCTAGCAGACTAAGCTGCAAGGAGAACCTGAATGGTCCCAATCATCGTAAAGATGATAGTGGAGTTTGGTTATTTGTTCAATACATATTATACAAGGCGTATTATGGAACTCAAAAAGTTTTATTTTGTTATAGCATTTGGATTTATATTATTATCTCTATTTATTATTACAAATTCAGAAGCCAAACCCGTACCATCTCCCGCTGGTGGTGGATATGTGGAGTTTAACAGTGATGATGATTTTCTAAGCACAATAAAACCCTGGCTACCGGAAGCAGAACTTAAAACTCTTACGGTGGAAGCATGGATATATATTGAAGAATATCCTAAAACAAACACTTACTGGTCACTTTTTGGTCAGGAAGGACGATTTGAGGTAGCGATCCACAGTTTTGCGAATAATTTGTGCGCTTCTGTGTATGGTGAAAATATTAATAGCTCTACTGTCAGTGCCAAGATTACAGTGCCATTAGACAAATGGGTTCATGTAGTTGCTTGGTACAGCCCATCAGCAAATTATGGGATTAATGGTATAGGGAAACCATTCCCTATTGGTGTAGGAGGAATGATTTTCACTTCATCAAAACCTTTCCGTATTGGTGGTTTAATACCAATAAATAAGGAAGGTCCTTACTTAACAGGATTAAACACTTTTTTCAAAGGATACATTGACGAGGTTAGAATATCTAAAGTTATTAGATATAATGATAAATATGAAGTACCAAAAGAAAGATTTACACCTGATAAAGATACTCTCTGCCTGTGGTATTTTGATGAAGAACCCACTGCCCATCGTCATGATGATTCCTCTGGAAATGGCTGGTTTTTATGGAAAAATGAAAAAGGTAAGCTTTGTGCTTTATGGGGTAAGCTGAAAAACGAATGATTGGATACATGGATATAAAGAAAATTGACGAATTGAAAAAACTTGCCAAAGGACAGAATCCAGCTTATAATATAGCTATGGACAAAAAATCACTTACAAAGTGGACAAGAGGATATTTAGTATGGAGACAAAACTATGCGAGCGGATATAGTAGTTTATGACAAAAATGGTCAATTAGCGGCGATAATCGAAGCAAAAAATATAAAAGGCAAACCAAGAAAATGGGCAATCGAGATGCGCCGTAACCTTTATGAATATGGATTTTTGCCTAAAATTCCATATTTCATTTTAGCCTTACCAGATCGACTGTATATCTGGAAAAATGCAAAAAATACACCAGAGATTATAGAACCAGATTATGAAATAGATATAACAGAATTATTCAAATCTTACTATGATCAGTTGGGCATATCACCAGAAGAAATAGGTCATGATGGTTTTGAGTTACTTATAACATCTTGGTTGAATGAGATTGCACAAGCAGACATAGCACAAACTCAAGATTTGCTATTCAATTCGGGATTACTTGAAACACTCAAAACAGGACGTATAGTTTCTGAGGCAGAAATATGATCATCTACGTGGAATCAAATTTCATATTAGAATTGGCATTAATGTTGTTTTGATGATGGTGTTAATTATATTCATCGTCAAATAAAGTCCAATGTATCCACATAGATGAGAAGTCGTAGTTAATTAATTGGTTCAATGGAGGTACAAAATGAACAAGACAAAATTTACACTCTTGGTACTATCGGCATTCTTTGTCGCTACGCTTATTTACACTGGTTCCGCAGAATGCGCCTGAGGAACCCCAACGCCGACTGGTGTCCAGTCGCTAGTAGGTAAAAAGGCACCGGAGTTCGCACTCAAAAGCCTTGATGGTAAAGAGATAAAGCTATCACAATTCAAAGATAAATTCGTAATAATTGACTTCTTTGCAACATTTAGCAAGACATCACAAAAACAAGTCATTGTGATGGAAAAGCTCTATCAAAAATATAATAAGCAAAAGGATAATAAGCTTGTTATCGTGGGTATTACGTCAGAGAAAAATAAGGAAAAAGTCAAAAAATTCGTCACAAATAATAAACTGACTTTTCCGATACTTGCGGAAGGGGTCAAGACGTTCAGAGATTATCTTGTTACCCAGTTGCCAACAGTGTTATTTATTACAAAAGAGGGTTATGTATGCTCTGCACACTTCGGGGCAGTTACTTATGACGAAGCCAAGTTTGATGCTGAAATAACAGGCTTCATGACAGGAACAACTCCGAAGAAGTGAATAATGAGTGATGGGTATAGTTACGACTTGTGCTAGTCCTCATAGATTAAGAGTTTAAGGCACTTTGTAGCCCGACCTTTTAGGTTGGCTTTTTAATTTTCCAAGCTAAAAGCATGGGCTACAAAAACAATTAGTACAAGTCGTTAGTTATGCGTTTTTTTGAACCAATAACACATCACTCATTGCTCATTACTCATTACTCATTACTCATTGCTCATCACTAACTATTTTTACACAGTTTCATTGTCTGAATCAGATTGGTTGTCTTCTTCGGTATCTTCTGAGCCAAATTGATCATCTTCTGCGATATCCTGTCTTTCATAGCTTATTTCTTCGTATTCTTCCTCGTATTCGACATTTGTAGTGAATAGTTCGTCCAACGGAAGCCAGAATATAGCAAATGCTACAATGATCGGTATCCAATCTATCAGCGATAGCGGTTTTGTACCAAATATTACGCTGACGTTTGGGACGTATATAATCGCAAGGTGCATCAGAATAACCAAAAATACCAATCCCAGTAAAAGCCTGTTGCTGAAAAACTTGCGGAAAAATCCTTCTTCGGATGTACGACAACACTGGAAGGCAAATGCGAGCTGAGACATCACCAGTATAGTCATAGTGGCAGTCTTGGCTCGATCCTGATTAGTATCCCACGAATCTGTCGGACCTAAGGAAAAGGCATAAACAATTATGGCAAATACTGCTGTCAGTATCCCCCTTATCAGGATATTGATCTTTAACTCACTATTAAACATCCTGCCATGAACATAAGTTCCGTCTCCCAGAGGAGTTGCGGTAAACGGGTTGAATATTATAGCAATTGCAGGAATACTGCCTGCAACAAGATTGATCCATAAAATTTGCAGTATTGATAATGGTGGAAAGGCAAAATCTTTCCAGAAGATATTTACAATAAACGAGAACAGAATAATAGAAGCTGTTGCCAGGCTTATGGATAGAAAATAACGTATCACTTTCTTTGCGTTTTGAAGTGTGCTTCGTGTGCCTTCAATGGCTTTCACTGCGGTACTGAAGCTATTATCCATGATTAGCACGTCAGATGCGTTGATACTGACAGATGACCCCATCTGTCCTGCGGCAATTCCGATATGTGCCTCTTGTATTGCATCTGCATCATTTGCAGACGCCCCTATCATCGCAGTAATACGTCCACTCTCCTTCAATGTCCGAATAATTCGTGCTTTTTGTTCAGGAGATACGTCTGCATATATTGAAAATCGATCTTGTATATCAAAAAATTCTTTTTCACCCAGAGTATCAAGCTCTTCACCAGTCAGCACGTCTGATTCTCCACGAGCAATACCTAGTTCCCTTGCAAAGCTAATAGCTGCCTCTTTAGCGTCTTCAGTAAGCATTATTGGTTTTATGCCGCCCATAAAGCATTTCTTGACTGCCTGATTTACATCTGTTTGTGGCGGATCTATAAGTCCTATTATACCGATGAAGATCATGTCGCACTCTATTGATCTAAACGTATAGTTACTCAGGTTTCCCTCTAATGGAGAATAAGCTAATGCGACACATTCTGCGTGATCCTTTGCAAAATTATGGCTTACTGATCTTACTGCACGGCTTCTATTAGTATTTAACGTCTCTACGTAACCATATAATTGTATATCACAACATACATCTACTACGTTTTCAACTGCACCTCTCGTGAAAACAAAAATCTCATCATTGCTGTCTTTATATATAACGGACATTCTTTTTCTAACAGGGTCATAAGGTATTTCACCAACTCTGGTAAGTGAAAGTGAAAGATCATCTTTACTAATTCCGCCTTTCATAGCGGCTATTATCAAAGCTCCTTCAGTTGGATCGCCTTCGATACTCCATCCCTCTGAAGTTTGCTTTACTTCAGTGTTTGTACTCATGCAAGCAGTTGTAAGCAGTAATGGAAGGTCTATGCTTTTATTATCTGTAAATATTTTCGAGTCTATATCATCTTCGTTTTCTTCGATGTCTATTATATTACCATCAACGAATATCTTTTTGGCAATCATCCGATTTTGTGTTAATATACCTTTTTTGCTACAGCATATTAATGCAACGTCAGCCAGTTTTTCGGCTTCTGGTAGATTTCTGATAATGATCTTAAGGTCACTAAGCTTTCTCATACCAACAGCAAAAGCCATTGTTACAGCTTCAATCAATCCAGCAGGCCATGCCGACATCATTAGAATCAGTCCCGCAGTGACGCCATCAATGATCGGCTTTTTGTATAAGAATATGATTACCGCTCCCAGAGCAACAGAAAGAATAATACAGACAAGTGCAAACCATGATCCATTTCGTGAAAACACTGATTCAAAATTAGAACGTTGAGCTATCGTTTCGTCATCAATACCTTCCTGATATGCTTGAGTTTGCTTGCCTGTTGCTGTGACGATCGCTTTTCCTCTCCCGGTTACGACAGTTGATTTTACGAAAACCATATTTTTTCTCTGATCAATCTGCACATTCTTTTCAAGTATCGAGGGTTCTTTTTCTATCGCTACTTTTGTTTGAGTAATATCAGATTCATCTATGGTCAACTGATTAGCTTCTATTAATCGCCCGTCGGCAGGTATCTGATCTCCAGCCTCAAAATAGATAATATCACCTGGAACTAATTCTGTAACTCTCACATGCAATATACGCCCATTGCGTAAAACTCTGGTATATATTGCATCTCGTGCTATTTTACGCAAAGAATATAAAAATCTATCGGCTTTTAGCTCATAAAAACTACCCAATATTAAGTTGACAGCCAATATACCCAGAATAACGATACTAGTTAAAATCTTTGTATCACCGTTTTCTGACCATAAATAGAACAAGTATCCTGCAAATATCAGTAAGATGGGCAACATACTGCTGACAATTTGTCGCAGAAACATATATGCAACAGGAATGCTGTGATGATAGGGCAACTCATTTCGTCCATTGACACTGAGACGAGAATATGCTTCTTTGTTGCTTAATCCCTGTTCTATATCAGTCTTAAGTTCGTGTGCTACGGAATCAGTTTCGATTGAATGCCAGAGAAAGTGAGATTCCATCTTTTAGACCCTCTATATATAATAACGGCTAATAATTTGCTTAATTTTTCCTATATAAACTTGATAGCTATATTAACATATAATAAATGATCAGATCAATAAAATAAAAAAATAACTAACTTGACAATGTTAAATTAGAAAAAAATGCAGATATTATCTTCGAAGACCAAGCTGGAAGCTTGGGCTACTACTACTTTTAACCCTACATTCCGCACCTTTAAGTAGCGTATAAGATAATATTATGTTATCCTTTTAGAATAACTCATGTTTTAAGGAGGATAACATATGGCAGAAGAAAGCTATAGCACACAGGTATTGGATCATCT
>Ga0247841_10005967_pt1 | contig 19260 bp, 54 predicted proteins | sample LaCruzMarch2015__2_FD_192410 | JGI IMG/M metagenome (GOLD analysis project Ga0247841, IMG submission 192410) | Freshwater microbial communities from meromictic Lake La Cruz, Castile-La Mancha, Spain - LaCruzMarch2015_18m | ecosystem: Environmental > Aquatic > Freshwater > Lake | place: Spain... | reverse complement strand
ATGTTCCCGAGTGGTATCGGTCAGAATCACGACCTGCATCCCGCAGCTACACGATTTATGAAAACATTTCACGGCTTACTCTCCGCAATGACGACATCACAGGGCTTGCCACACTCAACACATTCGTACCAGTGAGATGATCCTTCCCCAGTGCCGCTTCCTGCCACAGTCATTGACTTCCCACAACACTTGCTAACGAAGGTCCTATGAGGTTCAGACCGGATGTTGCCAGTCATCTCCAACTCGTATTGTTCACCGATGCCCATCGTTGTTCCTCCTCGTTGGTAAATTCCAGTCATCCCACCGCACCTGGGCTTCCCAATCAGATCCCGGTCCGCAGTCCGAGAGATACTTTCCAACCAACTTCTCCTGGACCATTCTCTTCTCGATTTCGGCTTTCTGTCCGACTTCGGTAACGACGCAGATGTACCACCACCAGCAAGATGTACCTCGGCCAGACTTCACGTAGTGTGGTTTCATCCCCGTGACATCCTGCACGATCTGCTTGATCCGCTGACCTTCTTGCCTTCTGGTCATTCCCGTCTCCCTGTTGGTATCACTGTTCCATCGTGCAAAATGATAGCCCCATCTTCCTTGCCGTGACCACAACAACAGGTCCTAGTCAATCTGCCGGCCGCATTCAACGCCTTCACTTGGTCTGCCAGACAGGCATCCACCGCCTTGTCTGCCCAACGACCCTGGCCCGTGTGTGAATCCTCAGCACAGATCCAGACCCGACAGATCACCTCATTCCCGTGAGCGCACATGCCCCATTATACCCTCCAGGCTTCAGAACTGTTGTCAGGTTCTTCCTTCTCATCACGAACCGGGATGACCCCAGCCTCCAACTGGAAGAACTGCAAGATATGCTCGATGGGTTGTCGATCTCCGCACCGGTCACAGACGAATGACCCATGGCGTCCGTCTTTCTCGGTGGGCAGCGTTCGAATCTCTCGATGGAATGGCACCCGCATATTGCACTTGGAGCAGAAGACCAGATGAGTGGCCATCGGCACTTCGGCACATGGGTTCGTCTGCGGCTCGGGACGCTCATCGATGACTTGGATACAGCCCCTGGGGTAATCTACTCTCAGGACCGTGAGCGGCAGATGACAAGGCATCTTCCCAACAAGGTCATCCGGCTCTTCCCGTTCATCACAGACTGGGATGACCCCTGAAGGTGCATCCGGTCCCAGACAACAACCGTCCTCCGGCTTCCATCCCAATGGTAAGGGAGAATGATTGATAGACTGAACCTCTAGTTCATCCCAGACATCGATGGTCCCCTTGGGTGGATTGCCGTCAAACCGGTGCCTCTCGATGCACTCGAAGGCGTATTGCACCTCACTCAGAGTCTTGCTTTTCGTCTCTGATGACGATGGTTCCTTCGGGGGCAAGTTTGAACGATCTGGTAAGGTTGATATCACCGAGATCCCTTCCACAACATTCGCAGATCAGATGATGTTCCAGGCCCACCGGCTCTACCCGATATGGGACCTTCCTCTTGCAATCCAAACACGGTGTCAACATCCGACTTGCCTGATCCAGATGCTTCTGTCTCTCTTTGGTCATCGGCGGATCTTTCGTCAACAACTTCAATGCAACCTGGCGGGACGACTCCCACTTCGAGGTAGTCCTTGATGAGTTGTTCATCAAGACTGACTGTGAGTTGTGCATGCCTCCACCCACATTCGTAGTCGATGTCCTGACCGCTACGATGCACCCCCGCCGTGGCGTCAGAAAACCCCTTGTGCCATGTGAAGTCACTCATCTTTCCATTTCCAAAAGTGAAGAAAAAACTTCAGTTCCTGCAACGTCGCCTCCTATCACTAAAGCGAGCCTGCGAAAACTGAAGAAAAATCTTAAATATATTTAGGCCTTCTTCCAGGAATCTGCTGGGTCATCATTGCCTATGAACTCGCCATTCTCTCCCATGGGGATGACCATATGAACCACTCCACCCGATGATGCTGACGCCTCTGCCATTCCGGCAAACGGCCTCCGCATCAGATTCACAAACCTCTTGATCATCAATTCCAACATGTCTTTTCCAGATACCTTCCCGTTTTGAGAAATGCCACTGAGATGAAGGAATATCTTGTCCCTCGCACGATCCCTGGAAATGATGATCCTCACACCATCCTCAAAATCGAATACATTCTCCCGATGCAATCCCGGACGATCTGCGTCCAGTTTGTTGGAGATCTCCTCCGCATCATAGATACGATCCAACGCCCTGCTGAACCTCTCGGCCAGTTTCTCATTCGACTCTGGTTGAAATGATAATCCCATCGTCATCCCTCCTCAAAATGGTAAATCCAAATCCTCATTAGGTATCTCTTTCACTTCCTCTTCGGCCTCAGCCTTTACCTTCTGCCTGGCAGTCTCCTCCTTGGCTTCCTGCTCCATCTTTTCCCAGCAATGCATGCAGATACCGCCCTCTTTCATCATGATCTGACTGACAAACTTCAAACACTTCGGACAACGCACAGTCGTTTGTGCCTTGTCCGCCTGATCCAAATCAGCCGTTGCTTGATCTGAGGAACTCTCATCCTCCAACGCCCGTTCCACGATATCCTTCACCTTGGCCGAGATGTAGGACATGATGATTCGCCGATGTCCCCAAAAGAGATCCTCGTATTGTCTCCCCCAATTGCACGGACACCCTAAAACCCCGGTCTTTCCATTGATGACTCACCACGGCATCCATGAAGATATCACTGGGAGGATTCTTGGCGAATGGCCCCTTGATTTGTGTGATGTCCACACTCATAACCCAACCTTGCCAAACAAGTGGCCAATGCCATTGGGAAATCTCTGATCGAATGCCATTTCACGCTCATGTAAACGATCCCAATAGTCCTGATACCCCCGCATATATGGTCCGAAGTTGAAAGACATACTCCACAGATGCTGAACCATCTCTTCCATCTCTGCCTTCTTCACGATCTTCTGCCGTAAACTCCACTTGGTGATGTTCATCTCTACCACCCGGCTGAAGGTGTCATAGAACCAGCCATCCTTGATCTCAGGGAAGATAAGGTTCACATTGTCCATGATCCGACGGTAGAACTTCTCAGTCATCGCCATGTGCCAGACGCTGAACTTGGGAGCAAACATCAAGGGTCCAACCCCGGTCTGAATGGCCACTGGCACTTCCCGGTCATCCATGAAGTTCCCAATCAGATCTGCATCCTGCTCTGCCGCCCAGCCTACAAAATCCTTCTTGAAGACCAGATCGTGATCCAGAATGGCCAGATGGTCAAAGGGTTCATTCCGAACTGTCTCAAGCATCGCACTGAGAGACACGGAGTGCATCTTGGAGTACCGAATGAGGGCTTCCATGGGGGTGGAAGTAGTCCAATTGATCTCTGGGACCGACACAATGCTCACAGGCAGGCCCTGAAGGCTCGCCAAGCCATCGTGATAGTGATGGTAGTTCTGATGCACCCCCAGTACGATCTCCGCCGTATACGAGCCGTCAGCCGCATCCAGCCACGTCCCCAGCGTCATCATCGCCACCTTGGGGGCGCAATGAACCGGGACCAAGACCATGATCTTCTTTTTCATCTCACTCCAATCCCGACCAAAATTCCGATGATGAACCCAATCACGACACCGAACAGGATGGAGAGACCCAGGGATTGTGCATCCGATTTGACCGGCCGATAGATACCAATCGGATAATGCGGGCGACAGTTCCTCAACTCGGGGAGGACTTCCTCACATTCCTCGGCCATGGCCTTCATCTGGTAGTACATACCCATCGCATCTGGATTTGGCCTTGTGGCATTGTAGTGTACGCCGCAAATCACTCCCCGAAGATCCATGATCTCTGCCTGAGTCTCACTTTTCGGTTTCTCGTCACTCACAATGCACCTCTCAGCATCCATCCGATCAGCCCACCAAGGACTGCCCCCACAATGACGACAATCCTACAGGTGCTGATTTTGACCATCCTCTCCGGCATCCCGGAGAACATCCGGCAGGGTTCCGGGACGGAGTTGTGCTTCTGTCTCTCAGCCGCCAGATTCTTCTCCCTGGTCTGAAACCATTCTCTTACCTTCATTTTCCCGCCCCTCCGAGCGAATCTGTAGTATGCCGCCGCATCATACTGATCCAGATTCTCATCCCAGCATTCCCTCAGAATGTCGTAATTGGCGTCCCGAATGGCCTGGTTTTCATTCTCGTACACATTGCCAGGACCAGAAAGTATCAACAACACCTTCAGCATCCAATCGCCAGTCGTTGTCACCGTCGCACTCGCATTCATTGCTCACCCCTTGCCATTATACCCGTCTTGAGTCCGTTTTGAGCGATAATCAGTCCCTTGGGCATCTCTTCCTTTCGTCTTCAATCAATCTCTTTTCCCGCAAGGATGCGTCTTGCCATCCTTTCGTCCACCCAAATTGTCTTTCAAATTTTCTCGTCGATGAGATTTACCACGGCCTGTACCGTCTTGCATTGATCAGCCTCCTCATCCGGGATACAGATATCAAACTCATATTCGAGCGCCATCAACAGTTCGACGCAATCCAGGGAATCCGCCCCAAGATCGGCGATGGTAGCCTCAGGCGTCACCTGCTCTGAGTTGACTCCCAGTTGATCCACGAAGATTTCCCGCACACGCTCCATCGTCTTCTCAGCCATGACTGATTCCTTCTTTCCTTCTCTTCTGTTCGTTCCGGATGTCATTCCCACGACACGTATCGTAGGTATACTCCACCGCCAATTGCTTCAACTGCATATCGGTCCGTCGACGAAGCCATGCCTTCGTCATCCTGTCAGGGAAAAGAGTGAACTCAACGGTATTTGCCTTCTGCCCTGCCATTGCGTCTCTCCGTCTTGAACTTCACATCCACCCGCTGCTTCAACAGCCACTTCACAAACCGCTGAAACCGCTCATCCGCCTGAATCTTCTCAACCGTGTTGTACGTGTCCCGAAGTTCGTTGTGGCTCCAGGTCTTGTGAATGAATGACCCGCACGACCCGCAAGTCGGCTCAATCACCTTGCCGCCCTTGGCACGAGGCACGACGTGATGCCCATGCATGCCGGCCGCACCCACCCGTCCACAAAACGCACATGCCTCTTCGTTCATCTCTGCCTCACCTCATCCGATCCTCACCGTGATCTTCGTTTTCCCGATGGTGATGTGCATCTCCGTCATCCCAGCGTCCCTGATGATCTTCTCCAGGGTAATCGCCGCCGCCTGTCCGGAGATACCACCGAACCCAACGCCATCGTGAAGTTCCCTTGCCATCTCCCGCACGCCTCTGGCAAGAGTCTCATCACTCCACTCCAGGAATGTGAGAGCCTCCCGCTCCTCCTTCGTCAAGGTCCTGTCGAACTTCGTCAAGGTCTTGTCGAACTTCTTCATGGTCATCCCTCCCGATGGGCTTCCATCACCTTGTCAACAATGATCTGCACAGAAACCCGGCTCGCCTCGATCTCCTCAAACGGAATCTTGTTCGCTCGAAGCATCCTCTTGATTCGACCATCTATGACCTTCGCCTCCGCCTCATTCTGCATCCGCCCAATCGGATTATACTTCTTCCGGCGAATCAGGAAGAAGTTCATATTCCGAGTACGACTGTTCACATCCAGGATGAGATCCCGAAATGCCCTTGACTCGTGCTTTCCGTAGATCAGGGACAACAGCACTGGACTGTCCGTCACCACCACATCCACCTGTCCATCCACACGATAGATCGTGTTGTACTGCTTGCCAAACACGTAGATCTGATTTCTTAACAGCCTGGTGCTACCTTCCCAGACTTTCTCCTTGGCAAACTCCGGAGCCATCTCGGCATTCACACCCCGAAACTTCAATTCCGCAAACACAGCGGCCATGAGTGTGCTCTTGCCCGTTCCCGGACCCGCATACAACGCCACTACAATCGTCTTCCTCTTCCTCTTGACCATGAAAACACCTCAATCCGGACTCGGAATCGCCATCCGCTGCACAGATACGTCCAACGTTCCAAACCTGACTCGCTCCGCCAACCAATGACAAATCAACTTCGTCTTCTCTTCCCAGTGCTTATTGTTGTCCGCCAGACCCAACTTCCGCAACTTGTCCCGAAACCGAATCCGCTCCATGGCTTTCTCGTTCATATCACGCTCTCCATTGCCTTTCCCAGCAATCCCCAGACGGCATCCAGCATCTTCTGGCTGGCCCACGACGCATTATACTCCGCCCAGACATCCAGTGTGACTCGCCGGAAAGATTCTTGCCCCATACATTTGACAAAGACCTTGGCAAGAGCGAACGATGGCGTACCCCGATTCACTCTACCCCTTCCACGGCCGGGGCTTATCCAATCCAGGCTTCGTCAGATTGCCAGGGATGATGAAGAGTTGACGACCACGCCAGGTCCCGATCAGTCCCGTCTGCAACCTCATCTTGTCAGTTTCCCTGATTATATCCGGGTCTCCCGACATCCTACCCTGCATGTCTCCCCAGAACAGCGTACCGATCCCGAGCGGCTGGCCGTCTCCAGCCTTTGCCGCCGCCGCTTCCAGTAACGCCACAACCTGTTCCTTCGTCTTGTGCTTGGACATCTTTACACCCGTGCCTTTGGCTTTTCCTTTGTCCAGTAACCCCAGTGGATCACATCTCCCTTTGGCATCTCTTCCAGTTCTGGCTCTTCAGTCAGATGCTGGCAGCGCCAACAGGTGTCCCCAGGATTCCGGATGTAGGTGAACTCGTGATGCTTCTTGCAGTAGTGCAGGAAGTCGAGTTTCAGACAGTCCGGGAGTTCCACCGGGAATTCGCCCATGTGCGTGACATAGACGATATCGAACCATTCCTCAAACTTGTTGCCATACTTGCAGGTCCAACGCCACATCGGCGTCATGCTGTCCGACGGGAACCGATCCCAGCAACAGAAGTATTCCCTGCCTCTGGTATCCATAGCCTTCAACCCCGTACAATTCTTCTCTCCCGTCCACGCATCCATCACGTCGGTTTTGATTTCGACGATCTCGACTACCACGAAGAGATCTGGACTCCGATCTTGTTGCGGAAATGCGACCGAATGCAACACATACTTGTCTCCAACCTTCATATTGCCACCTGCTCCCCTCTCTTGTTGAATGGATTCGCCGGCAACGGCGCAATCCGAATGCCCTTCCGGTCTTGATCCATCCGTGTGATGTAGTCCCGCTCTTCCTCCGTCAAGACAATCACATCCCGCCACTTCCCTGGATCAAATGACTCGAAAGACTCGAAAGCCTCGTTGTTGTCACAGATGAATTCCTTCACAGCGCCGGGAAAGATGAGATCGTGATAACACAAAACCTCCATATCCCCCATCGTTCTCTTCCCGGTCGCCTGCTCCACTCGCTCCGATTGCGTCAGAACGTAGACATAATTCAGCGGAGCATAGAGATACATGTGAATCACGTGAAGACGATCCCGACCTGGGTCCATCCGGAACCCGATATGCATCGCCTTCCCAGTCTGATGCTGGAACTTCCCCACGAGAGAGTCGAACTCCTGGGCAATGATTTTAGCCAGCATGTTCTGGACCATGACCGCCTATGCCTCTCTGGCCTTGCCCGCCCAGATCCCACGCTTGTCGAATGGGTTCGACTCCAAGAAGTTACCCGTTGGATATGGGAGTGAGTGCTTCCAATCCTCGATCCGCCGCAGGAACTTCTTCTCATCCTCGGTGAGTGTCAGCACATCATACCAGTCACTCAGATTGGCGAACGCCGAGAATCGACTCAATGTCCCTTGATTCTCAAAGATGAACCGCTGAATGGAATCCCGCCAGCAGGAGTCATGGTAGCAAAGCACTTGCATCTTGCCAACCACATGATCCCCGACTGCGTTTATCCGCTCGTCCTGAGAGACGACGAAGACGTAGTTCCCAGGAGCGAAGAGATACATGTTAACGACGTGATACTGGTCATCGTTCTTGGGATTCAAGTGAAACCCGATGTGCATCGCCTTGCCGGTTTCGTACTGTCCCTTGCCGACAGCCTTCTCGAACTCATGACAGACGACATTGCTCAACATCCATTCGACCATGACTGACCCCTTCCCTACTTCTACTGATTACGATTCCGGTAGGATGTGATCGCCTTCTCCAGACTCTCGACGATCTCCCGAATGACTTGAATCCTCTCCTCATACGAGGAATGACCTTCTGCCCGCTGACTCACGAAGTTGTGAAACTCGTGAGGCAAACTCGTCAGAACCTCCGTGACCTCGACCGCATACTCTGCGCCTGTCATCGGCTCCAGAAGCGGCTGAATATCGAACTGCGACCAGCCGGCCTCGGAGATCTTCCCCTCCCTGATGGTCTGTTCGTATACCTTGACCTTGATTGTCTGTGGATTCTTTCGAGGTGTGGTCAGTTTTGCACCCCAAACGACTTGCTGTGCCATTGACCGAACCTCTTCCAGAATCCTGGAAGAACGCTCGTCCCGGATCTCCAGGTCCTTGAAGACCCGAATGTCGCCCGGCAGAACTACCACGAAATGACGCTTCTCGTACTTCATCTGAATTCCTCCTGACCCTACATTACCAATTGATCGGTCGGATACGGTCAGAAATTACGGCAATGGAGAACCCCCAGGATGTCCTGACGCCCCTATTCCGCCTCCCTTTACGAGTTAGATGGCCGGTTAGGATAATGATCGGTCCTGAGTCTGATCTGCCCAAATCCGTCCAACTTCGCCACGGCTCCGCCTGTGGGAATATCCGACGAAACACCTCGAATAGATCCCAGCATCCTCCGTGCGTGTGCCAATACTCCGCATCCGCCCGACTGAGCCTCACCATCTCAATCACATCCAGCGGAGTCAGACACACCTTTGCTTTGGCGATCTTGAACACGCAACTCCTTGATCCTCTTCAGATGTTCCCGGCAATGATCCGCATTGCAGTAGCCACCATTGTGATTGTGCATCACATCGCATCCCGGCAACGCACACTTCCTCAAAGGCTCCTCCTGCCTCCGAGACACCGGAATTCCACCCACCCCCGCTACCGCCGCTACCGCTGCCATACGATGCGGATGCAATTGGTAAACGAAAGGCGGATTGAACTTATCGATGAGATCCCCCTGAAGAACTTCAGGTTTCACTGCATCCAGACTGTCCACCACGACCATCTTCTGCTCACTCGACTCCATCGCTCTCCTGATCTCCTCCACCCTGAGATGTCCGGAGTCCACAATGGCCAATCCTGGTGCCTCCAGGTGCCTCGTGGAGCCGCTTTCCATGTCCACCTCGACTTCCGGGTGCCATCCAGCCTCCAACGCCGCACGCAGCCCCAGGTTCGATTTGTGAGGCCCCGGACTGCACGGTCCAGTCAGATATGTGAAGTCACCGACCGGGAAACCACCCAGTGGGTATCTCCGGAGGCAGATGTTGGGGGCGGCTGAAATGGTAGTCCTGCTTCGGGAAATAGTTACCCGGCCCGAACATCTCGACCAGTTCGTTCTCACACTGTTCCAGATCCATGCCATCCGGTACATGTTCGACATACCGGCAGACCGCACAAGAACCGTGCTTGGCGATGACGGTCGCCTGCTGACAATCCTTCGGCCAGGGCTTGTGACAGACCGGACACTCGATGGTTTCCTGATCGCTCATTTCGCCCTCGCAAATTCCTCGCACCGTTCCAGCATCCAGGTGTGAATCTTCTGAAACTCCCAGGTCTTCGGGACTGTGAACTCGGCAGACACGTCACCACGCCCCATTCGCAAAGTCACGTTAGCGCATCCCTCCCGACTACGCCATATCCATCCCTGACGTACCAGTTCGACCCATCGAAGAGTCTGATCTCGGTACCACTGAGGTTCCGGCTGATCCTTGAACGGCCATGTCCCGGAAACACCGTACTGCTTGTACGGATTGCCATTTTCCGGCTCACCGACACAGACACGCACGTCTCCGATGTGACACTTCTTGATCATCAATGATACCCGTACCTCTCCACACACTCGTCAATCGTCACGACCACCACATTCGAGTCCCCCACGTCCGGAGGCAACCACCGAATGTGATCCTCATCCACCTTCGTCGCCATCGCCTTGCGCCCGCCGCTGATGTAATAGAAAATCTTGCTTCCACCCACAGGAATCTTCCGCAGGCTCCGCTTGAATCCACGATCCCAGGAATTCAGTGCGTTCATTTCGCCCAGTCCCCCATGATCGTTTTGACTTCCCCGTCACTATTCGCCTGGACCGCCTGTTTCAGACGATCCATCAGATCTGTCACAGAACCCAGATCATTCGGATATGGACCATAAGCCACAATGCGACTGTCCACTGGGACATTCGTGCGAATCTCCCAGGTCGCATGAAACATTGTGACCTTGTAGTTCATCCCTTGTGATTCTTATGCTCGGAATGCTGCGCCATCGCCAGTTCGTAGTCCCGCTTGGCTTGCTTGAAGACTTCCTCGGAGATCCCCGCCCCGCAGGTGTGCCTCAAAACCTTGCGATCCCGATCCGCAGCCTCCATCACCTCCTGCAAATGCTTCAACTTCTCCGCCACCTTCATGAGATCATCCCCTTCTTGTACTCATCCTTCAAGAACCCCAGCATCTCCCGGCCGTCCTTGAAGCAAATGCATTCCCGCTCACGAAACTTGCCCTTCGGCTTGCCAAGAGGAACCTTGCCACCGTTGGCCTTGAAAACAGGACAGTCGCTGTCGCAACTCGAATGGTTGCACTCGCAGTTCTCCCGCAGAGCATCAGTGATGTCCGCCTCAGAAACCAAAACGGATGGAAGTGTACTCTCGCACACCGTCTTGAGCGGAACGTATACCTTCAATGTCAAATCCATGATTCTTCTCCCCCTACTGGTGAATCACCGTCGCAACGGCGTTCCAGTGAATCCCCTCTTCATCGATCACCGCCTTGAAATCCTTCTCGGTGTACGGCTGATCCATGGGAGTCTGCTGATTCGCCGCCTGCATGCCCATCGCCCGAATCATCGCCGTGGCACACCGTGCGTTGATCATTGCGGCTTTCAGTTCATCATTCATGACTTCTTCGCCCGATTTGCCTTCATCATCTTGTCCCATTCCCGGATTGCCTCATCCTCCCACAGCATCACGGGACCCTTCTGACCGCACGTCTCGCACTTAACCATCTGCGAGAGATTGCTTTTAGAACGAACCAGTTTCCCGTCGCCACCGCACGAACAGGAAGGAATCACGACTTTTGGTTGATTGCTCATGACCTTACATTACCGGAAACCGGCTCCAATACGGATTATTTCTTTTCCGGGATTTCCATGCCGACGATCTCCAGACCGGCCTCCTTGAACGCCTTCATCAGTTCCGGCCGCTTGGTTTCCCAGTCCCTCATCAGCCGCTGAACCGCCGACGCTGGCATCTCGATGGAGATCCTGGTCTTGGGTACCTCCATCGGGACATCCGCCAGACCATTCTCCGGGACGATCAGTTACCTGCCATTGTCCACCCGCTTCACCCGCCAGGTCTTCTGCCCCATGTAGGGTTCTGTCGGCTCCATGAGTTCGACCACGGCTCCGCTCTTCGTGAAAAGCATCTTGTCGCCTGTCTTCATCCCTCTGCACTCCCTTCGCCCATTCCCCTGTCACGAGTCTTGATTTCCACGTGTTCGCAGATGAACTCCCGCCCATCCGCATTCACCCAGAATCTGTCGACCGCTGGCGTGATCGAGACCTTCTTGAAGTGTCTCTCGACCTTGAAGCCGTCCGCCCGTGTCGCCAGGAGTTTGATTCGCTTTACCCTTTTCATCAGAACTCCTCCTGCTCTCTCATCGGAAGCGAACTCTTCCAGAAGCGATACCGACGCATGTACTCCTCGTTCTCCGGATACCTCGGCGGCTTCCGGTCAAGAACGTCCTCATACGCCTCGTGATTCAGTCTCTCATTCATGACTACTTCCTCTCCACAGATTGATCATGCTGAACCCAGTTGCCGTCACGAACCTGGAACCGACATCCGCCCGGCCAGTAGCATCTCCATCCGACTCGGTGGTCACAGGGAAAGACCGGATCGCATCTACGACCCGACTGACGCTTCGACTTGGGAGTCTTCCGCTTCGGATACATACCTCCCCATCGATCCTGTATCTCTTTCGGCGTCATAAGTCCCCCAATCGCTTCATTGTCCCTGCTTCTCCACAAACTTCATCAAAGCCTTAAAGACTTCCGCCTCCAGGTAGATCGTGTTGGTCGCCTCGATCCCGTCCTCCGAGGTCAACTTGATCATTCCACGCTCTGTGTCAACGTAGACCCCATCTCCCAGATATGTCTTCAAAGTGCCTCCAACCGCTTGTTCGCACTTTCGATCATCGCCTTCCGCTTCGGCGTCTCGTCTTCCGAATAACAGGTCACGTACATCCGCCCGCTGTTCCGCCAAAACTTACCGCCAAACCCCAGCCAGCCGCAGAAACGCCACTCCCTGATCTCCTCGGCCATCTGCCGCTCCACGAAGTGTTCCCGCTCACTCGTCGGAACTATGCCACAGATTTCCGTGGCTCCGCACTCCTGAATCAGAATGTCGTAGATCGCATTCGCCTCGGCCTCGGTCAACATCACCGGCTTGCCTGTCACCCACGCCTTGATTCTCTGATTCAGACTCACTTCGCCACCTTCTTCCCGAGTCTCGGAACCCCATCCCGGTCGAACCGCACCGGCTCACGACCAAACCTCACCAGTTCCTTGACCTCTCCAACACACTGACGATCCGCCCAATGATACTCCGACTCCCCATTGGACTTGATGTTGAATACCTGCGTGACCTCAACTTCCTTCCCGTCTGTATTGACGTAGAAGTAGGTCCCGAACAGTTCCGCAGCATCCTGTGAGAAGTACCCGAACATCGCTCACTCCCCTACACCGCAATCGGCCGACGATAACGAAGGCCCAAGATCACATCCTTCGTTACTCCATGAGCCTCAGCACGCATTTCAGCAATGGTCTTGTCTCCATGATGAAGAGTTTGTTCCCACCGCTGACTGAACTTACTGCCAAACCAGACCTGATCTCCCAGCCGATAATCCGGCTTTTCGTCCTGACCCAGTTCTCTAAATTCCACTTTCATACCCCTACATTACCAATTCACGCCCACAATACGGTCAGAATCTACCGCTTCCGCATGATCCCAGTCCTCGCCCCATGCCTGGGCAACCCCACACAAACCCGTGACATCCTCGGCGGCTCCCTGAATTCCTCCACCCTCAATACAATAGTCCGCCTCATATCCCCTATCGAATCGTGAGTCTTGATCGTCGCCTTGACGGTGTAAGTCTCTCCCTCTGAAAGACCTACAAGACCCTTGCTTGCCTGCCAGAAGAGAATGTCACCATCTTTGGTGATGAGGGTATGATCGGCTACAGGACCATACTCCGTCTCCCGTACGACCACCTGTTGGACCTGGACTTGGAAGATCAGCCGTTCTCCGGGATATCCGACGTGCTTGTTGGACATATTTCCTCCGTGAATAGATCTGGGAAGTCGTGTTCCACTGTGGCCTCGACCGGCCCACAATCCCACTCTCCGAGCATGACCTGCTCCAGATAGTAGTGACAATCTGGCGGTGTGGGATCGGTAGTGGGGTGGTAGAAGCCCCCTGGACGGCTCAACAGGACGACGCAGGCGACCCTGCCCCTTTCATCCCAGTCCCTGTCCTTGGCCGGATTCCGATACCACGGAAGGTGTCTGTGCTGGTTGTGGCACCTGATGCACAGTTCCTTGTTGAGAGTCCTTTGTCCAGCCGATCTTGTCGCAGAGGGCGATGATGGCTGATTTGTGAGATTCGTACCCATCTGAAGTCATATCCGCATAGCAGTGATCGTCACAAAGCAATACCAGATCCCGATGTCCACTGGACTTCCAAACATCCGGACCTTCTTCTCCCTTGGGCGGAGGCGAAACCCACTCCTCGACAATGGCACGCTCCATCACCTTCCCCGCTCCACAGAGAAGACAGATGGTAGGATACTCGTTATTCCACTGATGCGACACTCTCGACTCCAGGCTCCTTTGGCTTGCCTGTAGGCCAACCAATCTTCTCACACAACGCCTTGATTTTGGTTCTATGTGCCACGATCTCGTCTGGCGTCATGTCAGCGTAGCAGAATCCGTCGCACAGATGCACGAGTTCCTTGTGATCGTCAGATTTCCATTCCTCCGGACCAGGTGATCCATCTTCCTTCGGTCCGAAATTCAGCCAACTGTTGCCAACAGCCAGTTCGAGAACCTGCTCCGCTCCACAGCGAGTACAGGAACATCCAGGCCATGAGAGTGTCCAGTCGTGACCAGACTTCACTCCAGAACTGAAGACTTCCGGCACACCCGAACTGACCGTATCAGGTACTCCAGAACTGACCACTTGATCGTTCATCAGATCAACTTTCCTCTTCGGCATCCGGATTCAATCCTTCATCCGGCGGCAGGGCTTCCACAACCTCGGAAGGCAAAGCATCCCGAACAGGTGCTGGCGCTACTGACTCAAACGGCGGAGCCTCATGTGTCTGCATGTCCCCGGATGTCGGAGACACAAAGGTATTGGGACCTGAATTGGTCTTGGATGGATCAGGAGACACGATGACAGTCACCGATTCATCCTTGACCTGTCTTGGCTTCCTGGTCTTCTTCGATGCCACGGGCTTCTGCTCAGCCTCGATCTTCTTCAAGGTGTAGACCGGCTCAGGCGTGACCAGATCTCCGCCGTACACCGGCGTCACCACCCGCACGACCCGTACCGCTCCCTGAATCATCTTCTCCCTGGCATAGTCCAGTGCCTTCTCGGGACTCACGAAGCCATCCTTGATCTCCTGCCACAGCGGACAGCCAATCTCATGCTCCTTTCTGTCCAACATCTGTTCCAGGGCGTAGTTCGCCGACTTCTTCGATCTCACCGTCTTCTGTGTTTCCTCATTCATACTTTCTCCTTGCCGAGAACCCTCTCGACATCTTTCTCTTCCCATTTACCATCGGACACAACAATGCCCGCAATCATTATACCGTCCCGGATCAAGTCCTGATCGATCAATCTGTCAACCCAGGTCCATCTCTTCAACACGGGCTTCCACCCTCTTGGTCGGCAGTTCCATCCAACGATTGATTTCCCCCTCACCCATATCCGCAGGAGCGCAACAATACCGGTTCGCATCCAAAGGCATATTGGCGATATTCTGACGATCCTGTGCCGTCAAAATCACCATCACCGGCGTCAACTCTCCGTCGTAAATCCTATCCCCTACCTTGACCTTCATGCTTTGTACCTCTGCACGTCCAAATGCATTTGTGCGTCATTCAGGCTAGCCCTGACATCCCCATTGTTCGTCTCGGCAATCTCCCGAGCCACTATACCCAACTCCGGCCAATGCTTGAGAAGAAATTTCTCCACTTCCTCGACTTGCGGCTTCTCAAACCGAACAGCCTGACACCGGCTCTGAAACCGATCCTCGATCCCGGACATCTTCTCATTACTGGTCGCCAGCACCGCATTCTTGTCCGGCAATTCATCCAGAAATTGAAGCAACAGCACCTCCACGTCCGGATGAACCGCATCCACTTCCTCGATCCAGTAGACTCGCCACTGATCATTGTGGTAGCGAAAGTCATTCATCCAGTTCCTAACATGATCCGGAGTGATCTGCTTAGCCGACACATGATGAAGCAATACCGGATGCTCAACCAACGCATGAGAAATGACACGACAAGTCGCCGACTTCCCTACCCCTGGTGGTCCGTAACACAGCAGACGAATCGGGTTCGCAGCCCCACTCCTGACCTTGGCATAGAACACCCTAGCAACTGCCCTGGCCTTTCCGATCAAGTCTTCTGGCGTCTTCGGTCCATTCTTGACGAACTCTTCTGGTGTCACAAGTTCTCTCCCCTTAATTCCAGGTTTTGTTCCAATTACAAACGAATGAGTCTGGAAGTCAGTTGTCGAAATATCATTCAGCCCTGACAGAAGAACAGCCCATCCTTGGTCATTCTCCAGTAATCATTCGGATAATCGTGTCTGGGAAACCCAATTCCAGGAACCGTCAATACCAATTTCCCATCAGGCTTCAAAACCCTCTTCATCTCTCTTACACTTGAAAATGGGTCAGGATCATGTTCCAGCATCTCCAAGCAAGTCACCACGTCAAACGTGGAATCTGGGAAGGGTATGTTATTCGCCCAAGCCACCACATCCACATTCGGCCCTGGCCGAGCATCCAGACCCGTGTAGTCTGCGAACAACTCACGAACACATCCGTTGACATTGTAGGAACCGACATCCAGACATTTGCCCTTCAGATTCAGACTCCTAACAAAATTCATCACTTCGTTCGTCATCTGATCGCATCCCTTCGCTTCTGAGGCCCTGACAGAACCGCCAGAATCCCCTTGCCGTCGTTTGGTATCCATCGTCCCTTTACGCAAAGATACTCTTCTTCCTGAGAGAACTCATCAATAACGCCCTCGATGGCGATGGCGTTATTCGAGAGCCGATACAATATTTTTGTACCGATATTATCTTTCGACATTCTCTTGGGTACATTAGACTCGATTTTCATGGATCGCCCACCACCTTTCCCTGGCATCCCGCATCCTCTGCTTGGTTTCCTCAGACACTTTCTTGCCTCTATTGCCATCTCTTATCTTCCTCCTTACATCTTCAGGAGTAACCTTCCCCAGATTCCAAGCAACCCTTCCCTTGTTTCCGTCCCGTATTTTGTTTCTATGCTCCGCAGAAAGATTCTTGCCCGTATTCCAAGGCAACCGTCCTCTCATCGACTATCTTGGCTTTCCCTTTAACGAAACACTTATCTTTTTCTTAGCCTCTTCGGAGTGATGACCACCCTTGAAATACCCAGGATGTCCTTTCGTCGAATCACTCATTCTCTTCCTCGTCTCAACAGACCGTCTGATACCAAGCCTACTTTCACCAATCCTCCTCTTTGTTTCCTCCGACAGTCGTATGCCCAGCCTTCTTTCACTCATTTTCTTCCTGGTCTCGGCGGTCGGATTTATATTTCCATCTCCTCCGTCTGTACCATTTGTCAGATCGATTCCCTGTCTACGAAACGCACTGATGTATGAAATCTCTTCCTTGCCTCCGTCTCCAGAGACCTCCTGAATTAAATCAATCGTTGGACACAATCCCAGTCTCAGCATAGACCTTATCCAACAACACTTGTGAGTTAAAACTCCCTTCCTAGATTCTGCGATATGAGTCTTCAACCTAACATCGAGAGGCCTCTTTGCTCGTCCTACATATCTCACATTCTGGAATTCATCACGAAGAACATAGATCTTCGTTCTCATCCCCACATTCTCATTCGTGATGATATGAGGAACCCCATTCTCACGTTTCATGTTGGCGTCTCACTCGTTGCCGTTCATAGCCCGGCCGACTGATGCCGTCCAGGGACCATTCTTCTCCCAGACCATCAGAACATCTCCAGACACCTGACAAGTTACCAGCCGGTAGTCCGGATAAGGATCACTTTCGAGATACTTGCGAAGATCCTCGACCGTGTTGCATCCCGGAACAGCCCTGGAACCCCACACTCGACGATGTACTTCATTCTTCGTCCTCTGGGTCTTTCCCCTCGATAATGACTATTTGCGTTGCACTATCCTCATCAAAGTACACTTCAATCTCCTTCACCTCCGGGAAGATCTCTATTATGGTCGTCCAGAACCTATAGCGAGCCACCCTGTCCCCTTCCTTCTCCCACCTCGTGTATAGAGCCAGCAATTCCTCTACCCGCTCACCTTCAAGTGTCCATTTCCTCGGCGGCTTCTCAGATGGCACAAGTTACGCCTGCTCCTCCCGAATATCCTTGATGATCTTCTGAGCCTCTTTCACCATTTCCCTTGCCTGTCGTCCGACGTTCTCCTGACGAGCAACCAAACCCGTGATGATCATTCCGACTGCAAATGACCCAACACACCAACATCCCTGGATGACTGACATCTCGATCATGATTCCACTTCCACGGGTACGCCATCACGCATATTCTCGATGATGACCTGACCAACAACGCTATGCCACTCTCCCCCATGCCAGAATGAGAAGAGATTCTCCAGAAGAAGAAGAACCTTGGCCCCTTCCCATTTCTTGACCGTCTTCCCAATCGTCAATGTCACATCAAACATCTGCGATCTGTCAGACAACATGTGTTCCCAGTCCTTGTACTGACCCGAGACGATCATGGGCTGATTCGTATAGATTTCAGTGTCTACCAAGAGGTACAAACCGCACGCATATGGTTCGATCTTGTCGCATTGAACCTCTCGACAGACATCACCATCTCTCGTGTAAATCGTTGCCTTCATGGATGCTTCTTCCTTCTCTCCGGCTTCCGACGACTCCACCACTCTGCCAGACTAATCAATCCGAAGAGAGCAAGGATTAGCACTACGACTCCAAGTGCTACTGCCTCACACACTCCGTTAAATGTCCAGACGAATACCGCAAGATTCATTTGGACCTCGGTGGATGAAAGATGAACGGGTCAATAGGGTCTTGCTGGTAGTCCCCGTAGCCGAGTCTCTTCATTAGACTCTTCGGATCAGGCAGGACTGCAACCAAGACCCTTGGCTTCTCTCGCTTAGACTTCGGAGTCCTCTTCATTGGCCCCCTCACAGTCCTGCTGGCTTCTTCCACACGTCCTCAGCGAAGACTCCGGCAAACAGCGGCACGGAGATCCCAGGACGCTCAATCCACATAATGAACGGCTTATCGATGTGAATCCAGTTGTCCTCCGTGGCAGAATGCTTGAAAAGCTTCATCGCCACCGCACTCTCAGCCCGTGCGCCCTTCTCGTTCATCCGGAACTTCGTCTGCTGTAACGCCTGACCGATGTAGTAGTCATCATCCTGCGGACCCGTCTGCATGCCCTTGATCCAGCCGATGTCCACCATCCGGTTGTAGTCAATCATCGGGAAGATCACGCCATCACAATGACCCATTCTCTCCCGAATCGTCACATTGCGAAGTTGCTCCACCTTGTCCGAGATGGCAAAGGTGTCCGAAGGCATGAAGTCCAATACCGACATCCGGACCAGATCTCCCGACTTCGTTCGAATCCCAGCAATCGGGAAAGGATGAAGGTTCCGATCCAGGAACTTGACCATATTGTCCTCATCCCCACTCTTGAGCGTCACAGCCGGGAAAGTCCCCTTCGCATTGTAGATCGAAGTGATCTTCCCTTCCTGCACCCACTCCACCAGCACATCCAGGATGCTGGCGACGGCAAACGTCCGAGGATCTAACTCCGGAGAGAGTTGGATGTCGAACCCAT
>Ga0247841_10005966_pt1 | contig 19260 bp, 17 predicted proteins | sample LaCruzMarch2015__2_FD_192410 | JGI IMG/M metagenome (GOLD analysis project Ga0247841, IMG submission 192410) | Freshwater microbial communities from meromictic Lake La Cruz, Castile-La Mancha, Spain - LaCruzMarch2015_18m | ecosystem: Environmental > Aquatic > Freshwater > Lake | place: Spain... | reverse complement strand
CGGGCCTATCTCCGAGATCGCCGCGGGTTATTCTCACACCGTCGCTTTAAAATCCGATGGCACCCGTGTCTACTCCTGGGGGTGGAACGCTTTTGGCCAATTAGGAGACGGGACGACGACTCAGAGATATCTTCCTATATCGGGAGCGGTAGAGAAAGGCCAGGTTTTAAATAATTACCTCACGGAAATCTCTCAGATCGCCGCGGGTCATTATCACACCGTCGCTTTAAAATCCGATGGCACCCGTGTCTACGCCTGGGGGTGGAACAATTATGGCCAATTAGGAGACGGGACGACGACTCGAAGAATCACGCCCGTATTAGTGAAAGGTGTGGGCGGAACAGGCTATCTTGGCGACACCACAAACGGCGGGCCTATCTCCGAGATCGCCACGGGTCAGTATCACACCGTCGCTTTAAAATCCGATGGCACCCGTGTCTACGCCTGGGGGTATAACGGTAATGGCCAATTAGGAGACGGGACGACGACTCAGAGAACCACGCCCGTATTAGTGAAAGGCATAAACGGAACAGGCTATCTTGGCGACACCACAAACGGCGGGCCTATCTCCGAGATCGCCGCGGGTTATTCTCACACCGTCGCTTTAAAATCCGATGGCACCCGTGTCTACTCCTGGGGGTATAACGATTATGGCCAATTAGGAGACGGGACGATGACTCAGAGCACCACGCCCGTCATGGCAAAAATATTAACTTTTTACTATACTTCTCAGCCATTTATAGTTAATGGCATCTTTATTCCGCAAACTTCCACATTTGAGTATTGTTATTCTCTTTTATATGTGTCCACCGGTGATGTAGCAGTTACAAACACCACTTATTATGACCTGAAGATCAATAACTCATATGCAACCGCGCACATATTATACGATAATGCGATAGTAACCCACGACTTTACCGTTTCAGCGGGAACATTCGACCAGGCCTCATACACGCTTAACGTAGCCGGTGACTTCACGATAGCCTCCGGCGCTACATTTACCAAGGCTTCGGGCGGCCAGGCATTGACACTGAACGGCACCGGCGACCTTACCGACAACTCAGTTGTAAAACAGGATCTGGGCAATGTCGTGATAGGCGGGACCGCCGTCACCAGAACTCTCACCACGGCAGTAACGATGACCGGCCTGACTATCGACTCAGGAGATATACTGAGCGCCAACGGCAAGACCATCACCGCCGCGACATTCGAGAATAACGGCACCCTCCAGCTCCTCGGCACCGAGAACCTGACTGGCATGGCTAAAGATTCGAGCTCAGGTAAAATAGAGTATGTCGGGACTCTTGACGCGCTCAACTACGGCTACGACTATTACGATGTCACGTTCAATAACGCTCTCGGCACCTGGACTCTCGCAAACGCGTTAACGGCTAATGGCGATCTCGAGATAGCCGCCGGCGGCACATTGAACGCCAATGGCAAGGGAATAACAGTAGCCGGTGACTGGACGAACTCCGGCACATTCACAAACGGTGGCAATACGGTCACATTTAACGGCACAGCCCAGTCAATAACAGGGAATAATACATTCTACAATATAACTAAGACAGGCGCAGGGTCTCTGACATTCGCGGGCAACTCCACCACCACCATTGAAGGCCTCGCGACATTTAACGGGGCAGGGCTCTCCGGATTATTGACCCTTAATAAAGACGGCACGGGCAGCTATTGGAATATTAATATAACAAGCAATAACTATAACTTCTCGTATCTTAATGTATTCAATTCGGACAATAAAGGGCTTCTGATATACGCGCCTAACAGCACTATCAATAGTTCTATCGGCTGGATGGGCATCACGAGGCCGCCGTCGCCTGCTTATGTAAGTAACGCTACCGAAGAGACTAATGTGCTGATAGATGATTTCCTGGAAAAGGCGTATGAGATAGAAGACTATATGATCGGAGACGAAGAAGTTTCCTATGAAGGCGGGGAGGGGTATTTTAGGATGTACTTCTGGGAAGAGCTCAGATTGTATTTCCAGGAGATGGGGCTCATGAACCCATCCGGCGGACTAAGAATAACGATGCAAGGGAACAGGATATTCATAGGGCAGTAAAAGTAGCTGGCTGAGTGGTCAGGTTGCAAAAGATGTGATAGACTTAGAGTGGATTAATTTAACCAATAGGGGGAATGTATGAAAAAAGTTATTGCGTTATCCATCATGTTTTTAGCGGTAAGTTTGTTTTCTTCCGTCTTTGCGCTGGAAAATGCGCGCGAAGCCGTGATCGTCGACATTAAAGGAGTTGTCGAAGTGCAGAAGGCCGCGGAGAAATGGAAAGCGGCCGAAAAGGGCATGGTTCTCGCGCAGGGCGATACCGTCCGCACAAAAAGCGATTCACAGGCGGTTTTAGGCGTGGATGACGAAGGGAAGACGACAACGGTTGAGATGAAGGAGAATAGCCAGCTTCAATTAGCGGTTCTTCTCGGGGGAAAAGAGGCCGCCGTTCAGTCCACACTCCTGGATCTGTCGATGGGGGAAGTCCTTATAAAGGCCCAGAAGATACATTCTGAGGAATCAAAATTTGAAGTAAAGACGCCCACCTCGATCGTGGGTATCCGGGGAACGATATTTTCTGTGACGGTAGAAGCGGGCGAATAATACAAGCCGCCGGATGCATTACCTTAGGGGTTAAAAAAAATTCCGATCATTTTTAGAACCAATAAGATCCTTCGTTTAAATATAGCCATCGGGTTTGTCGTAGCCTCCGTATTCTGTTTTCTATCCTCGTGGGGCCTGTTTAATCGCCTGGACCTGGCAAGTCAGGACTTTTTATTCCGGTTCATGGGTCAGGCCCCGCACCAATCCAAGATAAATATTATAGAGATAACAGATCGGGATATCGCGAACATCGGGCGCTGGCCCTGGGACCGTTCATGGCACGCCACGATGGTAAGCGTGTTAAAAAAGCTCGGGGTAAAGTATGTATATTACGATATTTTATTCTCTGAGCCTTCGGATGAAGAAAAAGAAGACGCTTTACTGGAAGCTTCTCTTAAGGAGAATACCAACGTATACCTGCCGTATGTTTTTCAGTCCGCTCCTTTCGACATAAAAAATACGCTCTTTCCTCTGAAGCGCTTTACCGCCAGCCTTAAAGGTACCGGCGCGATGAATATTTACAGGGATGAGGACGGCATGATCAGGGATATACCGCTCCTCTTTGATACGGCTGAAGGCCGCCTGCCGCACGTAGCTTTTAAAATAGCTCTCGATTATTCAGTATCCGATATCAAAGAAGTGAATTCAAAATACTTGATTATCTCCGGATCGGGCGGAGATTTCAGGATACCGCTGGTGAAAAAAAATAGAATGTTCATTAACTGGCTTGGTAAATGGCAATCAACATTTAAGCATTATTCCTTCCTCGACGTATTGACCGCCTATAAAAACCTGTCTGAGGGTAAGAGCCACGAGATCGATCTGAAAGAGTTTAAAGACAGCATATGTCTCATAGGCGTCACCGCTATAGGCTTATATGATATAATCTCCGTTCCTATGGAGGCTCAATACCCCGGCATAGGCGTGATAGCCACCACCGTAGATAACATCGTGAATAAAAAATTTATCTACTTTCCGCCCGCGATCTTAAATATTCTCATTATTTATCTGCTCGTCATTCTTCCCGTATTCGCAATGATGGGGACTCACCCTTTCAGAGAGAGCGTCTTCGTTATGCTGGGGGGGATGGCCTATTTTGTGACATGTCTTTTTCTTTTCAGAGCCGGCATCATGATAAATATGGGCGTGCCTTTATTGACCCTGGCGGTTAGCTCTATTTCTGTGGGAGCGAGTAACTTTATATATATATCCGCAGAGAGGAAAAAATTCCTTAAGATGGCGATCACCGATGGCTTGACCGACTTGTATAATATAAAATATTTTAAGCTTCTTCTCGAAACCGAGATCGTGTTTGCGGCCAAAGACCCGGAAAAGAAAATAGCTATTATCATGGGAGACGTGGATAATTTCAAAAAATTTAATGATACCTACGGACACCAGGTTGGTGATCTTGTTTTAAGAGAGGTGGCCAATGTCATGAAGTCAGGTTCGCGCTCTTCGGATATAGTGGCAAGGTACGGCGGGGAAGAGATGATCACGCTCCTGATCGGAGCCGATCTGAAAGGCGCTATGGCTATAGCCGAAAAGGTCAGGAAGAACATCGAGAATTGCACCATCAAGGATGAAAAAAATACTTACAAGGTAACCATAAGTTTCGGAGTTGCCGCCTATAAGGATAAAGACACCGTGGATTCCATAATTAAAAGGGCTGACGAAGGGTTATATATGGCAAAAAGGGAAGGGAAGAACCGAGTGTCTGTTTCAGGGGGGACCCCGGGATCCTCAGAAGTTTAATAAAAAAACCGCTCGCGCGAATTTTTCTTGCGAGCGGTTTTTAATATTCTAAAAAAAGTTTCTTACTTATCCTGCGTTTCGGATTTTAACTTTCTAGCTTCTCTTTCTGATTTTCTCGCGGCTTCACGCGCTAAGCGGGCGTTCTCACGCTCGGCGGCTTCTTTAGCTCGAGCCAATTCTTTGGCCTGCTTCTCCGCGGCCCTATTCTGATCCTCGACGCGCTCCGCTTCGGCCCTGGCTCTTTCGCGCGCCTCGCGCTCTAATCTTGTCTGTTCGACTTCGGCTTTTCTTGCGGCTTCGCGCGCTAATCGGGCGTTCTCACGCTCGGCGGCTTCGGCCTTCCTGGTAATCTCACGCTGTGCGTCCTCAGCTTTCCTGATAGCCTCACGCTCGGCAACTTCTTTAGCGCGAGCCAATTCCTTCGCCTGCTTCTCGGCGGCTCTATTCTGATCCTGAATGCGCTCCTGCTCGGCTCTGGCTCTTTCACGCGCCTCGCGCTCTAATCTTGACTGTTCCTCTTCGGCCTTATGCTGGGCCTCGCGCGCTAAACGGGCGTTCTCACGTTCGATAGCTTCGGCTTTTCTGACCGCTTCACGCTCTGCGGCTTCTTTTGCGCGAGCCAATTCTTTGGCCTGCTTCTCGGCTGCTCTCTGTTGATCCTCGACGCGCTCCTGTTCGGCTCTGGCTCTTTCACGCGCTTCGCTCTCTAATTTTACCTTCTCCGCTTCGGCTTTGCGCGCGGCCTCTCTTTTAGCCTGATCTTCGGCGCGGGCCTTTCTGTCGGCCTCTTCCACATAACCGCGCATCTCAGGATCCTTAGTTATAGCAAGCGCGCTGGCCCACTCTTTTTTTGCTCCTGCTACGTCTCCCTGACCGTATAAAGCGTTTCCTCTCTCGAATAGTTCCTTTACTTTCGCTTCACGCTCCCGGTTACGGGATTCAGTCTCTTTGTCCGCGAGCTCTTTATCGACTTTCTTTATATTATCCTCAGCCTGTTTAATGATCTCTTTCAAGCGCATGTTGTAGGATGGGACCGACTTTTCTATCTTTTCTTTAGAAACGGCTGTTTGTTCCTTTACCTGCGCGGCGGCCTGTTCATTCTCCGTAATTCCTTCATCGGCAAATAAAGATACAGCAGAAAACGCCGCAATCGCCAGGACCGCGGATAACGCCAAGTATTTATTCCTGCTCATCATATCTCCTTATTGTTATTGCTTTTCATTATATTATACCGAGAGATTCGGCAATGCAACAATTAAATTATAAGTTCCAACGGTCTGGGGTTCGATTCGGATTTTATTTCCATCCAGATCTTCTTCGCGTCTTCGATCTTACCGGCGCTATAAAGCGCGACAGCCTCTTCATTCATCTTTCCGAGCGTGTCATATTGCTCGGCGCAGCCATTTATATATTCCCGGGCCTGTATTTCCAGGGATCTTCCCATATTTATAGCCATGGCGTAAGCCTGTCTGGACTCTTTAAGTTTTCCTGTCTTATAATATTCATCGGCAGAGGAGAGGTAGTTCAACATCTTTTTGTTTATAGGGCTGTTCGGATCGGCCAGTTCCGCGTCTATAATCGCCGTGGCCTCGTTACGCATTCTCTCTTCCCGCATCTCTTTTACAATGCGCGTTATCTCTTCGGGCAATTTATCTTCCACATTCAGGGAGATATGAAAGCGACTGGGCGCATATCCTTCGGTTATAGGATCCTGGCCCATCGGCCTTACCGGAAATCCCCACTCAAGCCTCAGTAATACCTGATTATAAAGGCTTATTCTAAGCCCCGCCCCTACCGAGGCCAGCCTCCGCATGAAAGTATTTCCCCGCTGCTCTCCGTAACCGTAATCGAAAAATGCGACGGCCGTCAACTGCTCCTTTAGCGACCTGTCCGCGTAAGGTAGTTTCCATGAATCCGGCAGGAAGAATATAGGGCTAAGCATTTCAGCGTTAAGGAGCGCCATCGTGTCCGCCAGATAATCGCTTGGCGGATATCCGCGTACGGTATCTATGCCGCCAAGGCCAAACTGTTCCTGCGAAAATAATTTCTCGGAAGGTAACTGCATCCTTAGTTTCAGGTTTTGCTGGAGATTAAAAGGAAGCGCCGTCCTGTTCTGGACGCTTAAACTGAATTTCGTATAGGTCGGTGTGGCCCCGGGCCGTGATGACAGGGGATTATCAGCCTTACTCGCGCCGAATGCGTTTATGCCCTGATTGAGTTCCGGGGTTATGGATGTGGTACTTCCCGCGCCGCGGATCATATAGTCGGCTCCGAAAGTCAGTTCCCGCAACCTGTCGCGGTTCAGCGTGCCCGTTCCGGATTTATACCATGTGACCTTATCTTTACTGTCGAATGTGACGTATACGTCGCCGACATATTCGTCTTTGTTATATATGTCCTGGCGTATAGATGCCGTAGCGTTCTCCGATACCGATTTCATGCCGTACACCGCGAAATCTTTCTGGGGGGTGGAGAGGGAGTAGCTGTAACCGTAAAGTAGCGACGCTCCGTCAGGGCTTACGGGGATACTGTGGTATATATATGATCCGTGAAAATCCTCGCCGAATGACAAACCCGATATTAAGGTATCATCGTACCCAAGGAAATTATTATTACGGAGGCCGAAGCCGTTACGCAATTTTCCCGTGGTTATTATACCTTCCCGGTCGAAAGTATACTGGCCGTGTATCGGAAAGCGCGTTTTGGAAGTCAATATTACGTCCGTTGTCCCGGGCTCGTCTCCGGCATGAAGAGCGGCCTTTACTTCGCGGTCCGGGTTCTTATTCATCATCTGCAGGCTCTTTGAGATCTCGTCGTACCGCAGTGTCTTTTCGTGTCTTAATCTCCAGTAATATTTAATGATCTTTTTTCCGAAAAAAGGGGCCTTGCCGATCTCCGCTTCGCCCATCTTCGCTTCAACGACCTGTATCTTAACGCTCCCGTCCTTTATCTCCTGCGGGGGAAGGAAGACAGCGGCTATGATACCGCGCCTTAAGTATTCGGAGGCTATCTCTTTCGCCAGATTATTAAGCCCGGTGATCGTCGTCTCCGTGTTCTCATATTTTGCGACCAACGGCTTAAAATCTTCAGGCGGGAAACTCTCACAGCCCGATAATTCTATGTTTTTTAAAAAAAAACTCTTTTCGCCCGGCTTAGGTTTTTCTTCCTGGAATTCCGGCAAACTTGGCTTCTGGGAGGATTTCTTAAGTTCTTTCTGGATCTGTCTCTCTTTTTCGGCTCCGAACTGGTCCGACTCTCTCGTGGCTCTGCTGGCAGCCGCGGAAGAGGGCGGCGGAGGCTGGGCATTGGATATTTGAGAGACGAGGAGAATACTTCCGCAGATTATTGCCGCTGTGGATTTTTTAGACATATGGATCATATTTTAAAAATATACACTATTTCGAATTTTATGGCAATACTTATTAATGTTATATTGTTAAGAGTGTTGGTTGTCATGGCCAAAGCTGCATGTAATCGACGCGATTAGTTCAGCCTCGCAGGTTAGCGGGTTAAAGAGGGAGGCTCGAACCGGGATTTTACTTGTGGCGGAGCTATTCATTGGGGTATAATTCATGAAAATAAGGTTTATTTCTCGATATGAAAGCCAGAGAATTAACAATACCGATTTTTATAGCTACCCTGCTATTCGGGGCGATGGAATCATCCGCCGCGCCTTCCAATGGGACGAGGTTTCCGCCTAAATACGAAGTTGAGCTGGGTTATGAGTACGATATGATGTTCGACAGGCCGATGGCTGGTTCCTACGGACATTTGCGCAGCCAGAATAATTTCTATACGGTGTCGTTCGGGGCTTTCGATTGGCTGGCGCTTGACGGGAAGATCGGCATGGGGGATGTGACTCAGTATGGCGCCAGCTATCTGCCGAAGCTTGAGTATAATACGGGATTTGCGGGCGGGTACGGATTCCGTATCAGGGCTTTAGAGTACAAGCCTTACGGTGTACGCGTGATCGCCGGGTTTCAGCATATAAGCGTCCATCCTCAGGATCGCAGCTCCGGCAACGACAAATACGAGTCGTTTCTCGACGATTGGCAGATAAGCGGCCTGGTGGCAAAGGATTTTAAAAACCTTACCCTATATGCCGGCATTAAGGGTTCGGATTGCGAGATTGTTTATAAAGTGAATAAGAATGATAAGAGAAGGCGGTATTCCGAAGACCACGTAGGGCTCATCACCGGCGCCGAGATATACCTATTTAACGACAAGGCTCGCCTGGGCCTCGAGGGGCGGTTTTTCGACGAGACCGCGGTGTCCGCGTCGGCGTCATACATGTTCGATTAAAAAGGGGTCAGACCCCTCTTAGTAAAACTTTTTAGAAATAAGGGTCAGGCACCTTTTTCTTGTAGATGGCCGCCGCATGGAGTATAATCAGCGCATGAAAATAATAACATCGTTATTGGGATTCGACGAGCTTAAGAAAATGGCGAAGGTTTTTTTCGGGGATATGGTGAAGGCCGTCGTCGATATAGATAGAGAGCTTATCGCTGTCGACGCCGAACTTCATTCGGACCTGGAAGCGCTACTTTTGGATAACGGTTCAAAACAGAAAGATCTTTGGGGGATTAACATTTATCCGGAAATGGAAGGCGACGGTTTTATCGAGTTTGACTCCATGATAAATATGCGCCCGTCACAGGGCAATAAGAGCCGCGGCGTGGAGGATGATGGGATTCGCAAAAAAGTAATAGGAATAGTTGAAAAAAGGATCGGACGATGAGCTATCAGCATAAAGACCTCGCGGCGGGACGATGGAAAGAGCTGGCATTCGTCGAGCAGATGGCAAACATCGGAAGTGAAGTGGAGCGTGCGCTCAATTGGCGGGCAAAAGGCAATGACGCTTATTGCCAAAACGCTTTTGATCGGGCTCTGGAGCTATTTGACCTTACTCTTGACAGTGTTAAGGGATTTCCCCGTCTCAAAGAAGTCGCCCGCCTGCGGGAATCGATTGCCGATTATTTTTTCGGGACTAATCAAGCCGCATTTACCGAAGGATCGCTTAAAAAATATTTTCTGCATTTCACTTACGCCGCGCGGCGAGACCGCTAAAAACTAAAACCGCGTCGGTTACATGTCGCTTTACGTGTAACAACCGACGCGGTTACGAAGTACGGTAGCATGTTGGTGAAAATTAATAGGGAGAAAAAATGAGATACGCGATAATAGCCGTTTTAGCTCTGTCTACCGGAATGTGTTTTACGGCCTATGCCGATGGAGAGAATAAGGCAAAAGGTCTGGAGATGGTGACGGAGACCGCAGGCGCCGCTGTAGGTAAAGTCAACGCTCTTCTAACCGGAAATCTGGAAATAACGATGTCCGGCGAACCGGCCGTAGATAAGACCAAATACACCACCAACGCCATCGGGCAGAGAGTGCCGGTGTCGACCACCAGCTACGCCAGGAAAGGCCCGCAGACCGTTCCCACACCTCAATAGTTTTGCGCTATTCCGTTACCCGCACTTCTCTGAACGCAAAAAAAGGGGGGGGCGGGTTGCTTTTTATATATTCTGTGATACACTTACACATGAAGCGAAAAAAAGGATATTACGTGAAGAATTTTTTAGCGGCGGTTATTTTTTATGTCGTATTTTGCCCTGCCTCATTTTGCTCCGCAGAGGGATCCGGCTCGGAAACTCTCAGACATATTGACACGGGTGAAGAGGATAATCGGCCTGTAGATATGGAATACGGCGTCAGTAATACGCAGATGATGCCGTCCTACGATAGTTACGACGAGAATACGGGATTGCCAAATGTAGTGGAAAGCGATACTGCGGGGGAGCTTGAATAATATATGAAAAGAGAAAAGCTACTGGTAGTGGACGACGAGAAGGATTTCGTGGGGTTTGTTTCAGAGCGCCTTGAGGCTAAAGGGTTTGATATCATAAAGGCATTCGACGGGAAAGAGGGGTTGGGTCTGGCGCAGTCGGAAAATCCGGATCTGATAATCCTGGATGTCGTTATGCCGGAGATGAACGGTTACGATGTGTGCAGAAATCTGAAGACCGACGAAAATTACAAAAATATACCTATAATCATGCTGACCGCGAAATTTCAGCCAAATGATATTATGTTCGGGAAAGAGATGGGCTCGGACGCGTATCTTACAAAGCCTCTGGAACTAGAACTGCTGCTAAATACGGTAAACACCCTCCTAAGCTCGCAAAAGCGCAAGACCGACCTTCGTTCCTCCTCATAGCCTTCATACTAACCATGCTAACCGTCGTCTAACCGCGGCGGTTAGACGAGCTCATCCAACCGCGGCGGTTGGTCGCGGTTGCTGTTAAGTTGTAAGATCTTAGCACTTTCTATTGACTTAACAGAATTGCATGGTAGTATAGCCCTACCATGTTTAGTTATAAAGATAGATGCAGAGGATTATTTAGCACTATAGTAATAGTCATAGTGTGCGCATTTTTACCTAATGACGCGGTGTTTGTCTTAGATTCAATAAACTCTTCGTCAAATTCTGCCCTTGCCCCTGCATCGATATTCAATCCAATAGTTAGCCTCAAATGGGATGGTACAAACAATAGATATTTCATAACTGAAAACCAGGAAGAGAAGAGCCGCTTTAAATACGAACGTCAAGAAGAAGCTGCATTCGTATATTTAAATCTTTTGATCGGACAATTCCAGCGCGACCTATCCGATCTGTCCAAACTTGGCGTAAGTGATAGAGGTTTAAAAAAACATCTTGAAGAGATTAAGAAAGACCGTCTATCCAAATTCATAGAAAGTATTAAAGAAGACCTGCCGCACATAAACTTCGATAGATTTCGTCTTAACGAAATGTATTGGGACTGCAATACTGTCTGTCTGCAATATGATGGGCAGATATTGCGTTACTCCTTGCCCGAAGAAAAGCCAAAAGAAACCGAAGTTATATTCATGCCACCACTAGAAAAATTGCATAGTGTAGATATATTCATTGGTGTTAGCGGTGACGAGGATATTTTAGAAGATCCAGCAGCACAGGGAGAGTTTATGGCTGAATGGGTCCGAACGCGAAAATTACCGGCTCATACTTTTCAGGCAATTACAAAATCAGGTGAGGATTTCGAGCCTTCGTCTTTTAACGGAAATAATTTTGAATTGCCAAATGAATTTATCGCAGAAAACCTTCCTGGTGACAATCAAGGTACGCCCTTGTTATGCAATCCTTATCGTTTGTCGCAGGAATTAATTGAGGAATTAAAACTCAGAGCGTTTTTGAGATATAAAAATCCCGGCATCAATGTCAATCAAGTTATCCGACTTTGCCGTGAAATGTTCGCTGCTAACTATACCCTTGATCCTAGGGGTGAGCATATCAGCCGACTCGATATCGAGATCGATATTCTGCGGCAAAAATGCCAATTAGCCGCTAAGGTTTTTGTCAATCCTGTCAGAATATACGAAGTGAACGTGGCGCTAAAGCTCAATGAATTAAGAAAAGTCGATCCGCTGGCAAGTCTTTCTAACATTCTTAGCGATGAAAAACTTAGCCAGTTAAAAGCTTCGGGCTACACTCATATCTGGCTGATGGGAGAAAAAGAAAGAGATCTGGCCGCGGCAGGTATTGCTTTAAGCGCCGGTAAGGATGGACCATCTCCATATTCTCTTAGATCAAATAAACCGGATGATGAATGGGGCGGGAAACCCGCGCGCAACGCGTTTATAGAAAGATTGAAGAAGTTTAGCCTGGCACCGGCCGGTGATTATGTAACCAACCATTTTGGGTTTGTCAGCAAATTCGTAGAACGCTATCCGCAGCTTTTTATTATAAGGGATAAAAACGATCCGCGAGTCCTGCGCGATGGACGATGGGAAGTAAATTCGGATTATTGGTTTGATTATGACCAATGGAAAAGTCAAAATCCGGATCAGCCCCTTAGCGAGTCACTGAAGGGCAAAGTGATATTAAGAGCGCAGGAGACACGCTGGGATGGCGGAACGCAATCTTTAGGAACCGGTGATGTGGCGCAGGTGTCTTTGCATAACCCGGATGCTATAGATATTATGACTACACTGGTCGATGAAGCTGCGGCAGAAGTTTGCCTGCCCGATGGACAAGGCAAGGGAGTTCTCCGTTTCGATTTAGCCCATTACTTATGGAGAGATAATCTGAGGGGGCGGGTAAAAGACTTCTTAAGTGCCGAAGAGTTAAGTCGATTCGACGATAACTACCATGGTATTGAGCCATTAAAGATAATTCTTAGTCGAGTTAAGAAAAAATACCCTAATCTTATTACTGTAGCGGAGGTCTACGGCGGCATACAAACGAACATATACTTATTAGGCCTGGGATTTGATTTCGCATATGACAAGGATAAGGGTTTCTATGACATTGTGGTAGCGCGTAAAGATACGCGTGAATTAAATTTGCATATGCGTCAGTTGGAGTTAATGAGACGCGCAGGCTTACTTTCACTCCTTTTCGATGAAAACCATGACGAGATAAGTGTAAATGCGGCATTTCCTTTTAACCGTTCGGCGCACGCTGCCGCCCTGTTTCTTCGACGTCTTAGCGGCCATGCGGAACTTATGTTTTGCGGTGAAGAAGAAGGTCGTTATTGGAATAAGCATAACGCAGAGGACAGATATTCCAGGAATGATATGATGGGCGATCCCTGGAGAAGCCAGATGTATGATCATCCACTGTTAAGGCATTCCGCCCTTTTACACGGAAGACGAACCCCACTCACAGTTTTAAATGGCAACGGCCAAGAAGGATCTATTGCCGCTTATCTCGTAGAATATGAAGGCATTAATTATCTCGGCGTGGTTAATATAAGCAACGAAACAGCAAAAGGCAAGATCGATCTGGATGCTGATTCTATTTTTGGTAACAAATCGGGCACATATACTCTTAAAGATATCGCCGATGATTATAATCAAGGGCCGAGACGAAACGGATATACCTCGCAGCCTCCAGAGCCTATTTATTACCGTACGCATGAAGAGCTGAAATCGTTGAGCGTTGAGCTTGTGCCGGATCAGGTTCAATTCTTCGAAATCATATCACGTAATAATGCGCAAGTCCCTGACCTTGATCGTGAACGCAACATAGCCATAGATTTTAGAGACGCCATTATAGAAAAGGCGGTAAAGGCGAAAAAGGACGATCAATATATACTTTTTGGCCTTGATGAGACTTGGATCAAAAATAAGAGCGGCTTACAGGCGATCATAACAGAGTTGGAAAGGCTTCCTGAAAACTTAAGGCAAAGGGGTCTTGACAATGTAATATTTAAACGCGGCGAAGGCGATGAAGTCGCGGATGCAATTGCCAGGGAACGGGAAGGGCGTGAGTCAATTATTCCTTTATCGAATATTACAGTTTTAGGAAGCCATCCTATTTTGAGGTCTGATAAATTCAATCGGCTAAGGAGGGAAAAATTGCAGGACAGCGCCCTCCTTATAGGAGTGGATAACGCGAGCTTTACCATAACGTCAGGTACAAGATTACTTGAGATGTATCTACTCGCCTTAAAGCTTACCTCGATAAACCTGCCGGATAAATCCGACCCTGAATATGAGAAAAAGGTAAAGGTGGTTTACGAAGCTTTTATTAGTAGATTGGATACGCAATTTATTCAAATAGCCTTCTCGTTCAATGGGCAATTCTGGGATATTGTATTCACGCCGATCAAACCTTACGATATAAACGAATCGGCTGAGAGAAACAGGATCCAAATAGAACAAATTGACAGCAAAGCATAAATGTCCGCTTCTCACCTCCAAGCATCTCTCTAAAACTCGCCTCTCTGATCACCACAATATTCGTGATATTCCTCCATATTGCAACGTAATAAGGACGTGCTCGGTCTAGGGATAAAGTTATTATCTATACCTGCACGGGGAGGCAGGCAGCTACGCTGCTATACGCAGTTGGGATTCTTGAATGCCGAGGCGCTTACTAAGGGCGGTTACTGGCTGTATAAAAAAGAACCGACTTTCAAGGCGCTGGTAAAGATAGCCGCGCTCGTCAAGAAAGGGCATACGCTTGAGGAGATAAAAAACATAAAAAAACAACAAAACAAATCAAAAGTTAGTGCACACATACGTGTTACAAAGCATTTTTGTTAAAAATAAAAAAGTAAGCTTTTTCGACTTGCCAAGATTCTCATCCTGATATATACTTAACGATGTAGTCAGTTAATCCGTTCTTTAAAGAAGTATTTGTTCGAACGATAATGGCAAACCATCCGAAAGGGTGGCAACGCAAAGCAATAGGGCCTTCGCCCGCGCGATAACGGCGCGGACATGGCAGCCTGGCCGCCGAAACGGACAGTAACGTTCGGCCGGAGATTCGTTCCGGCCTTTTTGTTACCGCCATTTCATGGTTTGCCGATTATCAATAACCAGGAGGTGGCGGTAAATGTTTATTAAGAGACAAAGATATATAACAGCGATTTTCGGAACCTTCCTTATACTCACAGCCCTGTCTGCTATATACGGCACTGGAAGGGCTAGTGGTAATCTTCCCTATCCGATGTTCCAGAAGGGCATGACCTACGTCACATGGCGTCAGGATGCTTTTGCCAGCCCGAAGTCGGATGAATCCATCGCCTCGATGGCCAGCCTTGGGGTCAATTTCGTAGCTATAGTGCCCACATGGTACCAGGATACATATAATTCCACGGAGATGAAGCCAACTGAACGCACGCCTTCGGATTCAAGTATCCGACACGCCATATCCAAGGCTCATGAACAGAACATGTTCGTCATGCTGAAACCCCATATCGACCTCATAGAGGAGTCGGGTTCTACCCGTTCGGATATAGGGTTCCAGAAAAATGAAGATTGGGATGTGTGGTTCGCTAACTATGAAAAGTTCATCGTTAAATACGCGAAGATGGCGGAGGCCGAGCACGTCGAGATGCTCTGTATCGGCACCGAACTGACATTCGCGGTGAGCCGCGCCGAAGAGTGGCGCAACCGTATAATACCGAAAGTTCGCAAGGTATTCTCCGGGCGCATCACCTATGCCGCTAACTGGGACGACTATATGCAGGTCACATTCTGGGACCGGCTCGATTACGTTGGTATTGACGCGTATTTTCCGATCGCCAAGGGCACCAATCCTACCCCCGATGAACTAAAGGAAGGATGGAAGAAGTGGGCCGGCGAGATAGAGGAGTGGCATGCTTCTGTGAATAAGCCGGTCATATTTACGGAGTGCGGATACGCAAGCGCCGATATAGCCGCGTCGAAGCCATGGGAAGAAGTGTCGGGCGGTTCGGCGAATCCTGATCTGCAGGCCGAATGCTACCGGGTTATGCTCGAAGAGTTATGGGATGAGAAATGGTTCTTCGGCGTATATTGGTGGAACTGGAACACATACGAAGGTTCCGGCGGCCCGAATGATAAAGGGTTCACGCCGCAAAATAAGCCGGCTGAAGAGCTTATAAAGCAGTGGTACGCGAAACTTGTGGAAAGAAATTACATATATACGGGGGAGGACCAGAAGGCCGCTGCGTATATGCAGTCGGATGACAAAAATAACATAGCAAGTTCCGGCAAAGCGAGCGCCAGGCAGCTTAAGTCGATCGGCGTCGCCGAGACCGGCGAGATGGCGACGCGGCAGGGACGCTATAACGGTACGGAAAAGTAATATATCCGTTAAAATGCAGTTAACAAAGGAGGGGAGTATGAAGAAAATAATGATGGCTTTAATGGCCTGTCTGCTACTGGCAGGTTGGCAGGTAGCTGGATATTGTGAACTCGGCTCTGATTCGAGTTCAGCCGGCGATAGCGGCATTGCTCAGTCCGAATCGGTCGTGGATTCGAATCTCGGTTCCGAGATGAAATCGGACGGGGCGCAGGCCGAAAATGAGATCGCCCAAATGGACGCCTCGGTCGATAGCGGCGGAATGACAAACTAACATAGGAAAAGTTTCATTTCCTTGCCCTCTGTGATAGAATGAGTCACAGAGGGTTTTTTATGCATATTGAAGATGATGTGAAAACAGCGAAGACACTTTCGGTATCCGGACTGCGTAAACAATACGGCAGCGTAGTAGCGGTGGGCGGAGTGTCTTTCGATCTTGCCCGTAACAGCATAGTGGGGCTTCTCGGCCCGAACGGGGCCGGCAAGACGACGATCATCAATATGATACTCGGCGTCCTCGAGCCCGACGAGGGGAATATCCTTGTAGAGGGTTTCGATATCGCTTCGCGCCGTTCACAGGCCGCGGAGCGGATGAATTTCGCGGCTGTATACGCGCCGCTACCCGGAAATCTTACCGTATCTCAGAATCTCCGCATCTTCGGCCGCCTTTACGGAGTCCGCGACTTGTCAGGCCGCATCGACGAGCTTTTGGAACAATTCGATCTGAATGCCTTCCGGAATAAAAGGTGCGGCGTGCTTTCGTCGGGAGAGCAGACGCGCGTCAGCCTGGCCAAGGCTATGATAAACCGCCCTCGGCTTCTTCTGCTCGACGAGCCGACGGCGTCTTTAGATCCGGCTACCGCGCGCGAGATACGCGCCGAGATCCGCAAATTTGCCATGGAGGGGGCAAGCGGAGTTCTATGGGCATCGCATAATATGTACGAGGTCCAGGAAGTCTGCGACCGCGTCATGTTCCTGTCGCACGGGAAGGTGCTGCTGGAAGGCGATCCGAAAACTATGCCGGCCGAGCATGGCAAGAAGACTCTCGAGGAGCTCTTCATCACCGTGGCGCGCGAGCCGCTCACTCTGGAGGTCGGATAAGATAATGTCCTTCTACCGCACTTTCGCGATCGTCATACGCCAGTTCTATCTTATACGAACCAGCTTTTCCCGCGTATTCCCGCTATTTGTATGGGCCGCCGTGGATATGATATTGTGGGGTTTTCTTACGAAATATCTTAATACCGTCGCCTCCCCCGGATTTAATTTTATCCCGGCGCTTCTGGGAGCGGTGCTTCTGTGGGACTTCTTTATCCGTATAATGCAGGGCGTGACGATGGCTTTCTTCGAGGACGTCTGGAGCCGCAATTTCTTGAATATATTCGCCACTCCTCTCCTTATATCGGAATATGTCGCGGGGCTAGTGTTGTCGAGCATATTGACAAGCATAGTCGGCCTGGCGGTGATGCTGGTAATAGCGGTCGCCGTATTCAAATTATCCATTTTGGTTTACGGCATAGTGATTCTGCCGTCTCTTCTGGTGCTTTTTCTGTTCGGCATATCGCTCGGCGTATTCGGAAGCGCGCTCGTCCTGCGATTCGGCCCGGCGGCGGAATGGTTCATATGGCCGATACCGGCTCTCATCTCGCCATTCGCCGGAGTTTTGTATCCAATTTCAACTCTCCCGGAATGGATGCGGTACGTGTCTTACGCATTGCCGCCCTCATATGTCTTCGAGGCGCTGAGGGGAGTGATAGCCGGCGGGGCATTTTCGGCGATATCGATCGCATGGAGCGTCTGCCTGGCGCTTGTTTACATCCTCCTGGCCTATCTGTTTTTCAAAAATACCTATCGGACCATTTTAAAGAGCGGCCTTATAGCACGTTACAGCGCGGAAAATCTAAGCTAAATTATTTATGAATATAAAAGACGTCCGGGAAACCGTAAAAAAACTCCGAAATAAAGAGAAGGCGAAGCTGCTCCAGCGCTATTTTAAGACCGGGCCGGGAGAATACGCCGAAGGCGATATATTTTACGGCATCACGGTTCCCGCCCTGAGAGCCTTAGCCGGAAAATTCAAGGACCTGGAGCTGAAAGACACTATCGCGCTCTTAAAGTCCCCGGTACACGAGGAAAGATTTTTGGCTCTCATAATTTTGATGGCCAGATATCGCAGATCCGATATTGCAGGCAAAAAGAATATATATCGTATCTATCTTAATAATACGCGGTATATAAATAATTGGGATCTAGTGGATGTGACGGCGAAGCGCATCGTCGGAGATTTTTTGAGCGATAAGGATAAAGCTCCGCTTTACAAACTGGCGCGCTCGACATCGGTGTGGGAGAGAAGAATAGCTCTTTTATCGACCCTTCATTTTATCGATAACGGGCTCTTCGGCGATACATTGAAGATAGCCCGGATGCTTTTATCGGACGAACACGACCTGATACATAAGGCGGCGGGGTGGATGCTGCGCGAGGTGGGTAAGCGCGATATGGCGGTCGAGGAGGATTTTTTAAAAAAACACAGTAAGAAAATGCCGAGAACTATGCTAAGATATGCTATTGAAAAATTCCCGGAAAATAAGAGGAGGGCTTATTTAGGCCTATGAAAAAATATCTCATAGCGGTAATGTTCATGCAGTTGTTAATGGCCGTAACCAACACTCAAGGAGGAGTTTTTGCCATGGATAATAAGACCGTCGTTTTAGAAACAATTCAAGGCAACATCGAGATCGAACTCATGCCGTCTGTCGCTCCGAAGACATGCGAGAATTTTATCGGTCTTGTCGAGAAGGGTTATTATAACGGGACGATCTTTCACAGGGTCATAAAAGAGTTCATGATTCAGGGCGGAGATCCTACCGGAACGGGCAGGGGCGGGGCGTCGATATGGGGAAAGTCGTTTAAGGACGAGTTTAATAAGGATGTGAAGTTCGATTCACCCGGCATAATCGCGATGGCGAATTCAGGGCCGGGCACGAACGGCAGTCAATTCTTCATAACTACCACCGAGACGCCGCATCTTGATATGAGACACACGATATTCGGTAAAGTCGTAAAGGGGTACGATGTCGTGGAGAAGATAGAGAATACGAAGACCGCCGGAGCCGATAAGCCTGTGGTCGATCAGAAGATAATAAAGGCATACGTCAAAAAGTAACCTGACAAATCTAACCAGGTTAGAATATTAATGAAAAAGGTCTACCTGTCGTTAGGAACCAATCGTCCTGCCGCACGCGCCGGCAGGAAAAGACTGCTTTTG
>Ga0247841_10005965_pt1 | contig 19261 bp, 25 predicted proteins | sample LaCruzMarch2015__2_FD_192410 | JGI IMG/M metagenome (GOLD analysis project Ga0247841, IMG submission 192410) | Freshwater microbial communities from meromictic Lake La Cruz, Castile-La Mancha, Spain - LaCruzMarch2015_18m | ecosystem: Environmental > Aquatic > Freshwater > Lake | place: Spain... | reverse complement strand
GGTAGCGGATGTTTGTGTTGGCGACAATGTTGCAGATGATCTTTTCAATCCCGATGTTTGCAGTCTGGACTGTCCCGGCAATTGCCGCACCCGCTTCTACACCTGCCCGCACCAGATTTTCAATCCATGGGGGAATGTTCTCTGCTTCAGTATTCAGGATGATGACCACCGCTGCCGGGGAAAAATCGTTTCCCCGTAGGTAACGCCCTTCTTCAGGAGGATAATCCGGGTGTGGTTTTACTTTGAGCATGATTCATGAGATGACTGTATAAGGAACCGGCGAGCACTCGTACGTTTTCCCGAATTCTTCGTAGAGCACTGATCCATCCGGTTATTCCTCCCTCAGGTCTGCTTCTCCGGGATTCCGGTCGCATGACTAAACCCCGGTTTTGCCCATAAGAGGAGAGTTGAACTCAGTACGACAGAGATACACCCCGCCTCCTGGTAGATGGTCGCGGTTATCGGTGTGAGCAGTGCCTGGACACCCAGTAAAAGCCCGATCGCGTTATACACCATGGAGAGCCCGATATTGATCTTGATCCGTCTGATGACTTTCTTGGACATCCAGACAAAGTCCACGAACTGCCAGAGATCGTCTTTCATGAGCGTGATATCGGCAGTCTCGATCGCGACATCCGTGCCCGTCGCACCCATCGCGATGCCAACATCTGCTTTTGCAAGGGCGGGAGCGTCATTGATACCGTCGCCAATCATTCCCACAATCTGCCCCTTTGCCTGGAGTTCCTTCACAACCTCGAGTTTCTGCTCCGGCAGGAGGTTTGCCTGGTAGCCGTCAACGCCAATCGAGGCGCTCACCGCCTTTGCAACCATCGCATTATCCCCGGTGAGCATAACGATGTTCTTCACCCCCATCTCCCTTAAGGCGATAATGGCCTCCGCAGTTCCCGGGCGGACCTCATCTGCTATGGCGATCAGTCCCGTGACCGCAGAATCACGGGTGACCATGATGACGGTCCTTCCCTGGTCCATCTGTTTTGTGATGATCCCGAGGACTTCCTCTTCGAGATGCACGCCTTTCATCTTGAGGAATTCCGGTTTACCAATAATCAGGGTGTGTTCACCCGACCGTGCGGTGATACCCATGCCGGTTTCGCTTTTGAATTCGTCAGGGTCCGGGACGGTAATGTTCCGTTCACCGGCAGCTGCGAGGATGGCCCGGGCAAGGGGATGTTCCGAGAATTTTTCACCGGTTGCTGCAAGAAGGACTACATCCGCTTCCTGATATCCGGGGAGGGGGATGACTTCTACAACCTTCGCCTTACCGAGAGTAAACGTCCCGGTCTTGTCCACAAGAAGCGTGTCAAGTTTTCCTGAAAGTTCGAGAAAACTGCCTCCCTTGATCAGGACACCCCGCCGGGCCAGGTTTGAGATCCCGGCAGTGACGGCAGTCGGGGTGGCGATCGCGAACGCACAGGGGCATGCAACGAGCAGGATAGAGACAAAGACGAGAACATTTCCTGACAGGAGATACCCGATCGCAGCAATGACGAGGACTACCGGGAGGAACCAGGTCGTGAACCGGTCGGCAATACCCTGAATGGGAGCCCTCGTACCCTGTGCACCTTCGACGAGATTGACGATCCGGGCAAGGGTGGTGTCTTCACCGACACGTGTTGTCCGGACCTCAAGGTGTCCGGTCTCATTCATGGTCGCGCTGAATACTTCGCTGCCAACAGTCTTCTCGACCGGAATCGATTCCCCGGTAATGGGCGCCTGGTTTACGCTGCTCGCACCGGTAATGACGATCCCATCGACCGGAATCCGTTCTCCCGGCCTGATAACTACAATGTCGCCTATCTGGACCTCTGCTGCCAACAAGGTAACTTCTTCAGCGCCGCGACGCACATTCGCCATCTTCGGTGCGAAATCGAGCAGGCCCCGGATATTTTTCTTCGTTTTGTCAAGCGTATAGGATTCGAATGCGCCCACAACGGCCATGATAAATACGATCAGTGCCGCCGAGAGGAACTGACCAACCGCCATCGTTGCGATAAGGGCAACGGTGACAAAGACGTTGACCGTGATCTTCCGGTGGTACATGTCACGGAACCCCGAGACAAAACGCGTGTATCCCCCAAAAAGAGTGGCTGCGAGGGCAGTACCCCCATTCACGTAGAACGGTCCTATCTGGAAGAACGAAAGGGCCCAGCTGGTGATGATGAGAATACCGACGATGATCGGTACAAGTCCGAACACCAGTACATCCCAGTATACGGGTGTTTCTGTTTGTTTGTTATCCATAGATACGGTCACCTCAATTCACTAAACATGGATTTCTGGTCGTACTCGAAGGATAACAACCAGGTAATCTCATGGCACAGTTCACTTTTTAGAGGGAGCCTTTTTCTTTTCCGCAGATGTATCGGGAGCTGCGCCACAGGTTTCCCCAGCGCCACAGCAGCCGCCACTCTTGTTCATCGATTCCTTAACCGCCGAGAAAAATCCTTTCTTCTTCTTTTCTTCTGCCATAATAATTCACTTCAACTGATTTTTTGTATTCAGAATTCGATACGTTGCATGGTGCTTCCGACATTTAAGGATGAGCACCAATAAGGAGGACCTGGCCCTCCCGAAGGAAGCAGCCCTGTGTGTGCCGGTTCTGCTGTTTCATAAATGAATCGCATTTTTTCACCTTTCATTTCCTGTCATGACTTCACTGCTTTCTCCTGCTGCATAATCCGGTCTCTTCTTCGAAGAGACAACCATACGATTCCCAGCATAACGGGGATCTCGATAAGAGGTCCGACCACCGTTGATACTGCGACCATCGGCATCGTTGCAAATGCCGTCAGTGCGATCGCGATCGCCAGCTCAAAGTTCCTTCCCGTGCAATGGAATGCCATCGTGGAGGAGTCCTCGTAGTTGTAACCAAGGCGCCGTGTCGTATAATAGACGAGGTGGAATAACAGGAAGAAGAACAGGATCACCGGGATGGCCATCTGCCAGATGAGATTCGGGTTATCGACGATTGCCCCGCCCCGTAGGGCGAACATGACGATCATCGTGAACAGCAGCGCAAGAAGCTGGAGGGTGTTGAAACGTGGTATCAGCTTCGCGTTTAACCATTCCATACCCTTCCGTTTGATGACCTCCCTGCGGGTCATGATACCGAGCAGCAACGGTAGCCCGAGATAGAGAATGACGCTCTGTGCGATCATGCCCATATCGATGGCGATGACCGTGCCTACTAAGAGGGCGATGAAGAAGGGTGTTGTGATAACCTGTATTATGGAGTTCCATGCCATAAGCACTATCCCGAGAGGACCGTTTCCTTTGGCAAGATCAGTCCACACCAGCACCATCGCAATGCACGGGGCGACACCCAGGAGGATCAGCCCAGTCCAGAGATATCGGGCAGTTTCCGGAGTAATTAAACCAAATGCTGGTAGGATGTTTTCAAAGAACACCCATCCCAAGGAGTAGAGCAGGAAGGGATTCACTACATAATTGAAAAATACGATGATTCCTACCTGTTTCTTGCTCCTGATAGCTTCTTTGAGTTCTCCCAGTTCGATCTTCGTCATCGCTGGGTAGATCATCAGGAATAATCCTATCGGAATGCCAATTTCCAGATGCTGACTGAAATCGGGGAAGTATGTCCCGAGAGCCAGCCCGATAACGATACAGAGAAAGATCCATAAGGCCAGCAGTTTGTCGATCCAGCTCATTCCGGCAGAACCATTTGTCATTTTAATTCAACCTCTTTTTTGGATTACCATTTCCCGTATTGAGTGAAACCCGATTTTTTTCCGTACAATCGACCATTTTTAGAATCCTCTGATTACCCCAGTATCGCATTAAACAAATAACCCGTTAGGGTGATTGCAACGAACATGATTCCTGCAAAGATCAGGATTAATTTGAGCTTAATCACTTTCCGGAGGATGATCATCTCTGGCAGCGAGAGGCCAATCACCGCCATCATGAACGCAAGTGCTGTTCCCATCGCCATACCTTTCGCAGTGAGAACCTGCATGATGGGGATCATACCCGCTGCGTTTGAGTAGAGCGGGATACCAATCAGCACCGCAATGGGGACGGCGAGCGGGTTGTCCGGACCTGCGATGTTCGCGAGGAAATCTGCCGGGGCATACCCGTGAATAACCGCCCCGATGGCGATACCGATGAGGATGTAGGGCAGCACCTTGAGCGTGATGTCCCGGGACTCATTCTTCGTGAATGTGAGTCGGTCTTTCCACGTCATCACTTTTTCCGCAAGATTATGTAACTTAACCTTGTAGACAAACTCCTCCACCTCGCTCTCAAGGTGAAGGCGCCCAATGATAATACCGGCGATAATGGCGATGATGAGACCGGAGACGATGTAGATGAGCGCAATCTGCCAGCCGAACATAGCAAAGAGCATCGCAGCAGCGACCTCGTTGATAAGCGGCGATGCAATCAGGAACGAGAACGTGATACCGAGCGGGACACCGCTCTCAACAAAACCGATGAAGAGCGGGACAGCGGAGCAGGAGCAGAACGGTGTGGGGATACCAAGCAGCGCAGCTACAACATTACCGACACCCTCCGTGCGTCCACCAACCCACTTCTTCACCTTCTGCGGGGTGATGTACGTCCGTACGATGGCAACACCGAAGACGATTACCGCGAGCAGGAGCGTGACCTTGATCGAGTCATAGATGAAAAAGTTCACGGATGAGGCGAGTGGGCTTCCCTGTACCAGTCCGAGTATTGAATAGGTCACCCAGTCGGCGAATAGTTGTAAAAAGTCCTGCAATTTGTTAGCCCCTGGTTATTTTCTGATCAATAATTTTTTCCATCTCATCAGTAAACGACTTCACCCGTTCACCCGCTGCGGGAGATACGGCACTGATTGCCCGCATGAGTTCCCGGATGTGGAGGAGCCCGGACAGTTCTTTGTCACAGGTCTTGCCAAACCGGGGCGCCCGGCAGAAATGGCAGATGCGCAGGCCGTAATGCTGGAGTTGTTCGGGACTCAGCTGTGTTCCATGAAGTTCTGCACTTGCCGCTACGGTCGAACCGCAGGGCGACCCCCGGATCACGTGGATGCTCTCAATGGTGCCATCATCTAGGACCTTCACATCGAATGTGGGTCTGCCGAATACTTTGGCAAATTCATTAATTTCCGGAACCCAGGTATTATCCTCAAGTGAGCACATGGTCACAGGCGCAACAATGTTCTCGTTGATTTCCTTTGCCTGTCGGAGAAACCCGGGCCCGAAACTGACCCCGAGGATCACCGGTTTCTGTTTCTCGATGATCGCCAGGGCAACGTCCGGGTGGCGGACGTATGAGATATAGATGTCGCATTCCGGGAGCGTCAGTTCGATGTCATCTGCAATCGGACTGCCAGGGAACGGTGCCATGATCCATTCGGTCGGGAACTTTTCCCTGATGATCTCATATGCCCGGTCACCGAATTTTCCGTCACTTACAATGCCAATTTTCATTGCTGCCTCACGTGTGTTTCATTTCCTTTACAATGGTCTCAACGTCACAGTCCTCAATATCAAGTGCGTGAGTCTTATCAATCCCCAGTTCCGTGACAATAACGTAACGGTCGACCGGGATCTGGTTCGCGTCCATGATCTTTTTTGCACAGCCGATCGGGCAGCCGTCGATGACAATCCGCTCACCGGCCGACTTTGCGGCACGGATCATCGGCGGATTCTTGCTCCCGATGCCGGCAATACACGAAAACGCACCGAACCCTTGCTGCGCCAACTGGATTGCAGCCTGGAATGAGAGGATCCCGACGTTTGATGCACCCGAACAGCAGAAGATGAGGCGTTCGGATGATAGATGTGAATCTTCAGTCATACATCCTCCCTGTTTCAACTTTTATCAGCATGTGTTCCGGTCTCTCCATGTGTTTCACATTTTCGGAGATATACCTGCACCGAGCGCACGGTACGCGGCTTTCTTGATCATCTCTGCCGGTATGTCCTCGTACCGTTCATCACCAATCTCGATCGCCCGGCAGCAGGTGCTCTCTCCGGCAAGTGTGCCGCAGGAGGGGCAGTCGGTTGCAACAACTCCTGCTGCGAGCAGGTCTTCGAGCAGTGCCCCGTTCATGCGGATCTCGTTCGACTCCGCTATCCGTGTCTTGTCAAGGAGCGTCACGGTCAGGTTGATCTTCACCCCGGCAGGAGTGAACTCACTCCGGAGTTCATCGACAGCGGTATGGAGCGCTTCTCCAGTATTTCCGCACCGTTTGCAGGTTGCATCACCGACTGCGAAGTGCTTCCATTCAATCTCAAGACGCTTGTATCGGGGGATGATCATGGCTTTTCGCTCCCGTTGTTGAGGACCGCTTTGATTACTTTCTCGATCTCATTGTACTGCACCTCAGCCATCCCTTTCTTCTCGATACCGAGCTCGGTCGCGATGATATGGTGATGGGCTGCAAGGCAGGATTTTGATAATTTCTTCGTGGCGCAGCAATCCGTGCACCCGTCGATTACGATTACCTGTTCGGCATCCCCGATCTCGGCTTCGAGGGTTGCGGCAGATTGTTTGGCATGCATCCAGACAAACCGGCCCGGCATGCGCTGGAGCAGGATCTGGGCGGCCTGCGTGGTGAGTTTCCCGGTATTCGAGATACCGGAGCAGGTGACAAGTGCGGACGTCACTTCGTTTCCCCCGGAACTTTTTCAGCAGTGTCTTTCCGGTAGTAGAGGTGGCAGAGGCAGTGACCGTCCTTTGCGATCTCGTCCCGGTGGTAGATGCACGGGCAGATGGTCACCTTATCCTTCTCTCTGTCACCGGACCGGAGCCGGCACGGGCAGTACTGCTCCCCGAACTTCTTCTTGTTCCGGACCAGCCCCCGGATGACGGTATTGAGAATTTTCTGGTCCGGGTTCAGTACCCAGCCCTGCGATTTGGCATAACCTTCCGCCCACGCACGCATCTCGTCTTCTTTGGTCGTGGTCTTTCGCCCCGTTCTCGTTTTAACAGGTCCCGCCGCACCCGCAGCCACACCCGCTGTCTTTGCCGCCGGTCTTTTTCGCCGGTGTTGCGGCATCCTTCTTCCGGCCTTCGCCTTTCCAGTACGCGGCAACGATCTTCTCGATATCGTCATCCGTATATGATTTCGAGGGCCCCTTAGTGATGCCGAGTTCGGTCATGACCAGGTACTGTCCCGCCGCTATTCCATGCGCCCCGGCGATCTTCTTTGCGCACTGCATCGGGCAGCCGTCGAGGATAACGACCTCATCGGCATTCAGCGCATTCTCGATCAGGCTCTCGGTACCGATCGCGAGCAGCGAGGCGCAGGCGATACTCCCGTATCCTTCCTCCGTCAGCTGAACAGCTGCAAGGTTGGTCAGTTGTCCGACATTTGCCTGCCCGGCGCAGGGAAAGATGATCCGTTTTGGTTCGTTTGCTCCGCATGAACATGTAGGTGTTTCTGTCATTGTTTCACTCCGTTAGCATTTTCTTGATCTCATTCACGTCAGGTATCCTGCCTTCCGCCCGGACTTCACCGTTGATAAAAAGTGCCGGTGGCAGCATGACGCCACGGCTGACGATTTCGACAATATCTTCTACTTTGATGATCTCTGCCGAGATTTTCAGATCTTCTACTGCCTGTTCGGCATTGGCAAAGAGCCGCTTGCACTTTGCGCAGCCGGTTCCGAGAATTTCAATTTTTGTCATGAGGTCACACAAGCACAATCATGTTTTTCTTCACATTTTCACCGGCAATTTCTTGTATTCTTCAAAGAGTGCACGAGTATATTCTTCCTCAACATTCGGGGGAATGTAATTGTACACCTTTACTCGTTTGAGGAGTGCCCCTTGGATCTCTGATTCGCTTTTTAAGTCCTGCGTTTTTACTTCTGCAATGCATTCATCGAGCATGGTGATGCCGGTCGGAATCCCGTTGATCGGGATTTGCCGTATACGACGGAGTGCATCGGCAGCGCAGCAGGGTTTGTTGTCATTTCCCATGGAAAGCACCGGTTCTGAATAATCCTGATGGGTATTTCAATTTTAACTGAAACAATTGTTAACTTCCAAGATATTAATACTTGGGTATTTCACAATTGTTTGAAATGGAAAAAAGTGGAGGGAAATGTCGAAAAGATCCCAGGAACCCATGAATCACTTTGACTTTACCGGTATAGCGGTCACTCCCGCTTTTTTCACTGCTGCTTCAATGTCATGGATAGAAACTATCGAGGGATCGTAACTGACCTTCATCTTGTTAGTTATTGGGTTCAGACCGAAAGCTACAATCCCGCGAAGGGATTTGACCTGCTTCTCAACGATCTGCCCTTCACAGGAACAGCCGAGCCCTTCGATCCGGAACGTCGCCACCTCCAAACTCCCCGGTTCGTTCGCATCGCGGGTCATGCGAGCAGAAATGGATGCCCCGGTCGGTTGTGCCTCACCGGAACAGCAACAGGAACTATTTACAGCCTCTACAGCGGGAGCCGGGGCCGGTGCTTCAGCGAGTGGAGCCGTACAGGAACAACAGGATCCTGCTGCACTTCCGGTTTTGGGAATCAGCTTTGATACAACAGGGGCCGGCTCTGCGCAGGAGCAGCAGGACCCACCGGTCGCAGGTGGCAGGGATGCCAAATTTTCCTTAAGAACCAATTCCGGTTTGCCCTGATAGGGGAGGGTCATTCCGGCAACCACGGGTGTCGTGATGTCAGCCGGGCTCCTCCATTTCAACAGCCGCAGCGCATTCAGGATTACAAAGACAGCACTCGCCTCGTTGAGGAGCAGCCCTGTAATCAGCCCGAGGTACCCGAGCAAGGCTGCAATGACCATGAATGCGACGTTGATCAGCGAGACGGCGATGTTCTGCCGGATCGTGGTGACGGTCCGGTGGGAAAGCTCGCGGACATACGCAATCTTTCCGAGGTCATCGGACATCAGGACGACGTCCCCTGCCTCGATCGCGATGTCCGTGCCCGCCGCACCCATGGCGATGCCGACATCCGCAACGGCCATGGCTGGTGCGTCGTTTATCCCATCACCGACCATAGCGACCGCTCCGTACTTCACCCTGAGCTGCCGCACCACGTCGACCTTATCGGTTGGCAGGAGCCCGGCCCGGTAATCGTCAACACAGACGCGGCGTGCTATGGCATGTGCACTCCGCTCATTGTCCCCGGTTAGCATCACCGTCCGGACACCTGCACGGGAGAGGCGCTGGAGGGCTTCGACTGCTCCGGCCCGCACTTCGTCAGCGATCGCTATGAGGCCGGCAAGCTTCCCGTCACAGCTGACCAGAACCACGGTCCGGCCTTCGCTCTCGAATCTTGCGATGGCTTCTTCAGCCCGACTTGTATCGACACCCAGTTCACGCAGGGCAAAGGGATTGCCGATCCGGCAGGTCTGACCCTCGATAGCAGCTGAAACTCCCCGACCGGCTGTCTCCTCGAAGTTCTCAACAGGACGGGCCGAAAACATGCCGCTTTCCCGGGCCTTCCGGACGATCGCTGCCGCAAGCGGGTGGCTGGACCGCGACTCGATACAACCTGCCATGTCGAGTAGTTCGTCGTTGCCGAGATCGCTGTAAGCAATAACATCCGTGACCGCAGGTCGACCAATGGTCAGGGTACCGGTCTTGTCGAATGCGATCACCTTCACTGTGTCGACCGTTTCGAGATATATTCCTCCTTTAAAGACCGTTCCCTGCTTCGCGGCGTTTGCCATCGCGCCTACGACTGCGACTGGAACTGAGAGGGCGAGACCGCATGAGCACGAGACAACGAAGACGACGAGCCCGCGGTAGATAAACGGGTACCACTCGGCACCGAAGAAGAGCGGCGGTACGGTGGCCACGAGCACACCGAGGATGAACATCGCCGGCGTGTACCATTTCCCGAAGGAATCCGAAAACCGCTGGTATGAGGTTCGCTGTGCCTGAGCTTCCTCAACTGAGAGGATGATCCGAGAGAGCATGGTCTCGGATGCCGGCTTAGTCACCCGAACCTCAAGGAATCCGTTCTGGTTGATCGTCCCGGCGAAAACATCGGAGCCGGGCTCGCACTGCACCGGCACTGGTTCTCCGGTTACGGCAGCCTGGTCAACGTACGACAACCCTGCGATAATCCTGCCGTCGACAGGGATCCGCTCGCCCGGACGGACGATCACGACCTCTCCGACGCCAATCGACTCGACCGCACAGATGGTCTCGCAGCCGTTTCTTCGGACCAGCGCCTCTTTCGGCATCAGTTCCATGAGCGACCGAATTGCACCCCGGGCCTTGTCAACCGCATAAGACTCAAGTACGTCTCCAAGCGAGTAAACGAAGATCAGAACTGCAGATTCCCCCCAGAGTCCGAGTGCCATCGCACCGACCGAGCCGATCAGCATGAGCAGGTGGATTGTTGGCGTCAAGGCACGAAGCGCGATCAGCGCCTTCCGTGCCGGGTAGTAGACCCCAACGAGGACGGCGAGCAGGTAGAGCCCATTGGTGGCAAGGAGCGGAATGCCGGAGTAGCCCGATATGAACGCGATGAGGGCGATAATTCCGCACCCGTAGAGGGCCAGCTGCTGTGGTTCACGCCACCACGTGCTCGCCCGACCATCACTGCGTATCTGCGATGCAGTCATCCCTGCCTCTGCGACGGTCCGGATGATTTCCTGGACGCTGACAACTGACGGGTCATACCTGACCCGGGCCTGGCCGGTGACCGGTGAGAGCTCATGGCCCCGGATGCCTGCGAGAGCATCCAGTTTTCTCCCGAGCATATCGGCATTGCAGGTGCATTCCATCCCTCCAATCTGGAGCGTGACGGTTTCAATCGCTGATTCAGGGTCGTGTTTGTCCATAAGTAATTCCCTCTTCCTTGTTCCGGTGCCCTGCCAGGGCTGGCTGTTCATCGTTTTCCCGGCGCCTGATATATGCCGGTATATTATTTCCAAACGGGGTCATTTGTCTGCCGGGGTTTCCGAAGATCCGAATCCGACAGATAACTCCCGGTACCTGAAAATTTTCCATGGTCTCCTCGTGATGTTGAAAGATAGTCTTCCACTACTTTATCCGAATGCAGAATCGTTCCAAGATTATGTCGTATCAAAAAAGAGCCGGGGGATCTTCGCCCCACCCAACGCACCCAGGACAGAGAGCCATAGTGTTCAACCACATTTGATAGTATTTCAAGTTTTATTGAAACTTCTTTTGTTCTTCAAGATATTAATACTTAGGTATTTCACAATTGTTTGAAATACCAGGGTTTCATTTGAACGAGAAGGAACCTGTGCAGGAAGAAAATCCCCCGTTGCAGGCAACATCCACATTTGATTTTTACTGTGAAAACCTTCCTTTATCCCAAGAGCGCATTGAACAGATATCCCGTCAGGGTAATAGCAATGAACATGATTCCGACAAAGATTGCGAGAAGTTTGATCTTCATCACTTTACGGAGGATGATCATCTCGGGAAGCGAGAGGCCGATGACCGCCATCATGAATGCAAGGGCGGTACCCATTGCCATTCCCTTTGCTGTGAGAACTTCCAGGATCGGGATCATGCCCGCTGCATTCGAGTAAAGCGGGATTCCGACAAGCACCGCTATCGGGACTGCAAGCGGGTTGTCCGGTCCAACGATATTGATCAGGAAGTCCGACGGGGCATATCCGTGGATGACGGCACCGATCGCAATACCGATGACGATGTAGGGAATCACTTTCAGCGAGATACTCTTCGATTCGCTGATGCCAAATCCGATCCGGTCCCGCCAGTTCATCGGTTTCTCGGCCTGGTCCTGAACCGTATTATTCCAAACGAATTCCTCTATCTCACTTTCGAGATGGAGGCGTCCGATGATGACACCGGCGAGGATCGCGATGATAAGACCGGAGACGACGTAGATGAGCGCGATCTGCCAGCCGAACATGGCAAGCAGCATTGCGATCGCCACCTCGTTGATGAGCGGGGAGGCGATCAGGAACGAGAAGGTGATCCCAAGTGGCACGCCGGATTCCACGAACCCGATGAAGAGTGGGACTGCCGAACAGGAGCAGAATGGTGTGGGAATACCGAGGAGTGCTGCCATGATATTGCCTACTCCTTCGCTGCGTCCCGCCACCAGCTTCTTCACCCGCTGGGGAGTAATGAAGGTCCGGACAATGGCGATCAAAAAGACCACAACAGCAAGGAGCAGCGAGACCCAGATCACGTCGTAAACAAAAAAGTTCACTGTCGAGGCGAGGGGACTGCCCTGCACGAGCCCGAGGACCGTATAGGTCACCCAGTCGGCGAATAGTTGTAAAACGTTCAGCATCTTGTTATCCTCCGGTTATTTTCTGATCGATATTGTTCTCCATCAAATCGGCGAATGACTCAACCTGCGCACCCGCTGAAGATAATAGTGGATTACCATAATTTTTCATGTTTTTTTTACCTCGTTTTTTGCCAAAGACGTATCTACAATTCTGCACAATGAGCCGGTTATTCTCCGGAATTATCATCTATTAAAAAAGATGGCGGATCTGCACCCCATCCGACACAACAGTTGCAGAGAGCCATTCTTCATCCTCATGTGATGTAATTTCAAATTTTGTTGAATCAACTTTTTACCGACAAGATATTTATACCTACGCATTTCATATTAGTTTGAAATAGCTGGGGAGTACTATGGCGACGAAACGACAAGGAACAAAATTAAAAAAAGAACCCATGTGCCGGACCGAGATCCCGGGGATCATCCAGTTCGATCTCGAAGAAGTCGGCGGCGTGAACGGGCTCAACAAGCGTCTGCCATCAAAGAAAAACATCGAGAAGATCAGTGCGATACACCACGCACTCTCTGACCCGGTCCGGATACATATCCTTTACCTCCTAGCCATCCAGCCGCTCTGTGTCTGTGTGATCAAAGAATGCATCGGGATCGCCGGTTCAAAACTGTCATACCACCTGAATATCATGAAAGAAAGCGGGCTTGTCGATTCAGAACAACAGGGCAACTGGATCATCTACCGGATTACTGAAAAGGGAAAGAAGTACGCTGAAGAGACCGCGTGACCGGAATGACAACAAAACCGCCCGGTCAATTGTGTGATGCTGGCAACAACCCGGCAACATGCCAGGTTGAAGCGGTGCTCTCGATTGACCGTCGCGGGCAGGTTGTGATTCCAAAGGAGATCCGAAAACGGGCGAACATCCGTGACGGGGACAAGATTGCCCTTGTCAGCTGGACGAACCGGGATGAGATCTGCTGCCTCTCCCTCATTCGCGCTGACAACCTGTCTTCAGAAGTATCCGGCGTGCTGCATGCCCTTCTTGCCGACAAGGATTGATTATCCCCCGCGTAAGGTTCGCAAACGGGATGGCGGGCTTGGGCAATTCAAAATAATTTTAAATGATTGGAGCTTACGGATACCTATGGCAGAGAAAAAAGGATTTTTTGAAAAGATCTTCGGAAAACAGGAATCGTGCTGCTGCGGCCCAAAGATTGTACCGAAAACTGATGCAAAGAAGAACGCGGATGAGAAGGGCGAATCCTGTGGTTGCCGCGGCCCTAAGATCGTCCCGAAAACCGAGACAAAGAAAGAGTAATGGAATAATGCTCGTGCTCTCCCGATTTTTCACGATTCTCCTTCTTGTCTCACTTCTAATCGGGTTCGGTCTCACCGCCGGATGCACTGCACCCGCCAAGTCCCCCGCATCGGTACCTGTGGCAGCCAATGCGAGTGGCACAGTCGAAAAGGTTGAGATCTTCCATTTCCACGGTAACCAGCAGTGCGATTCATGTATCGCGGTCGGGGACCTCGCGGAAAAGACGGTAAATGCAAATTTTCAGGATGAACTCGCATCGGGTCTGCTGGTCTTCGCACACGTGAACGCGCAACAGCCGGAGAATTACGCGCTCGCATCGAAGTACGGTGTGACTGGTTCGTCGCTCTGGATCGGAGTGTATGATGCGACCGGGTTTCACAAGGAGCAGGACATCCGGGTCTGGTCTTTGATCAACAACAAAGACTTGTATGCGACATACCTCTCGGCGATTATTAGTAAGCGCCTGAACGGAGATCTTTCCTGAAATGGATCTCCTGAATTTTCTCGGGACGATGGGGGAGAGTTCCGTCCCGGTCGTTGCTGCATTTTTTATCGGGTTGATGACCGCGATTAGTCCCTGCCCGCTCGCAACGAACATCACCGCCATTGCCTATATTTCGAAAAAAATTGACAACAGCCGACACACGCTTCTCACCGGGTTTGTGTATACGCTCGGCAGGATGGCAGCGTATATTGCGGTCGCATCTGCAATCGTATTCTTCGGCATGAACATTCAGATCATCGCAATCGGGCTCCAACACTACGGGGAACTCCTGCTCGGACCATTCCTCGTTCTGTGTGGCATCTTCCTGCTTGATATCATCCATCTCGACCGGCTGCCCGGCGGTGACTGTTTTGCCGGGTTCACGTCCGGCATCTCGACACGGCTGGCAGACCGGGGATACCTGGGGGCATTCCTGCTTGGCATCGTCTTCGCGCTCTCATTCTGCCCGTTCTCCGCCGTGCTCTTCTTTGCCATGCTGATCCCGCTCGCCCTTGGTGCCGGTGATCCGGTGATCATTCCGGCGGTGTTCGCCATTGCCACGGGTTTACCGGTCATCGTGATCTCGTACCTTCTCGTCAAAAGTGTAGGAAAATGCAGCGGTTTTGTCCAGGAAATCGGGGCAGTGGAGGTTTGGATACGAAGAGTAGTTGCGGCGGTTTTTATTGTCATTGGGATGTATTATACCGTCATCATCTACGGAGCGGGGATGGTTTAAAAACCGGATGCGATCCTAACCCGCCCACCCATTCCACGGTAAAAAACGATGTTGATGAAAACGATCAGGGGATCGCTCTGAGGACCATAGCGTTCGAACGCTCATCATGATACGGTGAGCAGCGGAATCAGCTGCGTTTCGTTCCCGTTACGAGATAGAATGTCAGCGAACTGAAAAAATGCCCGGCAGTATCTGCCCGTGAATGTTCTTCAGCCCAGGGTTCCACTTTACGGGAACTGACAATCCCTGCCTGGACAGCAAGAGTTGCTGTCGTTTCAAGATCAAAAATCCTCCGGGCAAGGGGCAAGCTGGTGATCACCAGGCTCATGGGAGTAACTTCAATATCGGAAAGACCGGCTGCTGAAAAACTCGTAGAGAGGGTACGCCCTACCCAGCCCGAAGGGATACGGTCGCACCAGAAGTTCAGGATTTTCCGGGTTACCTCACGTTCACCTGGCCAGAGAACGAATGTCTCCCAGTCCGGTTCGAATACTACGATTTTCCCGGTCTGGCGGGTCACCCTTGCCATCTCCCGGATGACGACAGATGGATCTTTCGTGTGCTGAAGTACGCGATCCGCCCGGACCGCATCAATTGTCCCATCAGAAAATGCAAGGTTTGATGCATCACAGAGCGCATAGTCAGGAGTTATACTGCCAGCACAACCCCGGGCCCGCGCTGAAGTGAGCATCATACTGCTTACATCGATTCCGATTACCTGCCCTGTCGGACCGGTCATGCCTGCAAGAATTGTCGCATCAACACCGTTCCCACAACCGATCTCCAGCACGGATGCACCGGGTCGGATCGCAAGTTTCTGGTAACTCTGACGTTTACATTCCTGGAAAAAAGGCAGCGAGTGGATCAGGTCCAGATATGTTACAAAGGAATGGGCATCTCCCGCAGCATCAACACCGGCGAATCCTGAAGCAAATGAGTCCATGATACTCCAAAATGATTATTTTTGACTTCTAATATTGCTGCTTTCAGAATTTCAAAATTTTGGAACACCCTTTATTTAAAACGATCAGAAATTATTCCTTCCACACTTCAACCATGGACTGGTCGCCCCGGTACCCGATGAACGAGTGGAGCGAATCGTGCCCGACCGCCCGTGTCCGCATTCCCGGATCAGCAGGGTTGAAGAAAGAGAGCCGCCCGTTATCGATCCCGGTCACAACCACCCAGTGCGGGAGATCCTCAGCGCTGTAAAACCGGGTGCTGGTTACGAACAGAGGGACGTGGCCCTGGCGTAGAACTGCACGGAGGACTCTGGCGGTGATCGATGCCCGGCGCTCCCTGACCCCGAGATTCCTACACCGGATCCGCCGCTCGGAGAACTGTGCCCGGAGCACGTCCCTCGCCTCATCATCGAGCGGCGGATCGATTTTTTCCACGAAATCAATCCCGCCGGTGTTACTGGCAACACGTGCACAGAACCCCCGGGTTGCAGCAGAAAATGCGAGACCATACCTGCTGGTTCCCGGGACAGCAACGAGGTTTGCTTCCCGCCAGATATCGATCTCCAGTTCCTTTGAGAGCACCAGAGTGTCATCTAGGTATTTCATCGCCATCATCAGGCAGGCAGGGCCACAGGTAAAGTCATAGTGCTGCCGGTAAAAGGGTATGGGGTGGTGGAGGGAGGATTTACGTTCAGTTATCATATCGATCCGATCCAAGGCTATCATACTGGGATTTCCTTATGAACGGATGAGTGTTTCTGATCAGCCTCACAGCGAAGCACAGGACCCTTCTTCCTTTACACCTGAAATCTGCTTTTTGAGCGCGGCAAGTGCGTGTTTCCCACGGGACTGAGGGAGTGCCTTCTTGTTCAGGTGTTCGAGATGGTCAACAATCGCAGGCAGGAACTGTGCGGGAAATCCAATGACCGTCTCATTGTGCCCGATATCGGTTGCATCCCGGCACCCATAACAGCCAAACCCGAAGTTCAACCGCTGTTCGAGGAATGGTATCACTGTAGAATCAACACAGGTTGCCTGTAGCACCGCTGTCGATGCGGTCACACGCTCCCCGCCCTTCACGTGCATATATGCAAGAACGATCCACATCAGTTTCTCCACCTCATCCTCGACAACAACAATATCCGGCACATTTACCGCTTTGTCCAGGGGGAACACATCGAGCTGCGCAATTTCACCCATGTTTAGCACCAGCATCTGCTCGAACATCCTCCTCCCAACCGATTCTTCGGCTGTTATACCAAGACCCATCAAACCTTTTCCGGTCTTTAAGGGCTCGGGAAGCGGGCGGAACCCGAATGCCCGGGCTGCTGCCGGGCAGGAAAGTGTTGAGGCATTGACCATCACATGATCGCCATGCCGAGCCCGCATGAGTGCCTGGCAGTACCGGTGGCTCTGCGCCATTGCTGCCCCAGTGACCGGTTCTGCGGTCTTTTGCAGCCTGACACCGATCGGTGAGCCCGTCAACCCGAGAATCTCTTTCATCCGGATACTATACTTCTGTATCTCGTCTGGTGTTACCATAATTCCTCATCTCCTGCAAGCAATTCAAGATTAATTGAAGTTACATGGGGTGGACTATGTTAAATAGTTTGATATTTCATATAAAGTTGAAATGCTTTGCAGACACATCCTGTAACAGACATGCCATTGTTTATTGAATCAATCAGGAGGGAACGATCATCAGAGCTTCTGGAGATCCACCGGGGCTCCAGGATGTTTGATATCATACCATCCCTTCACCAGGATGATTGATCCTATAACGATGAAGCAGAGTGAATGGACGCCATACACCCACGTCTCGTGGGGAGAGTTTCCCCAGATCAGGCTTATCCAGAAGAACGGACAGACCAATCCGAAAAGGGCAAGACCGGCACCGATCATCATCAGGCTTTTTGCCTGTCGTTCGTCAGATCTCATTCTGCTCTCTTGTATTGGATCTTTTACCATAAATCACTCAACAGAATGTTTACCGGTTTCTCTTATCCTTCATGATAACGATTCCCGCTGTGATGCAGCCGATACCTGCGATAACGACAGTCGGCAGCAACCAACCGCTGCCCGATACAACGGCATTAATAATGAAAATGAGCGCAACGCCGCCTATACAGGGAGCAAATACCTTCAGGACTGGAGACATCATCGGTTTTTACCCTCGAATTCCCTTCCAAGCTGGATCCTGTATGCGATCACGAACCCGATGCCGAACAGGAAAACAAGAAACGAGTGGATCGCATTGAATATGAGTTCATCCCCTCTTGCACCGGACAGCAGGGATAACCAGAAGATAGGGCAGAAGATCCCGACAAGCATGATACCGTACCCGATTCTGATATTGCTTTTCAGGTGGATCTCCCGGTTCGTGATCTGATCCGGGAGCGTTCCGGTTTCACCCCGCAGCAACCGCAGGACCTTCTTCGCAAGCATCGTGTAGGGACAGCAGGAGATCAGGTAACTGAGGGATCCGCGTATTCCCCCGGGGGGTGAGGTGCAGGGAGCCGGGCACGGGGACACGCCGTGCTCATTGGCTCTGTCATGCCCCATTTTCTGTCCAGTCATTTTTTCATCATCCTGGTACCCCATAATCATCCGACAAATAATGCATAGAAGACAAAACCTCCCAGGGTTGCCGTGATGAATACCCAGAGGACGTAGGCTGCGATGGCTTTGGGTTTGAGCATGGAGCCCAGGATTGCAATCTCCGGCAGGCTCGCGCCGGTTCCGCCGATGAGGAGTGCCATCGCGGCACCGAGGCTCATGCCTTTTGCGAGAAGAACTGAGAGCAGCGGAATCGCCATCTCGATTCTCAGGTAGAGCGGGACCCCGATTGCTGCGGCAATCGGGATTGCGAGGAGATTCGAGTTGCCTACGTAGGTCTCGACAAGCGTTGCAGGGATAAACGCCGCGATGATGCCGCTGATCGCTGCACCGATGAGCACGTAGGGGATGATCTGTACAAAGAGTGCCCTGGCAAACGGCATGCTTCGGGCGATACGGGGCAGGTTGCATTCCCAGAAACCGCCCCTCTCATATTCCGCCGCGGGTGATGTTGATCCGCAGCACGCTGACGATGAAACCACGGGTTCGGAGCAAGATGTCGAAACCGGTTTCGTAACCGGTGCAGAACACCCGATTCCCGAAGCGAGCGGTGCCGGAGATGCACTGCACGGTAAAATGTCGCATGCCCGTTGCTGCACCCCGGCAGAACACCCACAAGCGGATGCCGGTGCTGGAGCTGATGCAGGACAGCACGATTCGACCGCAAACATCACTTCCTTGACCTCATGTTTCAGCCGAGTGCTGCCGAGGAACGCTCCGCCGATAATCGCCATGAAGATTGTCACGACAAAATAGACGAGAGCGATCTGCCAACCGAAGACCCCGAAGATGATTCCCACGACCATGAAATTGCACACCGGTGAAGAGAATAAAAATGCAAGCACGGTCGAGAAAGGAACTTTCGACTCGATCATGCCCATTGAGACAGGTACCATGGATGCACTGCAAAACGGGGTGAGTATCCCGAGAAGTGCCCC
>Ga0247841_10005963_pt1 | contig 19264 bp, 9 predicted proteins | sample LaCruzMarch2015__2_FD_192410 | JGI IMG/M metagenome (GOLD analysis project Ga0247841, IMG submission 192410) | Freshwater microbial communities from meromictic Lake La Cruz, Castile-La Mancha, Spain - LaCruzMarch2015_18m | ecosystem: Environmental > Aquatic > Freshwater > Lake | place: Spain... | reverse complement strand
TATTTTATTAGTTGGCGGTGGAGGTGGTGGAGGATATTATGGAGGTGGTGGTGGAGGTGGTGGAGTTTATGAAATTATTGGTTATAATTTAAATATAGGAATTTATACAATCACAGTTGGTAGCGGTAGTGCTAGTGGTGTTAATGGTTTAAATTCATATATTTCATCAAATTCATTAAAATTATTAGAAGCAGGTGGAGGAGGCGGAGGAGGAAGAGGTGATATTATTCAAAATGCTCATGATATTACATCAGGAGTTAAAGGAATTAGAGGAAGTGGTGGAGGTGCTGGAATTCAAATTGCAAACAATCCTATTGAAGTTAATAGAAATGGTGGAATTGGATATACAAATGGAGGAAATGCATATACAAAGGCGATAAATAATGATTGGAAAATGGTTAATGGCGGTGGAGGTGGTGCTGGTGGGAATGGAAAAGATGGTGATTTAGTTAAAAAAAAAGGAGGAGATGGTGGTAATGGTAAATTATCACAAATTACAGGAAATTTATATGGAGGTGGTGGAGGAGGTGGTGGAAATGGAACATTTAAAGCACTTGGAGGAAATGGTGGAGGTGGCGCTAGTGGAAGTTCTGGAGATGGTATTGGAAAAAATGGTGATGTTAATACAGGAGGAGGTGGTGGAGGTGGTGAGCATATGAATAATGGTGGTTTAGGAGGTTCAGGAATAGTTGTTATACGAGTTAAAGCGGAGGATTTGGAAGAAGAAACAACAGCGGATTTTGAAATAAGATTTAATAAAGATACGATAATTGTTAATTCAATTAAGAATGAATTTAGAACGAAGATGAAGATATTTGAGGATATTAATAAACCTTATAATTATTTTTCGATATATCCCTTGGTGATGATTATCATAATCATTTGGATATTTATTTCCTTATTTTTATTAAAATTCCTTCATTATTATTTCGCCAGTATTTATATATATATCTTAATAATAATCATCATATTCCTATTAGTTTTTGGAAGTTTATGGTTTTTATATACTAATAATGATTTATTATAATAGATAAATGAGCGATTTATTATTTGGTTTTAAGGACTTGATAAATACTGGTTCAGGAACGAATAGGAGTTTCTTTGATTTAGGTTCAATCATTTTTAATGATAGTTATTTGAAAGCTATTAGTCCAAAACGATATAATTTCTATGTTAAATTTGTTTCTGGTCTTGGAAATCCAGAAGCATTAGAACAATTCTTTTATAAAACGAAGGATACACGAGATTTTAAAGAAGAATTGAATGAAAAAGCAAAGAAATTCAATACAATTTTAAAGAAATTATATGAAAATATGGATGAAGGTGATAGAGAAAAGGTTATTCGTGGTATTAAACAAACACTCAAAAATAAATTTAATTATAAAGATGATACTATTGATAAAATTGCCTCAACTTTGAAGATGTATGGTGGTAAAGTTGATATGAATGATGTAGATTTTGCGAAAAGTGATTTAAACAGAGGTGAAGAACCGATGAAAGATTTTCTTAAAAAGGTTGATAATGTCGCACCTGAATTAAATGCTAAAAAAATCGAGAATGTTGATGATTTGATTATAAATGAAAAGGAGAAATATGAGAGGTCTAAAAATCAAAATAAATCAAAAGCGGAAATGATAAATAAACTCAAACCAATTTATTATAAATATAAGGATGAAATTAGTCCAAATAATCTCAAAATAACGATGATTGATAGAATTGTATTTATTATAACAACTTTCATCATTCGTTTCATAACTCTTATGATAATTGAATGGGGATTATCGACAAATTTGATTAATAATTTCTTCAAGGCATTTTCTTATTATTGTATGATTTATATATTATTCTTCGTATTTATTACGATGCTTGTTAATGTAATCATTCATTATCCAATCATCGAATTATTTTCAAGTATGAAAATCATAAACATTCCTAATTTATTTTATTATTTCTATATTTATACGAATGGATATATGCGATTATTAATTCACATCTTTTTAATTCTTGTCATTTTATTTATTCCATATATCATAAATGTTGATAAGATTAAATTTATTAAAAGTGAAGAAAAGAAAATTAATATCAGTTATGATTATGAAAAGAAGAAGAAGATATTAGATGCGATAGGTATTTTCTCTTTTATTATCTGGATTTTAACAAGTATAATAGCATCAAAAATATAAATAATTAATTTAGATATTATTTATAATAGATGGATAATTCAGGAAGAGAAGGACTACTTTTAGAAGTGGTTAAAAATTTTACTGGAATAACTTATCCTGAATATGCTGATGATAAGACAATTAAAAAAAAGATTTATGATTATTTAAAACTTCTTGAAAATTTCAGTAAAAATAAAGAAGATTTTCCTATAAAAGATTATCAAAAATTAAATAAATTACATAGATTTTTTTATGGAGTTTCATTTAATCCCAAAGACCCTTCTGCAAATGCCTTCAAAACTCCTATTTATGATAAATTTAAATCTGTTTTTGAAAAAATTGAAAAATCGATAAATGAAACAAATGATATAAATGCCGAATTACTAAAATCCTTATTAAGTCTAATAACCGTTTATTATAATTCACATAAAAATAAAGATGAAATCATTAATGAATATCTTGATAAAGTTATAGTTCCTCTCCTTAATAGTTATAAAGGAATTGGTGTCGCAAGCGATTTGAAAATGTCCGTTAAAGAAGAAAAAGAACCAGAAAAAACAAAAGAAGTTATAAAAGATCAAGAAAATGAAATAAAACCAACAGAAGATAAAAAAAAAAATATTGATAATTTAGTTAATTCAACTATAAAATTTAAAGAAGAAAAAGCACCACAACCATTAGCAAAAGAACCACCAAAAGAACCACCACAAGAAACACTAGAAACAAAAACAGAACCACAAGAAACACCAAAACCATCACCAGAAGAATTACAAATTAATTTAGGAAATTTAGAAGAAAAAAAACCAGAAGAAATATCAATAGAAAAAGTGAAATTACAAAAAACGATGAATGAATTATATGATAATATTAATAAAAATCTTGAAAATTATAAGCAATTAAAGAAATATCTACACGCATTTTATTTAGAAAATAAAAAATCTTCTTCTAATAAAAAAGTTTTAAATTTTTTAATTAAAAAAATAAATGAATTAAAGCTTAAAGGATTTGAAATATCGTTATCAAATATTACTAATGATAAGGATATTGAAGAAGTTGTAAAAGATATTAATACTAAAATAGATAAATTATTAGAAGAACATAAAATAAATGATTTATTAGAAGGATATAATGAAAATGATTTTAAAAAAGAAAAATCTTTATATTTAGATAGAAATGCTGAAATAATTATATTATTATTATCATTAAAAGAGAATAATACTGAATATGAAAGTAAATATATTATTCCTGATGAAAAAAATTCTAAATATAATTATAATTTAGCTATTTTAAGTAAATTATTTAATAATAAATTAGAATTAGATAATTTTTTTGAATATAATTTTAAGAAATTACTTAATTTTCTAAAAGATGATATTAATAATTTTGATGATATTTTAGAAAATATAAGATTATTATTAAAATATTATCAATTAAATAATAAACAATTATTTTTAGTTGATATTCCAAAAGATAAATTTAGTTTTACAAATGAAAGAATTAAATTATATGATGATATATTAGAAATTTTAAATAAAATTGCTAATGAAGAAATTAAGAAATTATATGAAGAAATAGTTCAAAATAAATTAAAACATAATTTAGAAATTTTAATTTATTATGTTAAACTTATTAAAGAAAAAAAAAATGATGCTTTAAAAAAAAAATTTAAAGATTTAATACAAAAATTAATTCCTGAATTAAAGGATAGTGATTTCGATGATTATTATAAAGAATTAATGAGACTAGTTGAAAATGAAACTAATTTAAAATTTTTAATTCTCAAAGTTTTTAATAATTATTTTAAAAATATTAAATATCAAATAAGCACAGGTGAAGAATTAAATCAAGATAGAATTTTAGATAAATTATGTGGAAATGAATATGATTTAGAAACAATTGTAGATAATATGAAATTAAGAGAAATTCTTAAATTTAAAAATTATTTTACAAAAGATTATAAATTAAAACGAATAGAATTAGATGGAACAATTTTAGATGATAATTATTTCAAAGAATATAAAGGAGTTTTTGATTGTAATAAAAAGATTAAAATTGATGGCAAACAAATAAAAATTAGAGATATTATTTATATTGAAAGTAATAAATATAAATTACCTGATATATATATTGATGACAGTCAAGATGAAGATCAAAAAGTTATTGAAGAATTATTAGATTTTATTATAAATGATAATAATTTAATAACAGGTGGCAGTAATGTAAAAAATGAGAAATTGAAAATTATTTTGGGAAAAATAACTGGAAATGATGATATTAAAGATAATATAATTACAAACATCACAACATTTTATAAAACTGATCCAAAATTAAAAAGATATTTAGAATTTTATAAGGAATATAAAGAATATAAAGATGATGATATTGAAACATTTAAAACAAAATATACGAAAATAGATAATGATTTAGAAAAAGTAATTAGATTTTATGATATTAAAGATAGTAGAGATGATGTTATAAATGCTTTACTTCAAAAAATATCAAAATATATTGATCCTGTTTATTATATAAGAGAAGATAAAAATAGCGACCAATCTAAAAAAATAACTTTTAAAGATTTTTTTGAGGAAATTAAAAAAAAAGGTAAGTTTTTTGATTTTTCAAGTAAAAAATTATTAAAACCTTTTTTTGAAATATTAGTAAAAGAAAATGAGTTCGATGATTATAAGAAAATAACAGAATTTTTAGCATTTAAAAATTATGAATATCGAGAACATCAAAGTTATTATATAACTGATGTAAATGAAATAAATAATTATATTGCGACAGTAATAAATAAATATTCAGTAATTACTGAAAAAACTAATCGTAGTGAATATGATGCTAAATATCTTTTAAATGAAAAACAATTAACTAAATATAATATAAATATTTTCATAAGTATATTTTATAAATTAAATAAACACAATTGTGATTATTTTAAATGTTATTATAATAAATTAGATGATTTATTAACCTTTAAAAATTTTAGATTTACTAAATATATATATAGTAATTTATCAAGAAATTTATTTAATAATAATGATGCTTTAAAAAATAATTATTTATTATATTTAGTATTTTATAAAGGAAAAAATGATAATATAATTGATGATGATGATGATGAAGAAGAAGATGATTTTTTTGGTGGTGGTGGTGATATTAAGATAATAACAGATAACTTAATGAAGGGAATAAGTATAAATAGTGCTGAAGAAAAAGAATTATTAGATTTTTTAAATAAAGAACAGATTAATGATATAAAAGAAATAATATTAAGTTTTCCAAATATTCAAAAATCAACACCAACAGAATTAAATCCAACACCACCAACACCACCATTAAAAATATTATCAAAAATAACAAGTTTATCAAAAATAACTATTAATTTATTTAAATCAAAACCTTTTAATTTATTTCAAGAAACTAAAAAATTTATGAATAGTAAAGAAAAAAAGGGTGGTTTCAAGAATTTTATTGAATTAAATGATGTATTTAAATTATATTATAGTTATTTATCTTTGGAAGGAAATGATGAAAATATCACAAATATTTATAAATTATATTTCATTATTAATATCTATGCGTTTTATAATATTGATAAAAAAGATAAATATGAGTTTATTGTAAATCTCCTCGAAATCATCAAAACTGATGTATTTAATGATGATTTAAATGAAAGTATTAAGAAAATCATCATTGATATTTATAAAGATACGAAAGAGATTTATGAGATTTATACGAAAACATTTGATAATACAGATAAAATTATTAAAAATCTTTGTCAAACCCCAGAAGCAATTCATAAATATCTTCATATCAATTTTGTTTATAATTTCTATAAGAATTATAATAAAAATGATATTAATCTCAAATTAAATATAAATGGAAATATCATAAAAATTCGTAAAACTTCAATCGAAATTAAGAAAGAAATGGATGAGTTTTTAATGAATGAATTAATATTTATTCCAATAACACCATTAAATATTGATGTATATGATAATGAAATAGATAATTTCATACATTTCATATATATATTCACCAAAGACCAATCAATATCTATAAATAATATAAATGATTTGAATGCTTATATAGTTCTTCAATTATTATCAAAAGAAGATGATATTAATCTTAATATAAATAAAAAAATATTTTTAATAAAAAACATAGATAATCATCCATATATATTCAATAATTATTCAAATACGATAGAAATAAATTTGAATAAAAATCAAATGAAAATATATGAAAGATTGTTGAAAAATGGATTGTCGAAATTATTGAGGATATTAGGAAAAGATTATTATTATCTTAATTTTGATATTCATTCCAAATCTATTTTTAAATTTAATTTAAATTATGAAATTATTAAATTAATTTCTCCTATTGATTTTAATAATTTCCAAAGAACTATCATTAATTATAATTCATATAAATTTATGAAAACCCAAGAATTAACCAATTTATCTATTTTAAATGTAGAAAAAGTTCGTATCATCTTCTTAATAAATTATGGAATTTATTTGAGTTCATCTTTATTTAGTCAAATAAATCATCATAATTTCTTTTCTCTCATACAAATTTATTTCTTAATTAAAAATAATACAAAGGAATATGTTAATTTAATTAATTATAAAAAAGATAATAAGTCTTTGATTGAATATAGAAATTTCCTCAAAACCACTAATTTCATAAGTTTCCTTAAATCCATATTATCCTTAATGAGAATTAAATTAAATTTGGAAACCGAAAATAAATTCATTTATAAAGTCATCAATTTTAAAGACATTAAAACCTCATCAAGTATTAAAATTGATACTTCTTTTCTAAAAAAACTCTTCGATACAACTTCATATGAAATGAATAAAGACATCATCAATATTTATCATAAATCATTCAATATCATTTATAATAATTGTTTCAAAGGAAAATTAAATGAAGATATTATTAAAATTTTTCATATCTTCATAATTCCTTCTTTACGATTTTTATCAAAACAAGAAATTAATATAAGAGATATTGAGAATGAGGTTTTAGATATTAAAGCATATGAATATATGAAATTGATTGATTTTGAAATTAAAGGTGGTGAAGGAGAAGTGAAAATTCCTAATATTGATATTGAAAAAGTGAAAGGACAATTGAAGGAGAATAAGAAACAAGAATTTAGAGATGAAGGGAAAGATACTAAATTTGTTGCTACAACTGCTTTAAGTGATGATTCACAAAAAATATTGAAAGAATTGGAGAAATTTAATGAATTTTATATAGAATTTAGCAAATTAAATTTGGATAAATTATTTGAAGATTTTAAAAATGTATTTAATCTTTATTTTGAAATTTACGATAAAATATATATAACTGATGAAGATAAATCACAAGTATTATTAGAACAACTTGATTATAAAGGAGATAAAAAAGATTTTAATAAAAGGATTACACAAGTTAAAAATAAAATAGCTAATAATATTAGAAATTTAAAGGAAGTTGTGAAACAATTTTCTTATAAGGAAGAAAAAACAGATGAATTAAATGATAAAACTAAAAATTTAAAGAATGTTAAGAAATCATTTCAAGATATAAAATCAAGTTTATCCGTTTCGATTAAACAATTTAAAGGAAAAAGTAGAGAAGTTGATAATTTATTACTTCAATTTTATCCAGAAGAAGATAATGAAGTATCATTATTAAAGAAGATTGAGGATTTTCTTGATATATATAAAAAGAAATTTGATATTTTCTTAGAAATTATTAAAGAAGCTTTGGCAAATTATGACTTAATTTCAAAAAATGTCGAAAAACAAGACACCGAAGGTTCAACTTATTTTAGTAAAGTTGAAGAAGAATATAGAGGAATACATACTGATAAAATAAAAGAAATAAAGGCAAAGATAACTAAATTTAAAGAATATATTGATGGTAATGAAAAAAAACTTAAAACAATACAAGATGAGAAAGAAATAAAAAAAAAAAAAAAAGATATTATTAAAGATGATGATGAAACTCGTAGGAAATTAGTCGATCAACAAATAAAAGAAGATGAAATTAGAATAGAAAAATTAAATAATGAATATAAAGAATATCAAGAGGAAATAAAGAAATTAGAAAAAGAATTAAATGAGGAAAGAACTAAAAAACTTGGTGGTGGAAAAGACCCAATAGATCAACAAAATATCAAAGATTTATTAGATAAAAAGATATATTTTGATGATAAAGATCAAAAAATAGGTTATGAAGATAGATTTAATGATATTAAGAAAAGATTTGATAATATTAAAAAGGATTATAAGAAATTGAAAGTATCGACTTATATTCCTAATAGTGTTGATAAAGATTTGATTATTGATAAATTTATTGATAAAAATGGTGATACTTTATTCGAACAAATTTTAAATAATTATGCGAAAGATGAAAAGACTAAAAATCAGGAAATAGCAAAAGCAAATTTCTATGAAAATGTTGATGTTAATAATCTTGACCCTCAAAAAGAACTTGAAATAACCTTCACCGATAAATTAATCTTCGCCTTTCTCATCCTCTTTTTAAGATATGCTGGTCTTTATATCACTTATAAATTTATTGATAATAAATTCGTTAAATCTATCAAGGAAGCTATCATCTATTATTCATTAAGTTATGTCGCGGTTCTCTTCGCATTTGTTGTGATTGTTAATATAGATTTATTTAGATTACGAATAATCTTTAATTATTGTAATTTACATATCAATTCCACCGGAATTCTTTCTCATATGATTATAAAAATCATAATAGGATATATCATTTATCTTTTGATTGTTAATTTGGATAATGAACCTGTTCCTACATATCTATCCAAAAATCAAAAGATAAAATTGAAAAAGAAATTGGATATTCTAACGATGATTGTTCTAATCTTCTTATTAATCTTCGTGATTATAATTTAGAATAATATTTGAATAATAATGAAAATTGTTGATTATAATTAAATAATCTCGCATCTATGAAATCTTTATATTCAAGATTTTCTGGATTTATAAATATCTTATCATTCTTTTTATCAACGACTTTATTATCTTGTGTCGTGCCATCCTTCAATATTAATTTAATTCTATCATTTTTCTCAAATTGATTTATATTATCTATTTTAAGTGAATATAAATCCTCTATTTTATCATAAATGACATTATAAATTGTAGAATATTCATCAAATTCAATCAATTTATTTAAATGATTATAAATATTTATCATCCATTTATTCGTATTTATATTAATCTCATCATAATTCTTCGTTATTGGTTTCCAAATATCCCATTTATTATGAATGTCAGGAATATAAGTATAATTATTATTCTTCATTCCATCGTGAATAGATAATATAATATATGGCGTCTGGTTTTTAATATTCGATGGTAGACATAAACAACAAGGGAAAATAGAATTCATTTTAATATCAATTGAAGGTGTAATTTTGAAATTATTTTTAATTGTATTTATGATGAATGTTTTGAAGGTTTTTTGTTTATTTTCATTTGTTATTTGAATTTGTGAAATAGGTTGTTCCTCTTTTTCTATGGATGATTGGAGGATTGATGTTGATGATGATTGGATATTTGAAAGTTTATCAATATTATTTCTCAAATTCTCCAATTCTTTCACACGAGTATCAATATCGGTTTTAATAGGATTGGGATTTTGATGTTGATGATTAATTTTTTTTAAAACTTCTTTATTTAATTCATTTGAAGATGTTTGATTTTGATTATAAATAGATTTATAAATGATTGAGAAATCTTCTTTGGAATAATTTGATATATTATATTTATCTATCATCATTTTTATCGAGGTTTTATATAAATCCTCAAAATCCATTTTTATATAAATATTTAAGAATTTTTAAGTGATTTTAAATTTGGTCTAAATAATTTATTTCGCAATCCCTTCATTATCTTATCCTTATATCCCTCAAATTTAACAATCTCATCAAAATCCGCATCACCATTCTTCTTCAAAGTTGAAATCCATCTTGTTTGAAATGCGATGGAAAAAACACCACATTCTGTATTACTAAATTGATGTCTTTTTTGATTTATCTTAATTGGGAATGGTTTTTTAAACATCTCTTCTGCCTGTTTTTTAATATCATCAAAAACAGGTTGAAGGTCTTTTGGAATAGTTCCTGTCATACTATCATAATAATAACCGCCATAGGATTTTAGAGAAGGATTGAGGACGAAAAATGAGGAAGTCCAATGTGTGCCTATTTCACTTGCTTTTGATAAATTCGCGATAAATCCCATATAAGTAATATCAGGATTTTTTTTAAGAATTTCTTTAAGATGGATGGGATTTCGTGGAATGCCGAAATCTATGGAATGAACGCCGAGGAATTTATATCTATATTCAGGAGTATTTTCATATTGAATGAGACATTTTTGAATATCAAAATTAGATAACCATTCGATAGGATTAGAAACCCAATCGATAGGTTGTGCTGGTCTTAAATCTTTCTTTTCAATAGGTTTAAGAACCTCTGTGAGTTTTGGTTTATCTAATTTAAAGGCGATTTGTTTAAGAATTTCCGTCCAACTCCAATAAGTATCATTTTTTTTCAAATATTTACTAAATTTTTCATCAAGTTTTTTGAATAATTCTTCTGGATTTTCTTTGGAATTTATGGAGATTTTATCGAGTGGAAGCAACGCATTCCAGACTTTTATGATGGTTGTTAAGGAATTTTTTGTATAACATATTTTATTTTTACGATTGATTGCAATTGGACTACAATATTCTAAATCCATATATATATTTTCTATAAATATGACATTTAAAAATAAAAATTGATTAATATATTAATATTTTAAATTAATATAATGACAGCAATAGGGGATTTACGAACCTTTTTGGAGAAATTTAAAAGTGAAAAAGGAAAACCCTTCTCGAATACGAGTATAGGTAATCCAAAGGTCTCCGTAAATATCCCTGCTGATTGTTATGATAATTTCTTAAATTTATATGAATTGGCGATTACTAATGGAACTCAATTATATTTAACTGAAAAACCATTAGACCCAAGTTCTATTCGTGTAGATTTGGATTTTCGTTTCAGTCCTGATATTACGAATGATGGTTTAACGAAGATTAGAAGGAAATATGAAGAAAAACATATCTTAACTATCATAGATAATTATTTCAAAATCATAAATACTTATCTTGATATTGATGATGATGCGAATATTGCCTATATTATGGAAAAACCTAAACCGACTGAATTTCGTGGAAAGATTAAAGATGGAATTCATATCATATTTCCTCATATTATCGTGAATAATAATATTCAACATTTTATAAGGACGAAGATTTTGGAAAAGGGGAATGAAATTTTCAATATTCCTGATATATGTTCTTTATTTGAAGATATCGTTGATAAAGCAATAATAAGTGCGAATTGTTGGTTATTATATGGTAGTAAGAAACCTGAAACAGATGCTTATCGAGTTTCAAAGATTTATAAATTTAATAAAGGAGAAGATAAGACTTATTTGAATGAATATGTGTTAAATGCGAAAGATGAAATTGATTTTATTAGATTATTTTCTATGAGGAAACTTAATCAAAAAGAAACAAGTTTTATTAAAGAAAAAGAGAATGATGTGAATGAATATATTCGTCATATTTTACCTATGATGGATAAACAAAAGAAAGAAAAATTACATAGTAATATCATATCTAATAAAATAATGAATGTTATTCAAAATTTCACGAATGATGATGAATATATATTAGCAAAAGAATTAGTTAGTGAATGTCTTTCACATAGGAGAGCAGAGAAATATGATGATTGGATTAATCTTGGATGGACTTTAAGGAATATTGATTTTCGTTTGTTAAATACTTGGATTGAATTTTCGAAAATTAGCACGAGTTATATGGAAGGTGAATGTCAATCATTATGGAATAAGATGAAGAAGGAGAATTTGGGAATGGGAACTTTACGATGGTGGGCGAAAGAAGATAATTTACAAAAATATATGGAAATTATTAATAATCAAGTTCTTCCGTTGATTGATATTGCTATTACGAGTAATGGAACGCATTATGATGTCGCCAAAGTAGTTCAAGGAATTTATAAAGGAGAATATAAGGCGATTAGTGGAAATATCTGGTTTAAATATGATAAGGAGAAACATCGATGGGTAAAGACGAAAGAGGGTTTGAAACTTAAAAGGGAATTGAGTGAAGAGATTTGTAAGAAATTTCTTGATAGAGGCACCTATTATAATCAAAAAGTCGCATTATCGAATGATGAAGGGGAGAAGGAATTATTAAATAAGAAATCGGCGAGTGCTATTAAAATCGCTTATCAATTGAAGAATACGAGTTATAAGGAGAATATTATGAAGGAATGTAAATGTCTATTTGTAGATGAAAAATTTGAGGAATTATTGGATAGTAAACCTCATTTATTAGGATTTGAGAATGGTGTTTATGATTTAAAACTTCATTTATTTCGTGAAGGAATGCCAGAGGATTTCATATCATTTGGAACAGGTAAATATTATATGCCTTATGATGATATGAATGAAGATATTAGAGATATTAAGGAATTCTTTGCGAAATTATTTATAAATGAGGCGGTAAGGAATTATGTTCTTGATATTCTTGCGTGTGCTATTGATGGAAGTATTATTCAAGAAAGGTTTTATATATTCATAGGAGAAGGCAGTAATGGGAAATCAAGATTATTGGATTTAATTCAAAAATCTGTGGGTGATTATTATTCCACACTTCCAATTGCCTTATTAACACAAAAAAGAGCATCTTCAAATGCAGCTCAAGGTGAATTGGAAAGGACGAAAGGAAGACGATATGCGGTATTATCAGAACCTAGTGAAGATGATAAGTTGAATATAGGATTAATGAAGGAATTATCTGGAAATGATAGGATATTAGTTAGAGGATTGTATAAGGAACCCTTTGAATTTCGTCCGCAATTTAAGATGATACTTGCGTGTAATCATTTGCCGGAGATTACAGCACAAGACGGAGGATGTTGGCGAAGAATTCGTGTAATAGATTTCAAATCTAAATTCTGTGAAAATCCTAATCCTGATAGAAATAATGAGTTTCCTATGGATTTGGAATTAAGTGATAAATTGGAGAGATTTAGTGAAGTCTTCTTATCTATGTTAATTCATAGACATAAGGAGATTAATCCTATGAAGATTAATGAACCTCGTGAAGTTATTAATTCTACGAATAATTATAAAGAGAATAATGATTTAATAGGTCAATATATTAATGATAATATCAAGGTTGATAAGGATGTTAAAGAAGGTTTGAAATTAATGGAAATATTCACGGAATTTAAGATGTGGTTGGCAAATGATAATAATTCTAAAAATAAGAAGATTGATAGAACACAATTCAGGTCTTATTTTGAAAAGATTTATGGAACATATCATCAAACGAAAGGATGGATTGGAATTCGCTTCAAGACAGATGAAGAGAAGGAAAAATAAACTTTATAAATAGTTTGAATTATCATTATTAATCATTCGGTAATTTTATCTAAATCAACTATAAATTCATTTATATCATATAAACTATAAAAATCATCAATAAATTTATTACTTATATTTGAATACTTTTTCAAAAAATCTATTAAATGATATAAGATTTTATTTTTAGAACAATCCTAAAAAATATTAAAATTATTTTTAATTAATTAAAACTTAAAATAACTATATGGTAATAATTTTTACGGTTAGGGAGAAAAATCATTACTATAATGGTATGATATATTTAAAATTAAGATAGATGATTGTTAATTAAATTTTATATTTAATATATAAATATGGATTTCGTAGAATTTCTTAAAACATATTCTTCAATAGATAATGATTTTATAGATGAATATTTTTCTATTTATGATTTTCATAATAAAGATGATAAATTTATTGTTAATTTAGAAAATATAGCATTTTTTCTGGAAACTCCAAAAGGAGATTTGAAAAAAAACTTTATTAAATTCTTATGAAATTGATAAAGATTATATATTAAAGAAAAATTTTACAAATAAACGAGGTGCTCCAAATGAAGAAATTTTATTAAGTGTTAGATGTTTTAAAAACTTTTGTATGCACAGCAAAACAAAAAAAGCAATAAAAGTTAGAGAATATTATCATAAATTAGAAGAATTTATGAAACAAAACATTTCAATTATTTTAAAAAGCGAGAAAAAATGATTTTAAATTTATATTAAATATTTATGGAAATTTTATTGAATATAATTTATAATTCATATTTAAAATATTTTGAATATGGAGCAAGAAGTTCAAAGAAAGTTGATTATTTTCATAATAAAATTAAAGAAATATTAGAAGGAATATTTATTGATAATACTAAATATAATATTAAACTAGAATTGAATATACCTTCTTATAATTCTTCTGGATTTAAGAAATGTGATATTGTCGTATTGAAATATGATAAACCTTATATTATATTTCCTGTGAAATTAATTATGTCAAATTATAAACAAAATAAAAATAATAGTTGGGAGAATTTAACGGGTGAATTACAACATATTAAATGGTTAAATGAAGATATTTATATAATTCCTATAAATATTATTATGAATAATACTCCATATTTAAATGAAAAGAAAGTTATAATAAGATTTGAAAATATAAATATTAAAGATTTTCATAATTATCAAATATTAGTTGATAAAAAAATATGTTATGATATAATTACTTACATAATTGATGTAGAACATATTGATAAAATAAATGAAATATATTCAAATATACCAATAATTATTGGATTTAATAAAGATACGGAATTTAGAACATTTGAATATATATTAAGAGAATTAGTTTAGTGGTATTTCATATAAAACTCTACTACTTATATTAATCCATCCACCAGATTTTTTTGAACTATTTTCTTTTATAAATTCTATATTTTTATTTATAATTGAAATAATATAATCTATTTCAATATCTTTATTTGGTTCAATTGATAAACATCCATAATGTAATATATTTTGATTTATTAACATCTTTATTTTATTTGGGTCTATAAAACAAGGAATATATATACATTTATTATTATTTATTTTAATAGATTGTGTTCTTCCATAAGCATACCAAATGGGATATTTTTTATTACCTTTATCACGCATCGCTAATTCACTTTTATTTTTACTTAAATATTCATATGTTAATGGATTATTTAATTTAAAAATTTCTTCATCAATTATAATTCCATTATTATAAGGATAAATAATATATTTTTCTTTTGAACCATTCGTAATTATTTTCCAACAAGGTTCGTCATATAATTTATCATTATGAATAAATATTTTGTCTCTTAAAGTTGCTATTCCATTTTTAATCTTACATATATCTTTAAGACGATTATTATATTTATTTAAATTAAATAATGAATAATTTTTAATTATATCATCATAACTAATTTCTTCATTATTATATATTAATGTTGATTTATTATCTTTTGTGAATATTGTTATACAACAATATACATAAATATTTTTAAATATTTTTTCATCTTTAAAATCAATAATTTCCTTAATATATCTATTATCAAATAAATATTTTCGTAATTTTAAAGAGGATTTATTATATAAATAACTATTTGGAGTTATTGAAATCATTATTCCATCATCTTTTAATAAATTTAAACATTTTATTATAAACGCATAATATATATCTATTAAACCAGAATTTAATACAGAAAAATTATCTTTTAAATATTTGCGATAATTAACTGATAAATCTTGTATTTTAATATATGGAGGATTTAATATAATATTATCATATTTATTCTCTATATTTGCTTTGAGAAAATCACCATTTATTTTATTTATTTTTGGATTATTAATAATTTTATCCAAATATTCCTTTTTTAATTCATATATATCAATTGAATTATAATCATCTATATTAATAAATTTTAATAGATTACCAAATCCAACTGCTGGTTCTAATAAATTACCATTCTTTTTAATTTTTGAACTCATTATTTTAGATATATTATCAGGTGTAAATATATCACATTTGGTAAATTTTATCAAATCTTCGTCCATTATTACTTATTATATTTATATTATAATCATTTTTTAAATTAATTATTGTTTTATTAATTTAAAACTCTTTTCTAAATTCACATTTATATTAAACCTTTTATAATTAAATTTGGCCCAAGTTGCTACGCAACATTAGATTTCATAATCAAATTTATTGAAATTTAAAAGATATGATAAGTTTTTATAATCAAATATATTAAAATTCTAAATTTATATTATAATCAAATATATTAACAATATTATAAAATATAATGAATATCAATTGTATTTATTATGAATTTTTAATGAATATGTGAATATTTTATTAAAAAGAATATATTTAAATTAGTTAAGAATTTGTTTTATTGTTTTTCTTAATTTAAATTTAAGAAATACAATATATTTTAAATATTTAATATAAATTTTAATTAAAATATTATTAATTATTTCCTAAAACCCTAAAAATGATAAGAATATATTATTATTTTATTATTTTCCGTTGTAGTTAAAATATTATTAATTATTTCCTAAAACCCTAAAAATGATAAGAATATATTATTATTTTATTATTTTCCGTTGTAGTTAAAATATTATTAATTATTTCCTAAAACCCTAAAAATGATAAGAATATGTTTTAAGAAATTCTACGAAATCCATATTTATATATTAAATATAAAATTTAATTATTTATTATATCATCATAGCAAACAACATATTTCAATAAAATTAATGAAATGATAAGAGATAGTTCTATCTTTTTTATTGCTTCGCTCGCCTTTGGCAAATTTGAGCTCTGGTTGCTAGGCAACATTAAGACTTCATAATTAAATATATTGAAATTTAAAAGATATGATAAGTTTTTATAATTAATTTCATTAAAATTCTTGAATTAATATTTATAATGAAATTTATTAAAGATATTATAAATTCATAATAAATAACAATCATATTTATTATATATTTTTAATGAAATGTGAATGCGAATATAGCAAACAACATATTTCAATAAGATTAGGGGATAGTTCTATCTTATTTATTGCTTCGCTCGCCTTTGGCAAATTTGAGCTCAGTTTGAAATTCACATTTCATTAAAACTTCATAATCAAATTTATTGAAATTTAAAAGATATGATAAGTTTTTATAATCAAATATATTAAAATTCTAAATTTATATTATAATCAAATATATTAACAATATTATAAAATATAATGAATATCAATTGTATTTATTATGAATTTTCGTTAATAAATTAACTTGTGAATGAATATGTGAATATCAAATTAGATATAAAATTTAATTATTTATTTATTTTTATGTCATCATTAGATATTAAGGAAAGAATTATTTCCAATCTTGAAAATTTCTATAAAACTGGTTATTATAAGGAAAAATTAGGAGATATTTATGATAATTTGGAAGATGGTTTTATTACATATTTAGAAGAATATGCTATTATCCATTTATTTAAATTATATAAAGATGATATAATCATCAAAATTTTATTAACCGATGAAAAGAATATTAAGGAATTATACGAGAAATATTATAATTATGGAATAAATGATAATATTTTTATTAAATATTCCATAAATAAAATAAAGAAATCAATTGTTAATAATAATGAATACTTCGCAAATGAAATAAAAGAATGTAAGGAAACATCAAAATATTCACTTGATTTATTAAACAATCTAGAAAATTCAATTAAAATATTGCGTCAAATGGAAACGATTGAAGAATTAAAAAATAATAATGAATATTTCGCAAATGAAATAAATAATCTTGAAAACTCAACTAAAATATTGCATCAAATGGCAATGGAAACGAAAGAACATAATGAAAATATTAATAAAACGATTAAGGATATGAAATATACGATTGAAGAATTAAAAAATAATAATGATTATTATTTCATTACAAAATTAGATAAATCCAATCAATTTTTTTTTAAATCTATTAGAGAATTGAAAAATGAAAATAAAATATTTATGATAATTAATTTAACAATATTTATCTTCAATATCTATTTAAGATTTAAATAATTAATTATTTTTATGACTTCACTAATAAATCCTAATGATGAAGAAATAAAACAGAAAATTATAAAATGTTATGATATTATATATGAAAATGAATATAAATCAACATTTTTAGATGTTATTGATAGATATTATGAAAAACATAAAATTTTAAATATTGATAAAGATAAATTAATAAAATATATTAATTCTAATAATTTAGATTATCAATTTGAAAGATTAATTGATGATTATAAATTTAAAATTAGTGAAAATACCTCACATGGATATACAAGTAATAGAGAACAATTTAATAAATTAATGTTAAATATTACAATAAATTCTCCTTATGATAAAGAATTATATAAAGAAGCATTTGCTTTTTTTAATCAAAGATGTTTTTTATTTCATCAAGAAGAAAATGAAAAATACAAATATATTTATTATAATATTTATAATTTATTTAAATTTAATAATGATAATAAATCAAAAACAACAATATTAAATAAATCAATAAAATATAGTAATATGAAAATAAATAAATTAAAAGATGATTTTGAATTTATTAATAATTCCAATCAAATCCTTAAAGATGATAATGAATTTATTAAGAATTCTATTAAAGATTTAAAATATGATAATGAATTCTTAAATAATTTTGTTATAAATTTAGATAATTCGAATCAAATTATTAAAGAAGATATTAAAGATGTTAAGAATGATAATGAATTTATTAAGAATTCTATTGAAGTTTTTATAAAGAATTCTAATAAAATCCTTAAAGATGATAATGAATTTATTAAGAATTCTATTGAAGATTTAAAGAATTCTAATAAAATCCTTAAAGATGATAATGAATTATTAAAGAATTCCAATCAAATTCTTAAAGATGATAATGAATTTATTAAGAATTCTATTGAAGTTTTTATAAAGAATTCTAATAAAATCCTTAAAGATGATAATGAATTTATTAAGAATTCTATTGAAGATTTAAAGAATTCTAATAAAATCCTTAA